>TARA_R110002072_G_scaffold292544_2_pt1 | contig 72423 bp, 69 predicted proteins | sample TARA_R110002072 | Tara Oceans TARA_R110002072 (sample SAMEA4397118) | marine metagenome | biome: Polar Biome; feature: [SRF] surface water layer (ENVO:00010504); material: water (ENVO:00002006), including particulate matter (ENVO:01000060) such as... | depth 5 m | reverse complement strand
CCGATCTGCGAGCCGGTGAAATCGACCACCGCGCGGTCGATCATGTCGAGATCGGTCGTGGCTGCGACTGCCGCCGTCGCGAACAGCGCGGAACCGATCAATCCGAGAGCAACAAACTGGCGCATGGCGTTTCCTTGGGTCGTGAGAGATTTACTCTCGCTCAGCAAGGATCGTGCCATCGGCACTTTCACCCGTGTAGCCGACCAGCACCATACTCTCGTTGCGCGAACCTGGTTCGAGCAGAAGTCGCGCGGTAGAACCTTGCCGCTCGATAGTGTCGAGCAGGGCCGCGCCCGAACGAAAAGCCTCGTCGCGCCCGCCTTCGGAGTAGCGCATCACGACTGTTGCTCCCTGCCGGTCGTCGGTCAGTGTCGCCTGGAGCCATTCGCCGAGGTCGGCGCCGGGGCCGGGGCGATAGATCGCCAGACCAGCACCATCTGCATCGACCATGCTCGTCGCCACCCGTGGTTCGACCTGCGGCTGCGCTTCGGGAGCGCCGCGGCTGGCCTGCGCGGTGATCAGGAACAGGATTAGCGCCAGATCGGCGGTGACCGTCTGCCAACCGGAGCCGAGCCGCAGGATCATGCCGCCACCGGCGCGGGCGCTTCGACCGTCGGAACGCTGCCGGTCTTGCGAACCCCCTCGGCGAGCCATTCGAGAACCTCGTCGCGGTTGCGCTCTTCCTGCCGCGAGCGGCGGGCGATGGCAGCAGCGATGGGGGCGAACAGGAAGTTGGCGGCCACCAGGCCGTAAAGCGTGGTGACGACCGCCATGGCGATGGCGTCGACCAGGCTGTCGCCTTGCGTGGTCGACCCGGGCGCCTGGCCGAGCGCAAACAGCGTACCGGCAAGGCCGAGGACCGGAGCGAGCTCGGCGGCGCTTTCGAAGGTGCGCGCGGCGCGCTGCGCAATGTCGAGCCGCCGCTGCTTATAGCTTTGATGCGCGCCGTGGATCGACTGGATCGAACGCTGACCGATCATAATGTCGGTGATGCTGTCGAATTCGACATCGCCGAAATGATGCGGCTCGGCGCGAACGAAGCCGTCGTCGGCGATTTCGCGGATTTGCTTCGACAGCTCGGCCTTGGCCTTGGATGCGTCGAAAGCGGGTTCGAACAAGCCGCGCAGGGCAGCCAGCGAGACGCGCATGTCTGCAAAGCCGCAGCGCAGCAGCGTTGCCGCGATGGTCCCCATGAAGACGATCGCGATCGCAACGGGATCGATCCAGTTTTCGAGCATTGGTTCGGGCACTCCTCGCATCCCAGAACGACCGGCCCGGGGCGGGCTTTACCCCGGGGAATAACTTTGCCGCCCTCCGGCAGAAGCTTGCCGCAGATTGCCGCATTCCGTCGCACCGGCGGGCTCTCGCGAGTTTGGCACACCCCTTGCTTAACCGATCACGTAACTTTTGCGGAGGCTCTCATGAGCGAAGGCTTGTTCGGCATTCACGGTGCAGCGCTGGAGATCAGATCGCAGCGCCTGGGCGTGCTCGGCTCGAATATCGCGAACGCCGCGACGCCCAATTACAAGGCGCGCGACGTCGATTTCGCTGCGGCGCTCGAAGCGCGGATGGCCGGGGTCGACAGCGAACGGGCGGCGGGCTCGGCCGTGCGCTATCGCATTCCGACCATGGCGAGCCTCGACGGCAACACCGTCGAGATGTCGACCGAACAGGCCGCTTTCGCCGAGAACGCGGTCGCCTATTCGGCGACGCTCGGCTTCCTACGCGGAAGGGTCGAAACCCTCACCCGCGCGATCAGGGGCGACTGACCATGGCCGGTCCGACATCCCTGTTCGAAGTGGGGCACCGCGCCATGTCTGCGCAGCTCGTGCGGATGAACACCGCGGCCTCCAATCTGGCCAACGCCGGTTCGGTCGCGGGCAGCGAGGAGGCGGCCTACCGTCCGATGCGCACCGTCTTCGCGCAGGAACTCGACCGCGCCAGCGGCTTGTCCTCGGTCCGCGTCGACGGTGTCGTGCGCGAGGATGTCGCGCCGATCCGCCGACACGATCCCGGCCATCCGCTCGCCGACGAGAACGGCGACGTCTGGGAGGCCCCGGTCGATGAGAACGCCGAGATGGTCGAGATGCTCGAGGCGTCCCGCCAGTATCGCAACATGGTCGAGGCGCTCTCGACCGCCAAGCAGCTGATGCTCGAAACGATGAGGATGAAATGATCACACCAGTCACCAACCAGCCGGCTGCTTCCAACGCGCCGGTCGCCGGCCGCGGCATGGATCAATTGGGGCAGGGGGATTTCCTCCGCCTGCTCACCGTCCAGATGCAGCAGCAGGACCCGATGGACCCGGTCGATAACAAGGAGATGCTCGCGCAGATGGCGCAGTTCTCCTCGCTCGCCGGCGTCGCCGAGACCAATTCCATGCTCGAACGGATCGCGGAGAAGCTCGATCAGCTGATCGTCTCGACCGAGTCCGCCTCAGACCTTCGCAACGGAGAAAATTGATGTCCTTCTATACCTCGCTCAACGGCATGAAGAACGCGCAGACCTCGCTCGGCGTGATTTCGCACAACATCGCCAACTCGGAAACCTACGGGTTCAAGCGCAGCCGTGCGGAGTTCTCCGAACTCGTCGCCGGCTCGGCACTGACCAACCCGAAGATGATCCAAGGCATCGGTTCCTCGGTCGAGGCGATCAACCAGAACTTCGCGCTCGGACCGGTCGAACAGACCGGCTCGGCACTCGACCTTGCGCTCACCGGGGACGGCTTCTTCACCACCCGCTCTTCGGGCGACGGTGCGACGCTCTATACGCGCTCGGGATCGTTCGCGATCACCGGCAGCGGCCACATCGCCGACAGCAAGGGCAACCGCCTCCAGCTGTTCCCGACCGACGCCAATGGCACCGTCACCTCGGACGCGCTGATCGATGCGGTCATTCCTGCGGCCAATGCAGCAGGCGCCGAATTCGCGGGCGTCACCGTTTCCACCGAAGGGACGGTCAACGTCTCCTATGCCGATGGCTCGGTCGAGCCGATCGGCAGCGTCGCTGTAGCGGGCTTCATTGCCCCGACCGGTCTCAAGCGGGTCGGCTCATCGAACTGGGAGAGCACCGGCCTCTCGGGTGTGGCGAGTTACGGTTCGCCGGGCACCGGCCAGTATGGCTCGCTGCTCTCGGGCGCGCTCGAGCGCTCGAATGTCGATATCGCCGAGGAACTCGTCGGGCTTATCACTGCCCAGCGCAACTTCCAGGCCAACGCCAAGGCGATCGATACCGCGACCCAGATCTCGCAGACCGTCATCAACCTGCGGAGCTGATCGCAATGGACCGCCTCATCCACACTGCGCTTTCGGGCATGCGGGCGTCGATGGACAGCCAGCGCGTCATCGCGAGCAATATGGCGAACGCCAACACGCTCGGATTTCGTGCCGAACTGGTCGATGCGCGCGCGGTCACCGTCGAGGGCCTCCCCAACGAGGCGCGGGCGATGCAGACCGCCCGGGTGCGCGGTGCGGATATGACGGCGGGCGAGATGATCGAGACCGGGCGCTCGCTCGACCTCGCGATCGAGACCGACGCGCTGATGGCGGTCCAGGCGCAGGACGGCACCGAAGCCTATACGCGCCGGGGCGATCTCTCGATCTCGGCGACCGGGCTGCTGGTCAATGGCGACGGGCGCCCGGTGATGGGCGACAACGGCCCGATCACCATTCCTCCCACCGGCGTTCCGGCGATCTCGTCCGACGGCACGATCACGATCACCGATCCCGCCGTACCCGACCAGCCCCCGGCCGAGATCGGCCGGATCAAGCTGGCCGGCTGGCAGGGCTCGCCGATCCAGAAGGGCCTCGACGGGCTCTTCCGGGTCGAGGGCGGCGGAATCCTTCCGCTCGACGAGACCGCCACCGTCCAGACCGGCGCGCTCGAACAATCCAACGTCAGCACCACCGAAGTCCTGGTCGAAATGATCGATGCGCAGCGCCTGTTCGCGATGCGCAGCAAGATGATCGCGACCGCCCGCGAAATCGACGAAAGCGGCGCGCAATTGATGCGCCTCGGCTAATTCACGCCCCTGCTAATCCAAGAAAGGGATCAAGCACATGCCAACTTCAGCTCTCCAGGTCGCACGGACCGGACTCGAGGCGCAGGACGCGCGGATGCGGGTCATCGCGAACAACCTTGCTAACGTCGGGACCACCGGCTTCAAGCGCGACCGCGCCAATTTCGCGACGCTCGCCTATCAGGATGCCCGCGTGGCGGGGCAGCGCTCGTCCGGCGAGACCGCCTATGCCACCGGGCTCAACCTGGGCACCGGCGTGGCGGTCCAGTCGACCAGCCAGATCATGACGCAAGGCGGGCTCGCGACCACCGGCAACGGCTTCGACATGGCATTGGATGGCGATGGCTATTTCCAGATCGAGATGCCCGGGGGACGCACCGCCTATACGCGCGCCGGCAATTTCACCGTTTCCGCCGAAGGCCAGCTGGTAACCCAGCAGGGATTTGCGGTGCAGCCCGCGATCACCATCCCCGAAGGCGTCACATCGGTTGCGGTCGCTCCCGACGGCACCGTGTCCGCGACGCTGGCCGGCGAAGCCGAACCGGCCGAACTCGGCCAGATCCAGGTCGCGCGCTTCGCCAATCCTGCAGGGCTCCAGGCGATCGGGGACAATTTCCTGGTCGAAACGGGAGCGAGCGGCGCGGCCGAACTGGGGCCGGGCGGCGAGAACGGGCGCGGCAATATTCGGCAGGGAATGCTCGAATCCTCGAACGTCAACATCGTCGAGGAACTGGTCGAGATGATCGAATGCCAGCGCGCCTACGAAATCAGCTCGAAGATGGTCTCGGCCGTCGACGAGATGCTGCGCAACGCTAACCAGACGCTGTGATCATGGCCCCGATGAAAACCCTCGCTGTCGTCGTTCCGCTCGCGCTGCTCAGCGCGGCCTGCGGCAGTGGCGCGACCCGGCCCGCCGGCTTCGCTGCCGCGCTGCCGCCGCCGCCGGTGCATCAGCAGGCGCAGCCCGCCGATGGCGCGATCTTCCGCATCAACCAGGGCTATGCGCCGCTCTACAACGGCAATCGCGCATCGCAGGTCGGAGACCTCGTCACGGTGATTCTGGTCGAACGGACCCAGACTTCCAAATCGACCGCGGGCTCGACCGATCGCGAGGGGAACCTCGGGTTGTCGCTGCCGCGCTTCGTCGGAATCGACGATGCCGACCTTAATGCATCGGGCGGGGGGTCGTTCAATGGTTCGGGCAATGCATCGCAGGCGAGTTCGATAAGGGCCGATCTCACCGTCACCATCGCCGAGGTCCGTCCCAACGGCACGGCGTTGATACGCGGGGAAAAACTCATGGAACTGAGCCAGGGCGAGGAATGGGTGCAACTCGCGGGTATCATCCGGCTCGCCGATATCGACCAGGACAACCGCATCCTGTCGATCCGGGTGGCCGATGCGCGCTTCTCCTATTCCGGAGCGGGTTCTGTCCAGCGTGCGAGCCGCGAAGGCTGGCTGTCGCGCTTCTTCGGCGCGATCTCGCCCTTCTAAAGGAATGCCCATCATGATCCGCCGCCTCGCTCTATTTTTCGCCGCGCTGCTCGCGCTGCTGCCGGTCCCGGCCGCAGCCGAACGGGTCCGCGATCTCGGCCAGTTCCAGTCGGTCCGTTCCAACCAGCTGACCGGCTACGGCATCGTCGTCGGCCTCGATGGATCGGGCGACGACAATTTCGCCTATCTCACGCAGGCCATGCGCGGTGTCTCGGGCCGGTTGGGGCTGCAGCTCGCACCGGGGGTCAATCCCGCGCTCAAAAACGCGGCGGCGGTGATCATCACCGCCGAGCTTCCGGCCTTCGCCAAACCCGGCCAGCGCATTCCCGTCACCGTCTCGACCATGGGCAAGGCCAAGTCGCTGCGCGGCGGCGCGCTGGTGCTCACCCCGCTCTACGGCGCCGACGGCCAGATCTATGCCATGGCGCAGGGCAATCTCGCCGTGGGCGGGCTGGGCGTATCGGGCAAGGACGGCTCCAAGCTGACCGTCAACGTCCCCACCGTCGGCCGGATCGCCGACGGCGCCACCGTCGAACAGGCGGTCGCGAGCAATTTCGACTTTTCCGAGGTCCTGCGCTGGAACCTCTTTCAAGCCGATTTCCTCACCATCTCGCGCGTGCGCGATGCGATCAATTCGGCCTATCCGGGCATGGCCCAGATCGAGGATGGCGTGACTCTCGCGCTGTTCCTGCCGCCCGGCGCCAATTCGCGCGCCGAGATCATGGCGCAGATCGAGATGCTCGATATCCAGCGGGCCGAGCGCGCCGCCAAGGTCGTGATCAACAGCCGCACCGGCACGATCGTGATCTCGAGCGCGGTGCGTCTGTCTCCGGCGGCGATCAGCCACGGCAGCCTGGTGGTACGGATCGATGAGAACCCCCTGGTCGTCCAGCCCGAGCCTTTCGCCAATGGCCGGACCGCGGTCGAACAGGACACCGAAATCACTGCTACCCAGGCCGACAACGTCGTGACGCAGGTCGGACCCGCGGCATCGCTTGCCGAGGTGGTCGATGCGCTCAACGCGCTGGGGGCCAGTCCGGCGGATCTGGTCGCGATTCTCGAGGCGCTCAAGCAGGCGGGCTCGCTCAACGCGGAACTGGAAATCATATGACGGGTCCGGCACTCTCGATCGTCGCGCCCTCGTTTTCGCGATACCTGCCCTTGCAGGCGCAAGCGAAGCCGGAGCGCGAGCCCGATGCGGCGCGCACCGAGCTGCGCGAGACCGCGCAGCAGTTCGAGGCGATCCTGCTGCGCCAGATGCTGGCCAGCGCGCGCAATGTCGACTTCGGCGGCAGCGATCTGTTCGGCGGCGAAAGCGACAAGACCTTTCACGAGATGCGCGATGCGCGTTTCGCCGAAATCACCGCACAATCGGGCCAATTCGGCTTTGCCGCCGCGATCGAGCAGCAGCTCGAACGCTTCCTGCCGCAGGGTAACGACTGATGGCGTCCGACATGCTCTCGATTGCGGCCAGCGGTGCGCGCGCCGCGCGCGGGGCGCTCGACGTCACCGCGCAGAACATCGCCAATGCGTCGAGCGAGGGCTATGTCCGGCGCAGCTTGCGGATCGAGGAAGTCTCGGCGTCGGGCGGGGCGGGGCGCAATGGCGATATCTCGCTTTCGGGTGCACGGATCGCGGAAATCAACCGCAATGCGGATCCCTTCCTCCAGAGCGAAGTGCGCCGGACGAATGGCGATCTTCAGCGCGCCAACACCGAACTGTCGGGCCTGAGCAATATCGAGAGTGCAATCGAACAATCGGGGATTTTCACCTCGATCGTGGAGTTCGAGGCGTCTTTACAGCAGCTTGCGGGCGATCCCTCGGACCCCTCGCGCCGCGCGGCAGCGCTGGCCGAAGCCAATACCATGGCAAACAAGTTCGAGATCACTGCAACCGGACTCGATTCCGTGGGCGCAGGTCTTCGCTTCGACGCCGAGGCGCAGGTCTCCGAAGCAAACATCATCGGCGGCGAGCTGGCCCGCGTGAACCTGCGGCTGACCCGTGCCGGTAGCGGCAGCAGTGACCGCGCCGCATTGCTGGACCAGCGCGACCAGTTGCTCGAGCGGCTGGCCGGTTTCAGCGCCGTCACCACCAGTTTCGCCAGCGACGGGACCGTGGCGGTCTCGCTGGGCTCGGCACCCGCGCGCAGCTTCGTGCAGGGCGGCACCTCGGGAGTGCTGTCTTCCGCGCAAGGCGCCGATGGCACTCTGAGTTTCGCAGTCGATGGCCAGCCGACCAATCCCGGGTCCGGCGGCCTCGCCGGCGCCGCTCTGGCGCTTACTGCGCTTGCCACGACCCGCGGACGGCTGGATGCGATTGCCGGCCGGCTGGCCGATACGGTCAACGCAGCGCAGGCTGCGGGCGTGGGCTCCGATGGTTCGCCCGGAGCGCCGATGTTCGCAGGCGCCACCGCGGGAACATTGCGTGTGGTTCTGGGCAGCGGGCAGGGGATCGCCACCGCGCCGGCAGGCGCCGCAGCAGGCAGCCGCGACACCGGGAACCTGGCCGCTTTGCGCGAGGCGCTCGCGAGCGAGAACCCCGCGCAGCAGCTCAGCAGCCTGCTGTTCGACGTCTCGAGCACCGTTGCCGGGCGCAATGTGACGCAAAGCGCACTCGAGACGATCGCCTCCTCGGCCCGCATCTCGCTCGAGCAGCAATCGAGCGTCAATCTCGACACCGAAGCCACCAACCTCATCCGCTTCCAGCAGGCTTTCCAGGCTTCCGGCCGGGCGATGCAGGTGGCGAGCGATATTTTCGATACTCTTCTAGGGATCGGGCGATGATCAATCTGAGCACGGGCGCGTTCTTCGAACGCAGCACCCAGCAGATCGGCGTGCTCCGTGCGCGAGCGGAAACGCTGCAGAGCCAGATCGGCACCGGCGAGCGGATCGAGCGCTCGTCCGACGATCCCGTCGCCGCGGCGCGGCTGCGGATGCTGGCGCGCAGCGATCGCATGGCCACCGTCGACACGCGCAATTCGCAGCTTGCCGAGGCGGATCTGAAGCTTGCCGACCAGTCGCTGAGTTCGATCGCCGATCTGGTCATCCGTGCGCGCGAACTGGCGGTCCAAGGCGCCGCGGCGACGCTCTCGGACGAGCAGCGCGGCGCGATCGGCATCGAGATCAAGGGATTGCGCGAAAGCCTGCTGTCGCTCGCGAACAGCCGCAATATCGCCGGGCATGCATTGCTGGGCGGCCAGGCGACCGGTGCCGCCTATACCGACGACGGTGTGAACGCTCAGTTCGTTGGCACGCAGGCGGTGGATGCCCTGGAAATCGGCGAAGGCCAGTCGGTCGTCCCCGGCCTCACCGGCCCGGAAGTCTTCGATTTTGCAGTCGACGGCACCGATACGGACCTGTTCGCCGTCCTCGGCAGTCTGGCCGCAGCGCTAACTTCAGGAGGCAATGCGGCATCGCAGGCGAGTTCGGATGCGTTGGCATCGCTCGACGCCGGGCTGGAAAAGGTCTCGACCGCGCAGACCGTGGTCGGCTCGCGGCTCAACTGGGTCGATCTGATGACTGAGCGGCGCGAGAACAATGCCGAACGCGTCGCCGATGAGCGCGCCGATGTCGGCGGCGCGGATATCGCGGTCACCATGAGCCGCCTGCAAGAAACGCTCACCGTGCTCGAAGCGACCCAGGCCAGCTTCGTGCGGCTTTCCAATCTTTCGCTGTTTTCGATGTTGCGCTGATCGCGCAATCAACTGGAGTACTTATTCAATGTTCGCGATCATCGGAATCATCGTCCTGCTCGTCATGGTCTTTGGCGGATTCACGCTTAGCGGCGGTGCGCTCGGCCCGGTCATGGCGGCGATGCCGTTCGAAATGCTGATCATCGGTGGCGCCGCCATCGGCGCCATGGTTGCGGGCAACTCGATGGATGGGCTGAAGGCGATCGGCAGGGCCTTCGGCAAGATTTTCAAGGGACCCAAGCACACCAAGCAGGATCACATTGACGCGATCGCCCTCACCACGCAGTTGATGAAGACCCTCAAGAACGACGGGCCGGTGGCGCTCGAGAGCCATCTCGAGAACCCCGCCGATTCGACCATCTTCAGCGCCTATCCCGGCCTGCTTGGCAACAAGCCGCTGATCGATCTGATCAGCGACACGCTGACCCTCCTGGTGGTGTCCTCGGGCACGCTGGAGACCCATGCGGTCGAGGAAGTGATGGACAATGCGATGAAGACGCATTTCCACGAGTTGCACGAACCGCAGCATGCGCTGGAATCGCTCGCCGATGCGCTGCCGGCACTCGGGATCGTCGCGGCGGTGCTCGGTGTGGTCAAGACGATGGGCTCGATCAACGAACCGCCCGAGGTCTTGGGCAAGATGATCGGCGCCGCGCTGGTCGGAACCTTTCTCGGCGTTCTCCTGGCCTATGGCATCGTCGGCCCGCTGGCAGGCCGGCTGAAGCAGGTGCTCGAACAGGACGAGATGATTTTCCATGCGGTCAAGCAGGTCATCATCGCCTCGCTCTACGGTCATCCGCAGCCGCTGGTGGTGGAATCGGCCAGATCGGGTCTCGGTCATGCCGTGCGGCCCGGCTTGACCGAGCTGCTCGACGCCCTGCGAGGCCGCTGACATGGCCACCAAAGCAGGTCGCAACGATCCGGCGCCCATCATCGTCAAGAAGGTGACCATCGTCGAGGCGGGGCATCATGGAGGTGCCTGGAAGGTAGCCTATGCCGATTTCGTCACCGCGATGATGGCGTTCTTCCTGCTGCTGTGGCTGCTGGGTGCCACCACCGAGGACCAGCGCAAGGGCCTTGCCGATTATTTCACTCCGACGCTGGTCAAGACCAAGGAGCAGAGCGCGGGGGCTTACGGGCTGCTGGGCGGCTCGTCGTTGACCGATGTCGATAATTACCCACATTCTGCCGGTCAGACCGGGACCAAAACCCTGACCGTGCCGCGCGATGCGAGCGGCGGGCCCCGCGAAGGGGCGGCGATGATCAAGCGCATCCAGCAGCGGGTCGAAAGCAAGATCACCGAAGAGGAACGTCTGCGCCGGCTGATGCGCCAGGTGCGGATGGTCGATACCACCGAAGGGATCCGTATCGATCTCGTCGACGATGCCGACTTCTCGATGTTCTCGCTCGGGACGACGGTGCTCACGCCCGGTGCGCGCGACCTGCTTCGGATCATCTCCACCTCGATCGACCCCGAGCCCAGCAAGATTACTGTACGGGGTCATACGGACGCCTTGCGGTGGCGGGATCCGCGAAGGGTCAACAACTGGTCGCTTTCGGCCGGCCGTGCCGAGGCGACCCGTCAGATGCTCATGCAAGAGGGCATTGCGGACGGCCGCTTCCGCCGGATCGAAGGCGTCGCCGACACCGAGCCGCTGATCAGCGCCGATCCCAGCGATCCGCGCAACCGCCGGATATCACTGACTTTGACGAAGTAGCCAGCCCGCGCCGGCCGCGACCAAGCGGCGGGTGAGGAAGACATTGCCGGAGGGCTTTGACTCTTGCCGACGTGCGCCTAAACCCTGGCGCATATCCGGGAGAGTTCATCCATGAAATTCACTGTCGCATCCGTCCTCGCCTCGCTGTTCCTCGCCCAGGCCGCCGCCGCTCAATCCGACGCACCTCCGCCTTCGCCCAATCCGGTCGAGGAGCAGGAAGTCGACGCCTCCCAGTCCGACGAGGCCCTGCCCGAGGAGGGAACCGGCGAGGCGGTCCAGGCTGCGCCAGCAATTGTCCAGCCGGGCGCCGATGCGGAAGAGGCGCCCTGGGACATTACCGCCCCGCGCGGCGCAACGCTGCGTCAGGTGCCGATCCGCACCGACGAAGGCACCTGGATGGATGTCGACGTCTCGCCCGACGGCCGGACGCTCGCTTTCTCGCTGCTTGGCGACATCTACACCATGCCGATTGCCGGCGGCACGCCGACCCGCATCGCCGACGGTCTGGCCTGGGAAATCCAGCCGCGTTTCTCGCCCGATGGCCAGCGTATCGCCTTCACCTCGGACCGCGGCGGGGCCGACAATATCTGGGTCATGAACGCGAACGGTTCGGACAAGCGGCAGGTCACCAAGGAAGATTTCCGCCTGCTCAACCAGCCGACCTGGAGCCCCGACGGGCGCTATATCGCGGCCAAGAAGCATTTCACCACGCAGCGGTCCGCCGGCACGGGCGAGGTCTGGATCTACCACGTGTCGGGCGGCGGCGGGGTCGCGCTGGTCGAGCGGGCCAACGAAACCGCGCAGAAGGAGCTGGGCGAACCGGTCTATTCCGCCGATGGCGGGTCGATCTTCTACACCCGCAACGTCTCGCCCGGCGCGGTGTTCGAATACGCGCAGGATTCGACCCAGAGCCTGTTCGAGATCGAACGCTACGACATCGCGACCGGCGAGGTGACCACCGCCGTCTCGGGCTATGGCGGATCGGTGCGGCCGCAGCCGTCGCCCGATGGCAATTATCTGTCCTTCGTCCGGCGCGACAAGGACCAGTCGCAATTGTGGATCAAGGATCTTTCGACCGGCGTCGAACGGATGATCTACGATGAGCTCGATCTCGACATGCAGGAGACCTGGGCCGTCTACGGCGTCTACCCGCTGATGGACTGGACCCCCGACAGCCGGGAGATCGTGTTCTGGGCGGGCGGCAAGCTCAACCGCATCGGACTCGATGGCAGCGCGGCGCGGGTAATCCCTTTCCGGATCGACGACACGCGCACCGTGGCCGACGCACCGCACCCGGTCATTCCGGTGGCGCCCGACAGCTTCCAGACCAAGATTCCCAAATTCGCCGTCCTGTCGCCCAATGGCGACCGGATCGTCTTCGAAAGCCTGGGCAAGCTCTACGTCAAGAACGCTGCAGGGGGCGAGCCGCGCCGGCTGACCGGCGAAGGCGAGGCGCTCGAGCTGTGGCCGACCTGGTCGCGAGACGGCGCCCGCATCGCCTTCGTGCGCTGGACCGACGAAGGCCTGGGCGAAATTGTCGTTGCAGACAGCAACGGGCGCAATGTGCGTAGCGTCACCGCCACCCGGGGGCATTACGCTGTCCCGCAATTCTCACCCGACGGCCGCACGCTGGTGTTCGAGAAGCGCTCCGGCGGCTATCTGACCTCGCCCGAATATTCCGAGAATACCGGGGTCTACACCGTACCGGTTTCGGGTGGCACGCCCGAGCTGGTCTCGCGCGGCAATCGCGTCCCGCAATTCGGCGCAGAAAACGACCGCGTCTTCATGATGGGCAATTCGGAGGGCAAGCTGCAGCTGCTTTCCACCGATCTCAATGGCGAGGCGGTCCGGGTCCATGCGGAAGGCGAACTCGCCAATGATTTCCGCGTCGCACCCGATGGCAGCTACGTCGCCTTCCGGCAGAATTACGAGGCCTTCGCCATGCCGCTGCTGCCCGGCGGGCAGGCGGTCACCGTGGGCGAGAAAGCCAGCTCGCTTCCCGTGGTGCGCGCGAGCCAGGGCGGCGCCGACTACATCGGCTGGGCCGACAATGGCGACACGCTCTACTGGTCGATGGGCCCCACGCTCTATCGCGCCAGCACCGCGGCCATGTTCCGCACCGCACCCGCGGGCGAGGATGCGCCCCAATTTGCCCACCCCGAAACGGGCATCTCGCTGACCAGGACCGTCAGGGCCGACAAGCCGACCGGGACCTATGCGCTGACCAATGCCCGCATCCTCACCATGGCGGATGACGCCGCGGGAACGATCGAGAGCGGGACGGTGGTCATTCGCGGCGACCGGATCGTTGCGGTCGGCCCTTCGGCCAGCACGCAGGTGCCCGCCGGCGCCACCGTGATCGACGCCAGCGGCAAGACCATCATGCCCGGCCTGGTCGACGCGCATGCCCACGGTCCGCAGGGCGTGGGCGATCTGGTGCCGCAGCAGAATTGGGCAGCGGTGCAGGAACTGGCGATGGGCGTGACCACGATCCACGACCCGTCTTCCAGCGCCAGCTCGATCTTTGCCGCATCAGAGCGCCAGCGCGTAGGCACGCTGCTCGCGCCGCGCATCTTCTCGACCGGCGAGATCATCTACGGCGCCAAATCGCCGGGCGTTTACGCCCGGATCGACGGCTACGAGGATGCTCTGGCGCACGTCCGCCGGATCAAGGATCAGGGCGGTATCTCGGTCAAGAACTACAACCAGCCGCGCCGCGAACAGCGCCAGCAGGTGGTTGCCGCCGCGCGCGCCGAAAACATGCTGGTGGTGGCCGAGGGCGGATCGCTGTTCGGGATGGACATCAATCTGATCGCCGACGGCAATTCGACGCTCGAACACAACATTCCCGTCGATGTGATCTACGAGGACGTGCTGCAGTTCTTCGGCCAGAGCCAGACCAATTACACCCCGACGCTGGTCGTGACATACGGCGGTCTCGCCGCCGATCCCTATTGGCGCCAGGCCACCGATGTCTTCGCCAATCCGCTGCTCGTGCATACTCCGCCGCGGATGCTGCTGGCGGAAACCGCGCGCCGCACCAAGGCCCCCGAATGGGCCTATGTCGACGACAATTCCGCGCGCGAATCCAAAAAGCTGGCGGAACGCGGGGTCAAGGTCAGCATCGGCGCGCATGGGCAGCAGGCCGGGATCGCGGCGCATTGGGAGCTGTGGAGCTTCGTGCGCGGCGGGATGAGCCCGGTGCAGGCGCTGCGCGCAGGGACCATAGAATCCGCCCGCTCGCTGGGCATGGACCGCGACATCGGCAGCATCGAACCCGGCAAGCTCGCCGACCTCGTCGTGTTGTCGGCCGATCCGGCGCAGGATATCCGCAATTCGGACGACATCGAGCGGGTGATGATCGGCGGGCGGCTCTACGATGCGCAGACGATGAACGAAGTGATCACGGGCGATGCCCGCCGCCTGCCGCACTGGTGGGAATGAGCGGTTGAGGGCTGCGGCGGAAGTCAGGCTTCCGCCCGCACCTTTTCGAGGAAGGAGCCGACCTGCTGGCGCAGTGCGCTCGCCTGTCCTTCGAGTTCCGTCGATGAATTGAGCACCTGGCTCGCGGCAGCCCCGGTGACGAGGCTGCTCTCGCGCACCTGATCGATATTGGCGGATACCTCGCCCGATGCCCGCGCCGCGAGATCGATGCTGCGCGCCAGATCCTGGCCGGCGACCGATTGCTGATCGACCGCGCTGGCGATCGAGACCGCAGTGGTCTCGAGCTGCTTGATATGCTCGCCGATCGAGCGCAGCGCATCGACGCTGGCGCCGGTCGAGTTCTGCATGGCGCGGATTTGCCCCGCCACTTCCTCGGTCGCGCGGCTGGTCTGGTTGGCCAGTTCCTTGACCTCGCTGGCCACCACCGCGAAGCCGCGGCCCGCCTCGCCCCCGCGCGCCGCTTCGATCGACGCGTTGAGCGCGAGAAGGTTGGTTCGCTGGGCGATCGACTGGATCAGCTCGACGATCTTGCCGACCTGATTTGCCGAGGCCGAAAGCGCGGAAATCGTCTCGTCGGCATCGCCTGCGGCCTCGGTGGCCTTGCGGGCGAGCGAGGCCGAGTTCGCGGCCTGGCGGCTGATCTCGCCGATCGACATGGCGAACTCGTCCGACGCGGCCGCCGCGGCGGTTACCCCGGCGCTGGCTTGCTCCATGGATTTTGCAACCTGGGTGCTCTGACTGCTCGACTGGTCGGCGACGCTGGCCATCGAACCGGCTGTCGCCTGCAATTGCGTGGCTGCAGCGGCGACGCTGCCGACCACATTGCCGACAGTGGTCTCGAAGTTCTGCGCTAGTTCGAGCAGCGTACGCTCCTTTTGCAGCCGGACATCTTCGCGCTCCTGTTCCAGGGCGGCGCGTTCTTCCAGCTCGCGCTCGGCGCGGCCCGCCTTTTCGGAAATGAGCTTCTCGAAGCGCCAAGCAACTCGCAGGAAGACGTGCATCGCGTTGGCCAGGCCGCCGATTTCATCCTTCCGATCGCGCCCGGGAATGGAAATGGCCTTATCGCCGCTGGCCAGCTTTTCGGCTGCAGAGGTCAGTTCGACGAGAATGTCCGACAGATCGCGCGTAAGATATCGAGAGCTCAGAAAGATCACTCCGACCATCAGGGCGCTGATCAGTCCGAGCACTGCGAAAATCCAGACGATCGCCGTCGCCGACCCGGCATCGATCGCCTGGCCGTGATCGGCCAGCTGAGCGCTAATCGACTCGGCCTGTTCGGCAAAACTTATACCGCTGAGGAAAATCGCGTCGGCGATGGTCTGGGTCCGTTCGCCCGAGCCATAGCGCAGATAGGACGACCGCAGCGCCTGCAACTCGCGATCATATCCCTCCAGCTGATCTGCCAGATAGTCGATCGCGGGGAGGGTGTCGGGAGAATATTCTGCGGCTGTCGTGTGGATTGTCTGCAGCAAGCCGTCGGTTGCGTTCAGGGCTTCGCGCGCGGTCACCAGATCTTCGAGGTCGCCGGTGATGGCGTAGCGTTGGCTATGGAGCCGCGCCTGTTCGATGTTTTTGGTCAGCTGAGCCGACGCGACCTGGGTTTCCGAAACGGCCAGCCGCGCGTCCCGCATGTCGAGCGCAATCAAGCCTGCGATCGCCGTGGCGACCATTATGGCGAAGACCGCCCCCAGATTAGCCGCCGACAGGGTGCGCAGCTTGCCAGCGATCGACATGTGATGGAAGAACGCGCCGAACCGTCCCTGCGCGGTCTCGCTTTGCTCGGAGGTGCCTTCCGGCGCGAGGTGCCGAGCGGCAACCGGGTCGGCCACTTCGCGCTCCGAGATCTCGCTTTCGGCGACCAGCTCTTTCGCCACATCCTGTAGAGCGCTCATGCTACCTTGCCTTCCTTGGTCTCTATCGCTGCTGCTACCGTCGTGGCGGCGATATCGATCGGTCTGTCGAGATATTGCGGGATTTCGCTGGCAGGCATGGCCTTGAAATAGAGCCAGCCCTGGATTTGGTCGCAACCCGCGGCTCGCACCATCTGGGCCTGTTCCTCGGTTTCCACGCCTTCGGCCGTGACGGCCATCTTCATGGCACGCGCCACGGTGATGCTGGAGAGCATCATGGCGCGGCTGCCGTCGTCCTGGCCGGCTTGGGAGACCAGGCTGCGGTCGATCTTGAGCTTTTCGAAGCGGAACCGGCGCAGGAAGCCGATCGAAGCGTATCCGGTCCCGAAATCGTCGAGTACGATGCTGACGCCGAAATTGCGGATCACGGAAAGGCTGCGCTCGGCCACCACCGGGTCGTGCACGAGGCAGGTCTCGGTGATCTCGAGCTCGAGCCGCTCCGGCGCGAAGCCCGTCTCCTCGAGGATCTGACCGAGCTGGATTGGGAATTCGGGGTTGCGCAGCTGCGCCGCCGAGAGATTGACCGAGAGCGTGATGCCGTTCCAGTCCAGCGCGTCGAGACAGGCGCGGCGCAGCACCAGGAGGCCGATCGGGTTGATCAGGCCCGATTCTTCCGCAACCGGGATGAATGTGTCGGGGGCGGTGAAGGTCCCATCCGGGCGCGGCCAGCGGATCAGTGCTTCGACCGCAACGATCTTGCTCGAATCGCAATCGATCAGCGGCTGATAATGCAGGGTGAATTCGCCATTCGCGAGCGCGGAGCGAAGTTCTTCGTCCATTTCACGCGTCTGCTCGCGGCTGGCGTCGAACTGGTGGCTGAACCAGGTGCAGCGTGCCTTGCCGCCGCGTTTCGAAGCATACATGGCGACATCCGCCTGCCGCAGCAGCTCGGGAGAACCCAGCTGCTGGGCCGCTGTCGTCCTGGCCAGACCGATGCTGGCGCCCAGCGTCAGACGGCGTTCTTCCACGCGGACGGGTTTCGCGAGCCGCTCGACGATCCTGCGACACAGACCTTCGAGCAGCGTCGCGGCAACCGGGCCAGATTTGAAAACGGCAAATTCGTCGCCCCCCAGCCGGTATACCCGCGCTTCGCCCTGGCAGATCTCGGAGATGATGTCGGCCGACACCCGCAGTGTGCGGTCGCCGACTGCGTGTCCGTAGTGATCGTTGACGAGCATGAATCCGTCGAGATCGAGCAGCGCGACCGCGAGTTCCTGTTCCTTTCGGCAAATGCGGGCGTAATCGAGATGCAGGGCGTGGCGATTGGGCAAGCCGGTCAAAGCATCCGTGATGCTCAACTTCTCGAGCTGGCGCGAGTGTCGAATCCCGTGCCACACGAGAGCGGCGACCACGGCGGCATAGGTCGGGATCGCAAAGGAGAAGAATACGGGCGTGGAAATCACCGCGCTCGAGCGGCTCGCGGCATAGGCCAGCAGGAGAGCTGCGAACACGCAAGACAGGACCGCGAGCGGGGCCAGAACCATGACCTGCGGAGAGAACCCTCCCTTGCCCGGCATATCCGTCACATTAGCCCCCAACAGAAGTCGAACCGACGCTGCCCGATCGGCTGTAGAGGGCGAGGTGCTAAGAATGGGTAAAGCCCAGGTTTACCTTCTTTGCGCAGCGATACGGCGCGATTGAGCGGTCGCGGCGCGATCAGCCGGCCAGCCTGGCCAGCGCCGGTTGGACCGACATTTCCGGCAAGGGCCGGTGGCTGGTGCCGACCGGATGATAAAGCGTCGCGCCGCACGGTGCGGGGACGAAGAAATCGGTCTGGCCGATCACGGTCTCGCCTGCTCCCAGCATCAGCCAGCCATCCGCCGCTGTCGCCTGCGACAGGCGTGCGAAAACGGAGCGACGGGTCGGGGGATCGAAATAGAGCAACACGTTGCGGCACAGCACAAGATCGAAATTGCCCGGATGCGGCGGCGCACCGAGCACGCTTGCCTGTTTGAACCGAGCCATCGACCGGATCGTATCGTTGGCCTGCCAGCCCTCGGGCGTTTCGCTGAAGAACTGCAGCATCTGTCCGATGCCGATCCCGCGCTGGATCTCGAATTGCGAGTAGAGTCCGGAATTGGCCACCGCGAGCGCCTTGGTCGAGATGTCGGTGCCGAGAATGTCGATGCTCCAACCAGCCCAGCGCTCGGGCTGTCCGGCGAACAGCATGGCAAGCGACAGCACTTCCTGTCCGGTCGAACAGCCCGCCGACCAGATGCGGATCCGTTTGCTTCCCGCGCGCTTGCTGGCGATGTCGGGCAGGACGGTGTCGGCCAGGATGGAAAAATAGGCGTGGTCGCGGAAAAAATAGGTCTCGTTGTTGAGCAGGGCCTCGACCACCTGAGTGGCGAGTTCGCCCTGGTCCCCGTCGCCCAGCAGGCAGGCCAGCTGGTCGAGATTGGAGATACCGCGCTCGCGGAACAGGCCGGCCAGCGCGGAGGAAACCCGCCACAGGCGGCTATCCGTCAGTTGCTGGCCTGTCCGTGCACAAAGGAGATCGGCGACGATACGATGCGACGCGTCGTTCAAGGGCACGCCGCTGCCCCGCTTGCCACCAGCCCTGCTGCTTCGACCACGGCGTCGGCAAGCTGTTCGGGTGGCAAGACCGCGGTTGCGATCCCGCTCTCGGTCACGCCGCGCGGCATGCCCCACACGGCACAGCTTTCTTCGTTCTGCGCGTATACGGCACCGCCGGCCCGCGCGACCGCGCCTGCCCCCTCGGTGCCGTCGCGGCCCATGCCGGACAGCAGGACCGCCGCGACATGGCCCTCGAAGCATTCGGCCAGGCTTTCGAACATTGGATCGACCGAGGGCATGCAGCCGCTGGTCGCACGGTTGTGCGCCAGGCCGGTGACCGCCCCGGTGTCCGAGATCATGCCGGGATGGGCGCGCCGGACCACCATATGTCCGTAGCCCGGTGCGATCACGATCCGACCGCGCTCGATGCTGGTTCCTTCATCGGCGAGCACGGCCCGGCGTCCGGCGGCAACTTCCGCCTGACGGGCAAACACCGGCATGAAGCTTTCGGGCAAGTGCTGGGTGATGAGGATGGGGAGGTCGAATTCGCGCGGCAGGCGCCGCAGGAACAGGTTGAGCGCGTGGATGCCGCCGGTCGAGGCTCCGATCGCGACGACCCGCGGCACTTTCGTGCGGCGGCGAAGGGGAAGGGCGGTCGCTTCCAGTGCTGCGCCGCTTTCGGTTACCTGTGCCTGACCACCCAGGGCGCGGATCTTCGCGAGCAGCGCGTCGCGATATTCGTCGTTGAACCCGCCGGGGCGCGGCTTGAGCATGGTGTCCGCCGCGCCCATCGACAGCGCGGTAAGCGTGTGTTCGGCGCCGTCCTGCGTGAGCGAGGACACGACCAGAACCTGCGCCTGTGCGGCGCGCTGGAGAAGCCGGGGCAGCGCCTCGATCCCTCCCATCCCGGGCATTTCGAGATCGAGCAGGATCACGTCGACATCGGTCGAACGCAGCGCGAGCAGCGCCTTCTCGGCGGTGTCGGCATCGGCAACCACGGACAGATCGTTCTCGCGATCGATCATCCGCGAGAAAACCGTCCGCACGGTCAGCGAATCGTCGACGATCATCACCCGGATATTGTCCGCCCGCGTCGCACGCGAATGCGGTGCGGCTGCCGGAGAATAGCGTTCGGGGCGGAGGACGGCGGCCATGGAAGCGGTCCTTCTCAGACCATTCCGACGAGCTGGAGCTTGATCTGCAAGGTTTCGTGATCGAATGGCTTCATCACATATTCGTCCGCGCCGGCGCTGATCGCCTCACGGATATGCGCCACGTCGTTCTCGGTGGTGCAGAATACGACCTTGGGCTTGTCGCCGCCTTCGCGCTGGCGCAGCTGGGTAATGAACTCGATCCCCGTCATCACCGGCATGTTCCAGTCCAGCAACACGACATCGGGCATCGATTCTTCGCATTTGTCGAGGCCGAGCTTGCCGTTCTCCGCTTCATCGACTGCGAAGCCGAGGGTTTCGAGTATGTGCCGGGACACCTTGCGGATCACCCGGGAGTCGTCGACGACAAGACATTTCTTCATTGCACGCGCCCTTCGGGTTTCTTTTGCGAATCGCATCTAGACGCGGACCGGTAACGATTCGCTTAAGCTGCCTGCGCGATGCCCGGCGATGAGTTGCTCGATTGCGATCAGCAGAGCGGGTCCGCTTGCGGTCTCGACCATGCCGATCGCCGCTTCGGTCCAGGCTTCACCGAAACCGCCGGGCACCCGTTCGGGCTCGCCGAGCGCGGCGGTGACGTCGAAGGCTTCGTCGACCAACAAGGCATAAGCATGGCCCTCGTGATCGACCACCGCGGCGCGGCTCCCGGTCGGATCGCCGCTGCTTTCGAAGCCGAGCGCCACACGGCTGTCGATCACGGTCAGCGCCTGACTGCGCAAGGCGGTGATTCCGGCGATGTGAGGTGCAGTGCGCGGGATCGGGGTGATCCGCTCGATCTCGATCACCGAACGAACCTTCACCGCTGGGAAGGCGATCCGCCGCTCGGCGATCAGGCACAGGAGCAGGGACTGGGTCACAGCGCGTTCGCCTTAAAGGCGGGGGCTGGCTCGGCGGAAGCGGGGTTGCCGTGTTCGGCGAACAGGCGGTGAGCGTCGACGACCGGGACCGGCCTCCCTTCGAGCAGGGCGACGCCGGCGTAACGCCGGTCTCTGCCGCCGGCGCCCATGTCCTCGTCGACTTCCCTCGCATCGAGCACTTCTGCGACGATCAGCGCGAGTTCGCTTGTGCCATCGGAAAGGCGAAGCAAGCGGCACCGGCCCTCGGGCAGCGGCCCGTCTTCGTGGCCGGCGAGGGCGAACAGCCGGTCGTCGATGACAACCTGCGCCCGCGCGCCCTCGATGTCGATCGCCTCGGGTTCGACGGTGTCGATCCTTTGCACCAGGTCCAGACGAACGGCGCGGCGGCGCCGGTCGAGCCCGGTGAACAGCATGACCGGGACTGTGGGCCTGACGGGCGCGGTGCTTTCCTCTTCGACCGCGCTTTCCGGTCTCGCGCGCAAATCGTCCAGCATCCCGCAATCCCGCGCGATATTGGGCACATCGAGCAGCATCATCGGGCGCCCGTCGTCGAGAAGCGTGGTCCCGGCGTAGATGCCGGTTTCCATGATCGCAGGCGGGATCGGCTTCACCACCACATCCTCGTGATCGTGGACCCGGTCGACCGCCAATGCGAAAATCTCGTCGGTCGCGAGCCGGATGAGGACCAGCGTCGTCTCCGGCCATTCGACGCGCTCGGTCTCGCTTCCGGCCAGCACATGGGCCAGCGCGATGCAGGGCACCCTTCGATTGCGGAAGGTCAGCAATTGCCGCTCGCCGGCACGCGCGAGCTCGACGTCGCGCGATCTGGCGAAGACGATCTCTTCGATATAGGAGCGTGGTAGAGCGTAAAGTCGGCCCTGCGATTCCACGGTCAAGGCGGGCATGATCGACAGGGTGAGCGGCAATTGGAGGTAGAAGGTCGTCCCTTCGCCCGGCTGGCTGAAGACGTCGATCGACCCGCCGACCTTTTCGATGTTGGCGCGCACGACATCCATGCCGACCCCGCGACCGGAAACGGAACTCACTGAATCGGCGGTCGAAAGTCCGGGCTCGAAGATCAGCAGGCGCTTCTGGCGTTCGTCCATCCGTGTGAGTTCGGCGCGGGTGTAGACGCCCGCCGCGAGCGCCTTGGCCTCCAGCCGGTCGATATCGATCCCGCGCCCGTCATCGGAGATTGCGAGCGAAATACGATTGCCCGACTGGCGGGCGGCAAATTTCAGCAGGCCGGCCGGACGCTTGTCCGCCTCGCGGCGCTTGTCGGGCGGTTCGATCCCGTGATCGATCGCATTGCGGATGATATGGGTGAGCGGGTCGCGGACCATTTCGACCATCTCGCGGTCGAGTTCGACATCTCCGCCTTCGAATTCGACGACCACCTCCTTGCCGAGCTCGTGGGCGAGATCGCGCACAAGCCGCGGGAGTGCGCCGAACAGATGTTCGAGCCGCTGCATCCGCATTCGTGTGGTGGCGCCTCGGACATCGGCGAGGATCGCGGAGAGGCGCTCGAAGGGTCCATCGATGGTCGGCTGCTCGCCGGCCTCGCGCAGGCGCCGCGCCAGATCGTTGCGCGCCAGCACCATATCGGACACCCCCTTCATCACTTCGTCGAGCAGATCGACGGGGAGGCGGATCGAACGCTGGACCGCCGTGACCCGACTGGGACGAGCAGCGCCGTCCTCGGCATCGCCGGGTTCGGCGCAGGACTTTTCTTCGGCGCCGGCCCCTCCGGCGTCTGGCTGCAGGGCATCGATCAATGCATCGTCGCCGCCGGCAGGATAGTCTTCGCCCGCTTCGATCGCGTCGTTCATCTGGCCGATCCGGTCCATGATCGCGAGCACGGCCGAGACCAGAACCCGATCCGGCTCGCGCCGCCCGGCGCGGCAATCGGCCAGCGCATCCTCAGCGGCGTGGCTCAGCCGCTCGAGCCGGGGGAAATCGAAGAAGCCGCAATTGCCTTTGACGGTGTGGACGAAGCGGAAAATCGTATCGAGCCGCGCCTTGTCGGAAGGGTCGGCTTCCCAGGCGACGATTTCCTCGCCGCTCGCCTCGAGCATTTCGCGGGTTTCGGCGACGAAATCCGCCAGCAAATCGTCCATTTCGTCACCGCCCCTTTGCGTATCAGGGCAGCTATGCCGGAGGATGGTTAACGATCGGTAATGTCAGGCCGCTGTTTTCTTGCGCAGGACCCGCCAGACGATCAGCGCCGCCAGCGTGCCCCCGGCAAGGTTGGCGACCAGCTCGGCGGCGTAGATCGCATCGGCACCCCAGGTCCCGCGCAGCAGCCAGGCGAAGGGCATCATGACGAGGAAGACCCGCGCTGCGCTTTGGAGAAGTGCAAGCGGTGCGCGGTCCATCGCGTTGAGAATGCCGTTGCCCGTGATCAGTAGGCCGAAGCCTGCATAGCCCCAGACCGCGATCGCCAGATAGGCGGCGAATTGCGCGATCACTGCCGGATCGTCGCTGAACAGGCTGGCGAAGCGTTCGCCGAAGGCGAACAGCAGCACTGCTACTCCCAGCCCGTAGAGCACGCAGAAGCCGCCGGCCAAGGCGACCGCACGTCGCGCCCGGTCGGTCTGCCCCGCACCCCAGTTCTGGCCCACGATCGCGCCGATCGAGCCCGAAAGGGCCAGCAGCGGGACCACCGCGAAGCTCTGCAACCGTCCCGCCGCGCCGAACCCCGCGACTGCGGCCTGGCCCTCGACCGCAACCAGTGCGGTGAGCACCGCCAGGCCGATCGGGTTGATCGAATTGGAGAAGGCCGCCGGCCCCGCAACCCGCAGGATGGCGACCATGGGCTCGATGATTGCGCTCTGGCGGATCAGCAGCGGCTTGAAGGGGAGCGCGGTGCTGCGGATCAGCCACAGGCCGAGCACGATGGCCAGCGCCCAGCCCGCGAGCGTGGCATAGGCCGCTCCGGCGATGCCGAACCCCTCGAACCCGAACGCCCCGGTGATCAGGATCGGATCGAGCACCCAATTGGCGGCCGCATAGCAGACCGAGATATAGCTGGTCTTGCGCGCCTCGCCCTGTCCGCGCAGCACGCCGTTGAAGCCCATGATGGTCATCAAGAGCGGTACGCCCAGCGCGAAGGGCTGCATATAGGCGCGGATGAAGGGCGAAGTTCGCGCGTCGGCGTTCATCAGGCTGAACAGCGGGTCGAGCAGCGCGAACAGCGCCAGCCCCATGGCGATGCCCAGCGCAATGGCGAAGACGATCCCGAGATTGGCACGGCGCGCGGCCTTGGCATTGTCGCCTTCGCCGAGCGCGCGGGCAACGACCGAATTGATCCCGACCATGACCCCGACGGCCATGCTGGTGAGCGCCACGCTGATCGGGAAGATGAAGGCGATCGCGGCCAGCTCGGTGCTGCCCAGCTGGCCGATGTAATAGGCGTCGACCAGCCCGATCGACATCACTGCGGCTACGCCGATTATCATCGGGGTGGTCTGGGTTACGAGATTGCCGCGGATCGATCCGCGCGTCAGTTTGGCCATCTCGCTCATCGGGAAGGGCCCCTATAGCGGCGGGGGTGGCTTGGGAAGCGCGGCTTGCCGATCCGCCGCGAGCCGTGCGAAAGGGCAATCGAGGATTTCGCAGGAGAACGCCGCTTGCCCCGCATGACCGTCAACGGAAGACCGGTCGAATATCTGATGGAGCCGGATACGCCGCTGCTCTGGGCGCTGCGCGACGCGTCCAATCTCACCGGCACGAAATATGGCTGCGGGGTCGGCGATTGCGGCGCCTGCATGGTCCATGTCGATGGCGAGGCGCTGCGCAGCTGTCTGATCACCATCGCCGAGGCCGAGGGGCGGTTCGTGACCACCATCGAAGGTCTGTCGCGGGACCGCTCGCACCCGGTGCAGCAGGCGCTGGTGGCCGAACAGGCAATCCAGTGCGGGTTCTGCACCCCGGGCATCGCGATGGCGGCCAGCGCGTTGCTCGAGCGCAATTCGTCGCCGAGCGAGGCGGAGATCGTGGCGGCGATCCCCAATCTGTGCCGCTGCGGAGTCTATCCCCGGCTGGTCCGCGCGATCGAACGCGCCGGGCGGGTGGCACGCCGCGAGGAAACGATCAGCGCCGCGCCCGCGCCGGGCATCAGCGCGGAGGATGCCGCGCGCCGGGTCCCGGCGCTGAGCCCGGGCGGCAGCGGGGACGCGGACTGAACCCTGCGCGGTGTTCACGGCAGTGACGACTTTGCCTAAAGGCGGGCGCATGTCACAGGAGATGGAATCGATGAAAGCGACGATCTGGCACAATCCGAAATGCGGGACTTCGCGAAAGACGCTGGCGATCCTCGAGAACCTGTCGGCGGTCGAGTTGACCGTGGTCGAGTATCTCAAGGATCCGCCCAGCCGCGAGAAACTCGAGCAGCTCTACAAGGATGCCGGCATCGCGCCGCAGCAAGCGCTGCGGCTGCGCGGGACCGATGCCGAGGAGCGCGGCCTGCCCGATGCCGATGCGGCGAGCGTACTCGAGGCGATGGCGGAGGACCCGATCCTCATCGAGCGCCCGCTGGTCGAGACGGACAAGGGTGTGCGGCTGTGCCGCCCGCAGGACAGGGTGCTCGAGATCCTCTAGGCGCGGTCGCGGGTCAGTTTCTCGTCGGGCTGGAGCGTGCGCAACCCGATCACGAACACCGCGAGGCAGAGCAGCAGGATCAGCCCGAAGCCGAGCCAATCGGAGCGGTTGTAGAGAAACACGCCGAGCGCGGGCGCGTAGATGAAGCTCGCTCCCGCCACCGAGGCGGTCACACCGCCGGCGCGGCCCTGTTCGGCGCGGCTGACCGCGAGCGAGGTGCCCGCCGTGGTGCCCGGGCGAAACAGGCCGAAACCCAGCGAGGCGATCGCATAGCCGAGCGCGATGCTGTGCAGATCCTGCGCCGCACCGAGGATGGCGGCACCCACGCCGGCCACCGCGATACCCCAGAGAGATGCCGCGCGCGGACCCAGATGGAGCCGCGGGATCAGCCCCCACTGTGCCAGCAGGGTCGCAAGCGCGCCGGCCATCAGCACCAGGCCGACCGGGCCGGCGCCTTCGGTGGGCGTATCGCGCAGACCCAGCCGATCGAGCACCAGAAATCCCGAAATGCCCAGGATCATCGCTTGCGCATGGCCGCCCAACAGGCCGACGGTGACCCAGGGGCGCAGGCGGGGGTCGCGCCAGCGCAGCTTGCCTTCGGGGAGGCTGTCCTCGTCTTCGGCTTCGCCTTGCTCCGTGCCGTCCGAACCCGTGCTGTCCGACCCCGCGCCGTCATGGCGGTGCCCGGCAGTCGAGCCGCCCGCATAGGGCGCATCATAGGCATTGCCGCGGGCCGGGAATTGCGGCTCGTCGTTGGGCAGCCGCAGCCTCAGCGTCACCAGCGCCGCGACGCCGATCAGCGCGAAGATGATGAAGGGGCCGGTCAGCCCGAGGAACGGCAGCACCATCAGCGGTGCGAGCGCGGGGCCGATCACCGTCCCCAGCCCGAAACTCGAGGCGATCAGCGAGAGCGCCTGGGTGCGCTCGGAGCGCGGGGTGCGGCTGGCGACATAGGCCTGGACCGCGGGCGGGGCGGCGCTGCCGAAGCCGCCGTAGAGACTGCGCGCGGCGGCGAAGGCGATCAGCGCCCAGATCGCGGGCAGTGCATTGGTGAGCCCCAGCCATAGCGCCAGCCCGCAGAAGCCCATCGAGACGATGAAGCCCGACAGCCCCAGCGCCATCATCGCCTTGCGTCCGCGCTGATCCGAACGGTCGGCCCAGATCGGCGCGCAGACCACCCACAGCAATGCCGACCAGCTGTAGGCGAGGCTGATCCAGACATCCTCGACCCCCAGCGCGGTGCCGATCGAGGGCATCACCGATTGCATCGCGGTGTTGCCCGCTGCGGTGACCAGCATCACCGTGAACAGCAGCGCCATCCGCTCGCGCGGAATCGACTGCGGCAGCGCGGGCGGTGCGGAAAAAACGGAAGGGGCGGGGTCGCTGTCGGCCATACTGATTCCGCGCTAGGCCCGCCCCCGACGGGTTGCAATGCCGCGATGAAGCTGTAACCCGTCACCGCTTCGTGGGTCGCTGACCACAGACAAGGGTCGATTAGTGAACGATTATCAGGGCACAAGCGCGCTTCGCCGCGACGATTTCAAGGCGCGGACCGGGCGGCTGTTCGGCCAGTGGGGCGTGTTTTTCCGCGGTTTTCTCGAACATCCCAAGATGGTCGGCTCGATCATTCCCTCCTCGCGCTTCACCATCGAGAAGATGCTCGCGCCGGTCGAATGGGACAATTGCCGGCTGTTCGTCGAATACGGCCCCGGAGTGGGCACCTTCTGCCAGCCGGTCCTCGACAGGATGCGGCGCGACGGCACGCTGATCGTGATCGACACCAACCCGCTCTATATCGACTATCTGCGCAAGACCATCACCGATGACCGGTTCCACGCGGTGCTGGGTTCGGCTGCCGAGGTCGAGGAGATCGTTGCCGCGCATGGTTTCGAGCAGGCCGATTACGTGCTTTCGGGCCTGCCGTTCTCGACCCTGCCCGATGGTGTCGCGCCGGCCATTGCCGAGGCCACCCACCGCGTGCTGCGACCGGGCGGCGCGTTCCTGGTCTATCAGTTCACCGCCCGCGCGCGGGACTATATGGCGCCGCATTTCCGCCGCATCGACAGCGGCTTCGAATGGCTCAACGTGCTGCCGTGCAAGCTGTTCTGGGGCTGGAAGAGCGCTTAGCGCTGAACGTCAGTCCTCGCGGCCGGCGCGGGGCACCGATGCGCTCGCCCGTCCCGACAATTGGTGGTGGACCGAAGCCATCACCGCATAGGCGACGACGAAGAAGACGGCGTTGATGAGCGCGCCCGAGATCGCCAGTCCGATCAGTTGCAGGTGCTCTCCGAGCAGCGCCAGCGCCAGGCCGATGATCAAATTGAGCACGGTCGAGGCCACCACGAAGGCGACGATCAGCAGCAGAGCGAAGAAGAACAGCCGGAAGCTGTTGCCCTTGGTCAGGCGCCAGGAGCCGGTCAGCGCAGCCAGCGGATTGCGCGTCTGATCGATCGCGATCACAGGCGAACTGAGCGAAAATTTCACCACGATATAGATTGCGACCGGCAGGGCGACCAGGGGCAGTACGGAGACGAGCGCGTCGGAGCCGCTTGCCGCGCCTATGGCCGTGGCCAGCACGATGGGGGCGAATATCGCCAGCCCGGCAAGGAGCTGCGCGCCCAATTGCGTCGGCAGCAGCGTGACGCCGCGCCTGATGGCATCGCCCACTGTCGGACGCGCATTGTCGCCCAGCACCGCGAGGCAGGCGAGCGCGCCGATCGTCTGGATCAGCGCCATCAGCAGCAGCGCCCACCAGTAGTCGGCGTAGAAATCCATCACGATCGCCGCGATGGCATCCATGTCGCCTTCGTTTGCCGCCGATGCTTCGGCAATCCCGGTCTCGGGGAGGAACAGCGAGAAGGCGAGATAGGGCAGGAAGAAGAACACCCCTGCCAGGACCAGCACGACCTCGCGATTGGCGCGGATCATCGCCATCGCTCCGTCCCATGCGGCGCTGAGGTCCAATTTCATTCGCTGTGCTCCCCGGTCTGGTTCTTTCGCCCTTGATAAGCGCCCGCGCTCCCGCCACGCAATCTTTCATGTCCGCCGCGTCCCCCGAAACAGTCGAAATCCGCCGCAGCCTCAACCGCATCCCCTACCGGGAGGCGCTGGAGACGATGGAGGCGCGCAACGAGGCGATCGGGCGCGGCGAGGCGAAGGAGCTGGTCTGGTTGCTCGAGCATCCGCCGGTCTACACCGCCGGGACCAGCGCGGTGGCGGGCGAACTGCTCGACCCGCGTTTCGAAGTGGTCGAGGCGGGGCGCGGGGGGCGCTATACCTATCACGGACCCGGACAGCGGATCGGTTATGTGATGCTCGATCTGCGAAAGCGCGAACGCGATGTCCGCCGCTTCGTCCAGGCGCTCGAGGGCTGGGTGATCGCCACGCTGGACGATATCGGGGTCGCGGCCTGGCGCGCGGAGGGCCGGATCGGGATCTGGACGCAGGACATCGATGGCCGCGAGGCCAAGATCGGCGCGATCGGCGTGCGGGTGCGGCGCTGGGTGACGATGCACGGCTTTTCGGTCAATCTCGATCCCGATCTCGCGCATTTCACCGGCATCGTGCCCTGCGGGATCGAGGAATTCGGTGTCACCAGCCTGGCGAGGCTGGGCAAACCGCTTGCGCCCGAGAGCTGGGATGAGGCATTGCTCGCGCGTCTCGACGATTTCCTCGCCGCGCTGAACGGAAAGATGAGCGCTTTGCCATGACCTATCGCCTGCCTGCCGCCCTGATCCCGCTCGCCCTGCTGGCGGGCTGCGGGGAAGAACCCGTCGCAGAACCGACCGACAACGACGGCCGCGCCGCCGAGGGCGAAGTGCTGGGCGGGACGATCAGCGATGCGATGCTGCCGCTCGATACGGTACGTTCGCAGGCGCCGCGCGCGGCCGCGGAGAGCGAGGCGGCTTCGGGGGAACCGACCGACGCAGCGGCAACGCCGTCCGCCGATGACGAGGGGGCCGAACCTGCCGCGGCAACCGACGAGCCCGAGGCGGATGTCGAAGCGGACGAAGACGACGCCTGAGGGATCAGACGCGGTCTTCGTCTCGCTCGTTACCGAACCCTATTCACCCAGCTTGGGGTAATCCACATAGCCTTCGGGCCCGCTGCCGTACCAGCTGGCCGGCACGTTCACATTGGGCGCGATCTCGGCCCCGGTGCGGATGCGCTCGGGCAGGTCGGGGTTGGAGATGAACCAGCGGCCCCAGGCGACCGCGTCGCAGCGGTCCGCGTCGATATCGGCGACCGCTTCCTCGGCGGTGTAGTCCGAATTGAGCACCAGCGGCCCGGTGTAGATCGTGCGGATCAACGGGCTCTGCTTGGGAACGTCGGTCTGGCCGAAGGTGCCCTCGGGGCCCGGTTCGCGCAATTCGAGGAAGCCGAGCTTGAGCTCCTCGACCACGCGCGCCGCCGCGCCGAAGGTCGCTGCCGGATCGCTGTCGTCGCAGCCCTGCGTCTCGCCATTGGGCGAAAGCCGGACCGAAACGCGGTCGGCGCCCCAGACGTCGATCAGCGCCTCGAGCACTTCGCGCAGGAAGCGCACCCGGTTTTCGGGCGAGCCGCCGTATTCGTCCTCGCGCAGATTGGTGCTGTCGCGCAGGAACTGATCGACCAAATAGCCATTCGCGCCGTGCAGCTGGACGCCGTCGAAGCCCGCTTCCTTGGCGTTCTCGGCCGCATGGCGATAATCCGCCACCACACGCGAGATTTCCTCGAGCCCCAGCGCGCGCGCGGGTTCGTAATCCTTGCGCCCTTCGAAGGTGTGAGCATGGCCCGGGGCTGTGGTCGCACTCGCCGAAACGGGAGGCTTGCCGCCCAGGAACAGCGGGTGGACCAGCCGGCCCATGTGCCACATCTGCAGGACGATCTTGCCGCCCTCCTCGTGAACTGCCTTGGTGACCGCCTTCCAGCCTTCGACCTGCTCGTCGCTCCAGATGCCCGGCGCGGCGGGCCAGCCGAGGCCTTCGACGCTGATCCCGGTCGCCTCGGTGATGATCAGCCCGGCGCTGGCGCGCTGGCGGTAATAGGTGACCATCATCTCGTTCGGAACCGAGCCGGGCTGGGTCGAGCGGCCGCGCGTGAGCGGCGCCATGATGACGCGGTTGCTGGCCTCGATCGCGCCCAGGGTCAGCGGTTCGAAAAGCTTCTCGTGCATAAGCAGGTATCCAATTTTGCTGGTGTGTTGTGGGTTGGGAGCTAGGGACCGGCCATGAGGGTGACAAGCACGGCTCCGGCAAAGAAAGCCTATCAGGCCAGTCCCTGGCACTTCGCCGCGCTGCTAGCGGGCAATGCCGCGCTGGCGTTCGGCCCGTGGTTCGTCCGGATCGCCGACACCGGTCCGGTCAGCGCCGGGTTCTGGCGGCTGGCGCTGCCGATCCCGCTGATCGCCTGGCTCGCCTGGCGCGAACGCAGCGGCGCGCCGCTCGACCGGCGGCTGCTGTGGCTGGTTGCACTTGCGGGGGTGTTCTTCGCGGTCGATCTGGCGAGCTGGCATATCGGGATCGAGATGACCCGGCTGGGCAATGCGGTGCTGTTCGGCAATTCGGGCAGCGTGATCCTGATGCTCTGGGGTCTGGTCGCGCTGCGTCGCAAACCGCTCCCGCGCGAGGGACTGGCGGTGCTCGCGGCGCTGTCGGGAGCGGCGATCCTGCTGGGCCGCAGCCTGGAGATTTCGGCCACCAGCGCGCTGGGCGACCTGTTCTGCCTGTTCGCGGGGGTGTGCTACGCCTTCTACCTGCTGCCGGCGCAGCGCGCGCGGGCGACGCTGGGCGGCTGGACGGTGCTGCTGCTGGTCTGCTGCGTCGCCGCGCCGATCATGCTGGCGATGGCCTTCGCCATGGGCGAGCCGATCCTGCCGGGCGCGGCGGGATGGAGCCCGCTGGTCGGACTGGCATTGTCGAGCCAGCTGGTCGGACAGGGGCTGCTGGTCTACGCGCTGCGGCATTTCCCGCCGCTGGTGATCGGCATGGCGCTGCTGACCCAGCCGGCGATCGCCGCCTGCGTCGGCTGGTTCGCCTTCGGCGAGATGCTCACGGCGATGGATGTCGCGGGAATGGCGCTGCTGGCGGGGGCACTCGTACTGGCGCGCGCCGCGCCGCCGCCCAAGCTCGCCGCCTAGCGTTCGATTCTTTCCAGGAAACGCTGGTAGCGTGCTTCCACCGCGTGCAACTCGGGTCCGACGAGATGCTCGCGCGCCTGCAGCGCCAGCAAGTCGCCTTCCTGCCGGATCGACGCCCGCCGACCTTCGTCATCGACCAAGCTCGCGGCATCGACGAGCGCGTCGAAGGTCACCTGCGTAGCAATGCGGCTGGTGGCGACGCCGCCGCGAACCGCGCCGAAGCCGCGCGCCAGGTAATGGTCGAAATCGTCTTCCAGCAGGACGAGATGCGGCTCCTCGCCGTCCTTCGCATAGCTGCGGGTGAGATCGCGATAGCCGAGTTCGGCGGTGGCCGCGCCCAGCCAGTGCACCGCGGTCACTGCGGTGAAGGGGTCGTTGGTACCGGGAGACAGCGCGCGCAGTGCGATCTCCACCAATTCGTCGATCAGGAACTGCATGTCCTGATTGGGCGTGCGCATGCTGCCGAGCGTGAAGCAGTCGCGGACCTCGTCGTCGGGGCAGTCCTCGACCAAATCCATGTCGGCCCAGAAGGCGATCGTCACTCCGGGGTGGACGAAATCGCCCGTCCGCACTGCCAGTTTGAGCTTGCCTTGCTCGCGCTGCGCGATCCGTTCCAGCCGGGCGAAGGCGATCGCCTGGATATAGCCGGTGCCCTGCGCGGCGATCGGCGAGCCTTCCGGTGCCGATCCCGCGCGTTTGCCGGTGTTCTGGTCGGGAAACCGTTCGGCGATGTCCGCGAGCAGACGGGCGCCGATCCCCCTCAGCACCGAATTCACGCGGATCGAGGCGGGGATATGGTTGAGGAAATAGACCAGCACCGCCACCGACAGGCCCATCAGCGCGAAGGCGACCAGCAAGGAAAGCTGCGGGACGAAGCCGGTGTCGGCGGCCACGATGAGCCCAAGCCCGTTCGCCGATTCGTCCTCGGCGCGCACGGTGCGCAGGACGGTGATCGCATAGACGAAGGTGCCGATAAAGGTCGCGAGGCTGAACTGGTTGCCGCGATCCTCCATGAAATTGGTCAGCAGGCGCGGTCCGTAATTGCCGCTGGCATAGGCCACCGCGGCAATGGTGATCGAGAATACGGTCGAGGCGACTCCGATCATCGCTCCGGCGATGACGGTGAGCATATTGCTCGCGCCCTCGGGCATGGCCGGTTGCAGCCACTCGAGATCCTTGAGGAATTCGGCCCAGCCGCTGCGGTCGAGCCAGGTCGTGACCATGGCCAGCGTCAGCGCAAGGATCGAGAAGATCGCCGGGAGGAACCAGTAACTGGCATTGATGCCCTGCCAGATCACGCGCAGCCGGCTCATGACGCGGAGCCCGGAGGAGTCGCCGATGCGCCGATATTCTGCTTCGCGAAACGGCGCAAGGCGGCAGCGATGTCATCGCGGTCGGGGACGAATTGCGTCCTTGCTGCGGAATGGTCGTGCAGTTCGCCGGCAGCCGCCTCGAGAAAAACAAGCAAGCCGCCGGGGCATTGCCGTTCGCCGAGCAGAGACGCGAGCCGGGCGAGATTGTCGATCATCCGGATGGCGACCGCCGGATAGTCGCTGGCCGATTGACGGAACGCCTTGAACGGGGCCTCGAACAGGCTGCGAAAGTCCTGACCGGGCAATTCGAAGCGCGGGTCGGGCGGATAAGCCGCGATCATGCCGTCGTCGACCCAGGTTTCCGCATGACCGGCAATCGCGGCGGCAAGCTGGTCGGCGCAGGCGATCGCGGTGTAGAAATCGTTGATCCCCGGCGACATCGCCCGCGCCGCCACTTCCACCAGCAGGCGCACCTGGAAAACCGTCGATTCGATACCCGAGCGGAAATCGCTGATCGGGACGGCCGAAAGCACCGCCTTTTCGCCCGGCGGCGCGTGCTCGAAACGCACCAGCGTTTCGCCCTTCAGGACATGCTGCCCGGGGGCGACGCAGAAGCGAACCGCGCCCCGGTGAACGTCAAGTTCCCGGGTGATGGTTTCGAGGTCGATGCTCTGGACGTAGCCATCGCGCGGCGCGCGAACGGCATGTGCCCAACTGCCTTCATGGGGCATTGCCGCAACGACCGGCACCGCGACGCTCGACGCCTCGCGGCCGATATGAGCGACCGAGCGGTCGATGAACATGGTCCGGCCCAGATCGTGGATCGCGACCCCGAGCATCCCGATATTGACCGCGCCCAGCGCCAGCACGGCGGCGAGGGCGAAATGCGGGACCAGCGCGATCGGCGCCTGGGCATCGATGCGCGCGAAGACGATCACCGAGAACACGAGGCAGAAGGTGAGCCCCGCCATCGACAGCCGCACCATGCCCTTGTCGAGCCAGCGATCGACCAGCCGGACCCCGAGATTGCCGGTGGCGAGCGTCAGCACGATCAGCACGATCGACCAGTAGAGCGTGAGAAAAGCGGCGTTGACGCCGACGATCGCGGCGGCGACGTCCTGTGCGGTGTCGGCCGAGACGAAGAGCGCAAGGCCCTGCTCGTGGAGCCAGCGCCCGGCGCCTTCGCCATCGGCCCACAGCACCAGCCCCGCCATCAGCGGCGCGACCAGGACGGCCACCAGCGGCAGCGACCAGTAATTGGCCACCAGCCGGTGGATCATCCAGTCCCTGATGCCCCCGATCGGGCCTCTTGCAGCCAAGTGCCTATGCCCCCTGCGAATTCGCGAGGGCGCGGGAATGCGCCCCTCGAACCGGTCCGCCAAGGGCCGGATTGCCTACAACTGACTCAAAACGACAGGATCGCGAACCTATATTTTGCCCAGATCGCCGTGTCCGATCGTCCCGCTCGCCAATTCGAGCATGCGGTCGAGGCTGCGCTTGGCCTGGAGCCGCAGACCTTCCTCGATCTCGATCCGCGGTTCCAGATCGCGCAGGCAGGCGTAGAGCTTCTCCAGCGTGTTGAGCGCCATATAGGGGCAGATGTTGCAGCTGCAGTTGCCGTCGGCGCCCGGTGCGCCGATAAAATTCTTGTTCGGCAGCGCCTTTTCCATCTGGTGGATGATGTGCGGCTCGGTGGCGACGATCAGCGTGTCGCCCTCGAAGGTCTCGGCGAACTGCAGGATGCCGCTGGTCGAACCGACGTAATCGGCGTGATCGACGATCGTCGGCGGGCATTCGGGATGCGCGGCGATCGGCGCGCCGGGATATTGCTGCTTGAGTTTGAGCAGCTCGGTCTCGCTGAAGGCCTCGTGGACGATGCAGACCCCGGGCCACAGCAGCATCTCGCGGTCGAACTTGCGGCTGAGATAGCCGCCCAGATGGCGGTCCGGGCCGAAGATGATCTTCTGGTCCTTGGGGATTTGGCTCAGGATCGTCTCGGCGCTGGAACTGGTGACGATCACGTCGGAGAGCGCCTTCACCTCGGTCGAGCAGTTGATGTAGGTCAGCGCGATGTGATCGGGATGCGCCTCGCGGAAGGCCTTGAACTTTTCGGGCGGGCAGCTGTCCTCGAGGCTGCAGCCGGCATCCATGTCGGGCAGCACGACGATCTTTTCGGGGCTGAGGATCTTGGCGGTGTCGGCCATGAACTTGACCCCGCAAAAGGCGATGACATCGGCGTCGGTCTCGGCCGCCATCTGGCTCAGCTGGAGCGAATCGCCGACGAAATCCGCGAGATCCTGAATTTGCGGGCTCTGGTAGTAATGCGCGAGGATGACCGCGTTGCGCTCCTTGCGCAGGCGGTCGATCTCGGCGAGCAGGTCGGTGCCGGTGGGCAGGGTGGTCTGGGCAGTCATCATGGGCCCCCTTCGGGTCGTGGAGTGTCGTTAGAGAAGTCGCAATGCGCGCCGGTCGCGCGGCCGGGTCCGCCTAGCTCGCCTCGGCCTCGTCTTCGAAGCGAACCAGCACGCGGACATCGCCGTACCCGGCCACCTGCATCGGAATGGCGAGGTTCTGGCGCACCGCAGCCTTCGCCGCCTCGCGCGCCAGAGCCAGGACTTCGGGGTTCCGGGCAAAGGCGCTGGCCTTGGCTGCGGCCTGCCGCGAATTGTTCTGCGCCAGATCCTGCGAGGCGTCGCGCGTCACCCAGGCACCCTCGGTGAAGACGCGCGCCCGGGCCTCGTCGAGATTGGGCGTGGTGGTCTGAATCTGGGGCAGGGTGACATTGAGCGTATCGGCCTCGGCATCCCAGGCAAAATCGCCGCGATCCATTGCCGACAGGTCGAGCCGGTATTCGACCGAGGCGGGAATGATCGTCGCCTGGCGCGAGCGCAGCACAGGCAAGCCCATCACCCCGCGGGTGTCCTCGCTCTCGGCGACCACCTCGAAGCGCGAGCTGAACACGGTGAGCGCATTCTGCCGTTCGAAGGCCAGCATCGCGCTACCGACCGGATCGCCTTCTTCCTGATAGAGGAAGGCGCGCCACGCCAGCCAGATGGTGGCGGCGAGCAAGATGAACACCACCAGCCATGGCGCGCCCTTCAGCCGGCTGCGTCCGGCAACCGGGGCGTCGCGCGCTACCGGGGTTTCGAGCGTCGATGCGGTCTTCAACTGGTCTGCCATATGTCCTCCGAACGAGCGACGAGACCGCGGCGTTCCAGATCGATGAGATGCGCGGTGACCGAAAGCGCCGCCGCCTTGATGAGTTTCGGATCGAGCCCCTTGTACATCTGCGGCACCAGTTCGCCGACCTCCTGCCGGTCTTCGCCCAGCAGCCGCAGGATCTGGTTTTCGCGCTGGCGGCGATGGCCGATCATCGAGCGCACCAGCTGGCGCGGTTTGGTCACCGCGGGACCGTGCGCCGGATAGAGCACGCGGTCGTCGCGCTCGTGGAGCAATTGCAGGCTGTTCATATAGTCGCCCATGTCGCCGTCGGGCGGGACGACCACGCTGGTCGACCAGCCCATCACGTGATCGCCGCTGAACAGCGCGCCGCTTTCCTCCAGCGCGAAACACAGATGGTTGGAGACATGGCCCGGGGTGGCAACTGCGGTGAGAGTCCAGCCCGGCCCGGTCATCGCCTCGCCATCCGCCAGCACCCGGTCGGGCGCGTAATCGGGATCGAAGCCCTCGTCGGCGCGCGGACCGTCAGTGTCGAAGGCGAGCGGAGCGCAGCCGACGATGGGTGCGCCCGTGCGGCGCGCGAGCGGGCGCGAGGCGGGCGAATGGTCGCGGTGGGTGTGGGTGCACATGATCGCGCAGACATGCTCTTCGCCGATCGCCGCCTCGAGCGCGGCGAGATGCGCCGGCTCGTCGGGACCCGGGTCGATCACCGCGCAGCCGTCACCCAGCCCGACGATATAGGTCTGCGTGCCGGTGTAGGTGAAGGGCGAGGGGTTGGGCGCGAGCACGCGGCGCACCAGCGGCTCGATCTGTTCGGCCTGTCCGGTGGGCCAGGGTTTGGGCGGTGCCTTTGCCATGGGGGGCATATGGGGACCTCGGCCGCGATAGTCGAGCGTGCGATATGCCGCCTCGACTTGAAGCGCGTGCCCCGGATAAGGCTGCCCGCCATGGGAGAGACACTTCTGGTCCTCGACGAGGGCACCACATCCACCCGCGCGATGGTCTTCGCACCCGACGGCACGATGCTGCGCGTCGTCCAGGCGGATATCACGCAGCATTATCCGCGCCCCGGCTGGGTCGAGCACGATGCGAGCGAAATCTGGGACAAGACGCTGGCCTGCGCCCGCAAGGCGATCGGCGGGGATGCTTCCGCCATCGCCGCGATCGGGATCACCAACCAGCGCGAGACTGTGGTGGCCTGGGACAAGGCGAGCGGCGAACCGCTGGCGCGCGCGATCGTCTGGCAGGACCGGCGCACCAGCAGCTTCTGCACAGAGCTGAAGGACGCCGGGCACGAGGCGGAGATACAACGCCGCACCGGACTGCTGCTCGATCCCTATTTCTCGGGCACCAAGATGCGCTGGCTGCTCGACAATGACGCTGGCGTGCGCGGCGCGGCCGAGGCGGGCACGTTGGCCTTCGGCACGGTCGAGAGCTGGCTGGTGTTCAAGCTGACCGGGGGCGTGCATCTCAGCGATGCCAGCAACGCCAGCCGCACCCAATTGTTGCCGCTCGACGGGGCGCAGTTCGATCCGGGTCTGTGCGATCTGATGGGGGTGCCGCTGGCGGCGCTGCCGCAGGTCACCGACACCCATGGCGAGTTGGCGCGCTGCGACCCAGCCTGGTTCGGGCGGGCGATTCCGATCTGCGGGCTGGTCGGCGACCAGCAATCGGCGACCATCGGCCAGGGATGCCTGTCCTTCGGCGAGACCAAGGCAACCTATGGCACTGGCGCCTTCGTCCTAACCAACAAGGGGACCGCCATTCCGCGTTCGGACCACCGCTTGCTCGGCACCGTGCTCACCCAGCGCGGCGGCGAGCGGACCTATGCGCTCGAAGGCTCGGTCTTCGTTGCCGGGAGCTTGGTCCAGTGGCTGCGCGACACGCTAGGTCTGATCGAGACCTCGGCACAGACCGAGGAACTGGCGCGCTCGGTGGCGGACAGCGGCGAGGTGGTGATCGTGCCGGCATTGTCGGGGCTGGGCGCGCCGCACTGGCAGCCCGAGGCGCGCGGGGTCATCGCCGGGCTCAGCTTCGCCAGCGGGAGGGCGCATATCGCCCGCGCCGCCTTGGAGGCGATGGCGCACCAGACCCACGATCTGGCCGAAGCCTTCGCCGCCGATGGCGCGCCCTGGACCGCGCTGCGGATCGACGGCGGGATGAGCGCCAACGACTGGATGGCGCAGGATCTGGCCGATATGCTGGGCATCGCGGTCGAGCGCCCCGATTTCGTCGAGACGACCGCGCTGGGCGCGGCGCTGTGCGCGGCGGTGGGGGCAGGGCTCCATGCCTCGCTAGAAGAGGCGGCGAGCGCGATGCGGGGACCGGCGCAGAGCTTCGAACCGAATTCCACCCAGGCTGTCCGGCAGGAACGGCTGGCGCGCTGGCGCAAGGCGCTCGCCGCTGCCTGAGTATGCCGGCCGGCGAGCGGCTAGCCCGCGAGCAGTTGGGGCGCGAAAGCCTCGGTTATGCGGCAGCGCATGGCATCGACCTCGTTCTGCCGCGCCGCCTGCGCCTGCGGCCATTCGCGGTCGAGCCGCGCGACCCGGGCATGAAGCCGCTCGCTCTCGCGCACCAGATTGCGCGTCTCGGGCAGCAGCTTGGCCATCATTCCCGGCATCGAGGGGCGTTCGGCGGGCAGGCGGCCATGGCGGCGCAACTGGTTCTCGTTGAGTTCGCCTGAAAGGAAGGCGCGCTGGTTGAGCAGCCAGGCGAGAATATGCATCAGGCGAGTGGTGGTTCGCAGACCCTCGATCGACAAGGCGATCCGCGCCTCGTTACGGGCGCTGTCCGGGGCCATCTCGCCGCGCATGTCGAAGGCGTTGCGGGCTTCGTCGGCCAGCACCAGCGCTTCGGAATAGAGGTCTTCGATGATCGTTCGGCGGGCGGCGGTCGTGGCAGTCATGGGTTCGGCGCTAGCTCCGCGCGCGGCTCGGCTCCAGCGCCACGAAACGGCTGTCCCAATTCCGTACTGTGGACCTCTTCAGGCGATGATGTCGGGGAGGAGATTGTCTTCCAGATCGGCGATCTGGTCGCGAATCCGCAGTTTGCGCTTCTTGAGCCGCGCGATCTGCAACTGGTCGGTCGATCCCGACTGCGTGAGCGCATGGATCGCCGCATCGAGATCGCGATGCTCGCTGCGCACCACCTCCAGCCGTTTTCTCAGCTCCTGCTCGGTCACGCATCCATCCTGGCTGATGCAGCGAATCCGTTCGCCGCGATTACAATCCGACCGAGCGCTAAAGCAATTCCGGCCCTTCGCAAACGCGGGTGAATATGTTTCATTGGTGTGACGCGGTTCGCCCGCGCTGGCGAGTCGCTCTTTCGGGGACAATACACCCCTATAAGGAGACGAACCTATGCAATCACCTCATGTCGAAGCGCTTCGTACCAGGCACGCCGGGCTCGAGGCCCGCTTGCGCAAGGAACAATCCCGTCCGGCGCCCGACGATCAGATGATTCAGCAGATCAAACGGCAAAAGCTTCACATCAAGGAGGAAATCTCCCGCTTCTGAACGGGCGAAGCCGCCGCGGCGGCTTTGCACCGAGGCCGGTCTGCGATAGACCGGCGCGATGAAAGCCGCCGCCAGCGCCCGCCTGATCCTGACCCGCTTGCACGAGGTGATGGCCTCGCGCCTCCACGCCCAGGCCAAGCTCGACCAGGTGGTCGAGATCATCGGCGAGAGCCTGACCAGCGAGGTCTGCTCGATCTATCTGCTGCGCGAAGGCGCGCTCGAACTGTTCGCAACCCGCGGGCTCAACGCCGACGCGGTCCATGTCACCCGGCTGGGGCTGGGCGAAGGGCTGATCGGCACGATCGCGAAGAACATCGAGACGCTCAACCTCGCCGAGGCCAAGGCGCATCCCGAATTCCTCTATCACCCCGAGACCGGCGAGGAGAAGTTTCACTCCTTTGCCGGGGTGCCGATCGTCTATCGCGAACGCGCCGTGGGCGCGCTCAGCGTCCAGCACGTTGATCCGCGCCGCTACGAGGATGTCGAGATCGAGGCGCTGCAGACCACGGCGATGATCCTGTCCGAACTGATTGCGCACAAGGAACTGGTCGATCTGGAGCATCCGCTCGATCTCGCCGAAGTGCCCAGCGGGCCCGAACTGATCGACGGGCTGGCGCTGGTCAAGGGGTTGTCCGAAGGCGTGGCGGTGTTTCACCAGCCGCGGATCGAGATCGACCAGGTGGTCGCCGAGGACACGGAGGCCGAACGCCAGCGGGTCTATCGCGCTTTCGACAAGATGCGCGACCAGATCGACGCGATGGGCAAGGAGCCCGAATTCGGCAAGGGGGGCGAGCATGACGACGTGCTCGAGACCTACAAGATGTTCGCCTATGACGAGGGCTGGAGCCGGCGGATCAACGAAGCGATCGATTCCGGCCTGACCGCCGAGGCGGCGATCGAGCGCGTCCAGCAGCGCACCAGGATGCGGATGCGCGAGATCGACGACCCGCTGCTGGCGGACCGGATGCACGATCTCGAGGATCTCTCCAACCGCCTGCTGCGGATCGTCTCGGGTCAGCTCGGGACCGCCGCGCGGCAGGGTCTGCGGCGCGACACCATCCTGGTGGCGCGCAATTTGGGGCCGGCGGAACTGCTCGAATACGATCGCCGCCGGCTCAAGGGCGTGGTGCTCGAGGAAGGTTCGCTTACCGCCCACATGGTGATCGTCGCACGCGCGATGGACATCCCCGTGCTCGGTCGCGCCAAGGGGGTGCTGCGCCGCATCAACGAGGGCGACGAGGTGCTGCTCGATGCCGACAAGGGCTGCGTCACGCTGCGCCCCAGCCCGCCGATGCGCGAGGCCTTCGACGCTCGCTTCGCCAAGAAGCGCGAGCGCCAGGCCGTTTATGCCGAATTGCGCGACGTCGAGCCCTTCACCCGCTGCGGCACGCGTATCAATGTGATGATGAACGCCGGGCTGCGCGACGACATGAGCGCGCTGGCGATGACCGGTGCGGACGGGGTCGGGCTGTTCCGGACCGAGTTCCAGTTCCTGGTTTCCTCCACCCTGCCGCAGCGCGAGCGCCAGACCCGGCTCTATCGCGATGTGCTCGACGCGGCGGGCGACAAGCCGGTGATCTTCCGCACCGTCGATATCGGCGGCGACAAGGCGGTACCTTACATCGCCGCGTCGATGAGCGAGCGTGAGGAGAACCCGGCCATGGGTTGGCGCGCGCTGCGATTGTCGCTCGAGCGCGGCGGGCTGCTTAAGGCCCAGGCGCGCTCGCTGCTCGAGGCGGCATCGGGGCGCACGCTCAACGTGATGTTCCCGATGGTCAGCGAGCCGTGGGAATTCGATGCGGCGAAGGAAGTGTTCGACGAACAGCTCGCCTGGCTCAAGGACCGCCGCAAACGGCTGCCCGAGGAAATCCGTTACGGCGCCATGCTCGAGGTGCCCGCGCTCGCGGAGGCGCTCGATCTGATGCTGCCCAAGCTGTCGTTCCTTTCGGTCGGGACCAATGATCTGACCCAGTTCCTGTTCGCCGCCGATCGCGCCAACCCCAAGCTGGCCGAACGCTACGACTGGATGAGCCCCTCCATCCTGCGCTTTCTCCAGCGCATCGCGAAGGGCGTGATCGGCCATCCGGTCGATCTCAGCGTCTGCGGCGAGATGGGTGGTCGCCGGCTCGAGGCGCTGGCGTTGCTCGGCATCGGCTACCGTCGGCTCTCGATCACTCCGGCCTCGGTCGGCCCGATCAAGGAGCTGGTGCGCAAGATCGATCTGGAGGAATTGACCGGGACGATGCAGGGCTGGTTGGCCTCGCCGCCACCCGACATGCGCGCAGCGCTGCAGGACTGGGCGAGCGAGCGCGATATCGAAACCGACTGAGTTCGACCGTTTGTCAGGACCGCTTCGGCGTTTGCGGCGTTACGCAAACATGGCACAGCGGTTGACTTCGACCTCAAGCTGTCGCTTTTATACAGGATTAGGGGCAGGTCGACATCGGGGATTTGATGGAAGAAGAAACGCTCGTCGAAGAGGAAGCGCATGCGCCCGCACCCGCACCCGAGCCGGCGCTGACAGCGGGCCAGCGCCTGCAGGCCGCGCGCCGTGCCATGGGGATCGAACTGTCGCAGATCGCGGCCGAAACTCGCATTCCGCAGCGGCACCTCGTCGCCATCGAAAACGGCGATTACTCGCAGCTGCCCTCGCGCACCTATGCGATTGGTTTCACCCGGACCTACGCCCGCGTGCTCGAGCTGGAAGAGGACGAATTGCTCGATCGGCTGCGCGAAGAGCTCGGCGACGAACAGCACCGCCACAACATGGCGCCGGACCGGTTCGAACCCGGCGATCCGGCGCGCGTGCCCTCGCGCAAGCTGGCGTGGTTCGGTGCCTTGGCCGCGGTCCTGCTGCTGGTCGGCGGCTTTGCTTTCTACAGCACCTATTTCGCACCCGGTCTCGGACCGGCACCGCTGCAGGACGATCGTACACCCGACATCGCCGCCGCGGATCGCGCGCCGCCTGCGAGCGCTACTCCCGCCGTCGATCCGGATGCCGAAGTGGTCTTCACCTCCGAAATGAACGACACCTGGGTCAAATTCTACGATTCCAGCGGCGAGCGGCTCTACGAGGCGCAGATGGCGGAGGGTGAAAGCTTCACCATCCCCGCCGATGCCGAGGGGCCGCAGGTTTGGACCGGCAGGCCCTATGCGCTTGCGATCACGGTCGGTGGCCGCTCCGTGCCGAAGCTGTCCGAGGAGGACGAGATCCTGCGCGACGTGCCGGTGACACCCGAAGCGCTGATGGCCCGGTCCGAACCCTCGGCGAATCCCGGGAGCGACAGCGCCGCGAGCGACGTCACCGTCAACTGACGCGCGACCGTCTGGCGCACCACAGCGGACGATCCGCTGGGTAAACTTGCACTTCATCCTCTCGACAGCCAAGCATGGTTAAGGCATCGCTATGCCAACACTCGCCCCAAGGAGCCATGCCACGATGACGGTTCGGACTGCCGGTATTTCCGGATATTGCAATTTGGGCCTGCGGTTTGTCGGGCTTGGCGGCGCTGCGCTCGCCTTGCTCGCCGTTTCCGCGCCTGTCCTGGCGCAGGACGGCAATGACGAAACCCGCCTGCGCAAGATCGAAGCCGAAGTGCGCGCGCTGCAGCGGCGCGTCTTTCCGGGCGGCGACGGACGCTATTTCGAACCCGAGATCACCGGCCAGCCGCAGACCAACACGATGGTCACGCAGCCTTCGACCACTGCGGTGACCGACATCCTCGCACGGCTCGACGCGATGGAGACGCAGATCCAGCGGCTCACCGGTCAAACCGAACAGAATACATTTGCCTTGCGTACGTTGAGCGAACGGCTCGATGCGCTCGAGGCTGGACCGGTGCTGGGCGGCCGTCCGGTCGGCAGCGCTGGCAGCGCTGGCGGCACTTCGGCGCCGGGCACCGCCACCGGGTCGAGCACGCCGGCTCCCGCACCGACCCCGGCCCCTGCTGCGGCTGCACCCGATCCCGAACGCCTGGCTGCCGTGTCGGCGATCGCCAAGCCGCAGACCGAGGACCCGGCGGACGACGAATATTCCTACGGGTTCCGGCTGTGGGAAGCCGGTTTCTATCCCGAAGCGCAGCAACAGCTGACCATGTTTGTCGAACAGAACCCGGAGCACTGGCGCGCGACCTATGCGCGCAACCTGCTCGGCCGCGCCTATCTCGACGACAGCAAGGCGCGCGAGGCGGCGCCCTGGTTCCTGCGCAATTATCAGGCGGACAAGACAGCGGCGCGCGCGGGCGACAGCCTGCTCTTCCTCGCCGAGGCGATGATCGCGCTCGACGACACCAGCCGTGCCTGCATCGCGCTGGCCGAATTCGCCGAGACCTATCCGGCGCTCGCCGCCGGGCGGTTGCTGGACCAGTACGAGCGCAACCGCGGGCGGGTGACCTGCAATTGACCGGGCGATCGATCCGCATCTAGCCGCCCGCTTCCGGGCTGATCTCGCGGAGGTCTGGCCGGAAGCGGACGACCCTTCGGCCAGGCTGGGGGTCGCGGTATCGGGCGGACCCGACAGCGTCGCGCTGCTGCTGCTGGCGCATGCGGCGCGGCCCGGGTCGGTCGAGGCGGCGACGGTCGATCACGGCTTGCGGACCGAAAGTGCCGCGGAGGCGGACTGGGTTTGCGCGCTCTGCCGAGATCTCGGCGTGCCGCACGAGACGCTTCGGGTCGATGTCGAAGCCGGCAATCTTCAGAGCAAGGCGCGCGAGGGACGCTACCGGGCGCTCGATGAATGGCTGGGGCGCCGTGGCCTCGCCGCGCTTGCGACCGCGCATCATGCCGACGATCAGGCGGAGACGCTCCTCATGCGGCTCAACCGCGGGAGCGGGCTGCCCGGTCTGGCCGGGGTACGGCAAAGCGGTACGATTCCCTTAGGCAGAGGGCGCCTGCTGCGGCCGCTGCTAAGCTGGCGCAAATCGGAACTGGAAACACTGGTGCACGGAGCGGGTATCGAACCCGTCGCTGACCCGTCGAATCGCGACGAGCGGTTCGACCGGGTGCGGATGAGGCGCGCCTTGGCCGAAGCGGACTGGCTCGATCCGGTGGCGCTGGCGCGCAGTGCGGCGCTGCTGGGCGAAGCGGAGGCTGCGCTCGAAGGAGTGGTCGCGCAGACCTATTCGGAATGTGTCAGACGCGAGGCGGGGGGCTACGGCTACTCCGCCCGCGGGACGGATTACATCCGTCTCGAAGTCGTCCGACGCATCTTGGCTGAGATGGGAGCCAAGCCGCCGCGCGCGGAAATTTCGCGGCTTGCCGCGCGGCTGGACGCGGGAGAGAACGCCTCGCTGGCCGGGATACTCGCCGTGCCCTCGAGCGAGAACGGCGGCGCCCGCTGGACCTTCCGGCCCGAACCGCCGCGGCGGTCTGGCTAGAGCAGGCTGTCGCCCATGCCGATCCGCTGGCCGCGGGTGATCACCACCAGATCGCCCGTGCGCGCGGCGTCGAACAATTTGTCGGCGAAGGGATCGGGCACCGCGATGCAGCCATGGCTGGCATAGCCGTTCTCGACCACATTCCCGCCGTGGATGGCGATCCCGTCCCAGGTCAGCCGCAGCGTCCAGGGCATCGGCGCATTGCCGTATTTCTCGGAGACGTTGTGGCGCTCCTTAGTCAGGATCGGGAAATTGCCGACGGGGGTAGGGTGGCTGTCGGTCCCGAGCATGGCGACGGCGGCACCGATCTCGTAGCCCTCGCGGAACACCGAGACCACACGGGCTTCGAGATCGACCGTGACGACGAGCTTGCCGTCCTGCGGCACGCCCTCTGTGTCCCAGTGCCACTCGCCATATTTCATCGGTCCTTCGATCGGCAGGACGCGCTTGATCGTGAAGCGCTCGGCGGCGCGGCGTTCGGCATCCGCCGCGATCTTGGCCTGGATGGCAGGTCTGGGATCGATCCTCACCTGCTCGGCGGCGACGGTGGCGGCGGCGGCGTCCGTGTCATCTGCGGTGGCGCTTTCGGCGATCAGACCTCCACCGAAGATCAGCGCGCCGAGAGCCAGCACAACCGCGAGCGTCGTTCCGCCGATCCACTTGAGCGTTGCATCCATGCTTCGAGGAATAGGGACTTTGCGCAAAAAATCCAGCCGCCGTCCGCCACCCGTCCCGCAGGGGGACCGGTTGCGGAGAGGGATTAACCGCTAGCCGTGCGCCCCGAACAGATTGGCGATAGCGGTGCCGATCCGCAGGTTGAGCGCCTGCGCAGCTTCGATCGGATCGATATAGTCGCGCCCGATCTGGGTGTAGCCTTCGCCTGCGCCATCGGGATAGTCGCTCGGCTCGGCGACCGAGAAATCGCTGAGCTGCGGAAAGCTGGTGGGATAGGCGCGGCGCATCTGCGCCAGCGCCTCGTCCACCCGCAGCGTGAAGACCATCTCGAGCACGTCGTCGCGGTCAATGTCGTTGGCGCGGCTGAAGGCGGGAATCGATACCGCCTTGAGGAACATGTGCTGAAGCAGCGCGAGCCGCAGCGCCTGCAATGCGCCGATGGTGCGGCGGATTTCCTCGCGCCCCTCGAGCGGAGCCTCGTCGGGCAGCAGCGCGAACAGCCGGTGCAGCTTGAGCGCATCGACCCGCAGCCGCGAGGTCAGACGGCGGAACACGCCGTTGCGATCGTCCCCGGTGAGATATTCGGCCAGCGTCTCGCAGGCGGAGGCCAGATGCGGCTCGGTCCCGCGATAGGGTCGGCTCGCCCAATAGGCCGAGTTGAACAGCTCGCCATAGGCGGCCACCGTCTTGATGCTGGCGAGCGCGTTGGACGCGCGCACCAGCCGCATCACCTGCCGCCCGCGTTCGCTCTCCTGCAACAGCGCGGCGATGTCCTCGTAACTCCCCTCCGCGGCGCTGCCGATCCCGGAGATGATGTTCACCGGATAGCCGAGTTGCTGGAGGATGGCGTTGTGCGGGATCGCGCGGATCTGGCGCAGGCTCATCTCGCGGTCGCTCGAAAGGTCGCTTTGACGGCGCGAGACGCGGCTGCCGGTGGTGTTGAGCAGCCCGAGGCCGAAGGCGGTCACCGCGCGCGCATAGGTGCGGCTCTCGAGATGGTCGCGCTGGTGGCTGCGGACCGCGCGGTAGAAATCCAGGCTCAGATCGGTGCGGCGATAGAAGGGGTCGGGCTCGACATCGGGATCGGTGTCGCCAGGGCGCAATTGCGCGATCCGCGACAGCGTCGCCAGCGCCAGTTCCGGGGTGGCGAAAAACAGATAGCCGTCGCCGCCCTGGAAGCTGGCCTCGGGTTCGAGCGCGATCCCGGCGCGGGCGAAGCGCCGCCGCGCCCAGGGGCTGAGCGGCCAGGCGAGCCGATCGGCGAAACCGGCCGGATGCGCGCCGCGGCCCATCCCCTCACCGTGGGTGTTGAAGATCAGCGCCGCTACATCGGCGAGGCCGTTCGCCGCCATCGCATCCGCCATCCGTCCCTGCAGCCGCTCGATCGCGAGGCTGGCGGGGATCTGGCCGACAAAACGCCCGGCGTCGGAAAAGCCGGTCTGAATGCAGACCCGGCCGCGCTGGCGGGCATAGGACTGATAGGCGGGTTCGGCGCAAAGCGCGTCGAGGAAGCGTCCGCCGTGTTCGAGCGCGGTCTCGGTCTCGAACAGCGGCGAGACATCGACCTTGTCCTCGATCCCGAACAGTCTGGCGAAATAGAGCGCGGCAAGCACGGTCGAGGGCTGTTCGCACTCGGCGACCAGCATCCTTATCGGCGCATCGGCATCGATATGCTGGAGGATCTGCGCCATCACCAGGAACTGGCGGATCGCGGTGCTGCTCTCGATCGCCAGCGCGGCGAAATTGGTCCGCAGTGGTTCGACCTTGGAGAGAATGTCGCGCAGCACCGCCATCGCGCCCTTGCTGGCGAGATCGAGCGTGTTGTCCGGGTCGACCCGGCGGCGGATCGCATTGTGCAGCTGGCTGGCGTTGACGCGGAAATGGACCCAGCCCATCCCGAGCCCGTCGGCGCGCATTGCCGCGGCGAGCGTCCTGAGGGCGATTGCGCCCTCGCGTTCCGTGGTCGCTGCCTCCCTTTCGAGCGTCTCGACGATCGGGGCCAGGCTGGTGAGCTTGTCGGGATGCGCATCGGTCATGCCATTCGCCGCCGCCGACAGCGCTTCGGGGTCGGAGAGATCGCCGCCGAAGTCCTCCGCGCGGTTCGCCGCGAAGGCGGCGCCGCGGCGCAGCGGACCGAGCAGGGCGTGATCGGGCGCGAAGCCTGCGAGCGTCGCGGCGTAGCGCTCGAGCCGCTGCGCCTTTTCCGCCAGACGAAAGCCGATCGAGTGGTACCATTTGATGTCGGTCCGCCCGTCCATGTCGTAGCCGACCCAGGAAGCGAAGCGGAACGGCAGCGGTGCGAGCGACTGCCAGCGGTCGGGCCAGCGCCGCTCTGCCTCGCCCAGAACCCGGTCGACGATCGTGTCGCGCGCATCCTGCGCCCGGGCAATAGCCGCCATAGCGCGGCCGTGCTCATAGGGCAGCGTGATTGCCGGGCGCTCCTCCGCGATCACGCAGGCGCTGTCGTCGATGGCGCGCTCGCCGCTGGCCGCATCGGCGATCGCTTCGCTCTGCGCAGGGGCGAGCAGGAAGGTGGGATGCGCGGTGAAGACCGCATGCAGCGCAGGGCTCTCCCAGCGCGCACGGAAGGCGTCGAAATCCTCCTCGCCAGGGGCCAGCAGGGCGAGATTCTCTTCGCTGGCGACCGGTGCCACCAGAGAGCGCAGCCGTTCGGCGCGGCTCTTGAGCGCGGTGCATTCCAGCTCCGCGATCAGCGCGGCGCAGTCCTCCAGCGTCAGCTCGCCCGATTCTAGCTGCCGCGACAGGTCGAGCGAGAGCTGGAACACCGGGTTGAACAGCGGCGTCTCGCGGGTCCGCTCGTGGAGCTCGCCGAGCCGCGCGGAGAGATCGGCCGCGGTCTTCATCGCTCGAGACCGGCGGCTTCGCGGGCGAGCCGGGTGACGTTCTCGGCATGCACCAGGCCGCGCGGCGCGACCCAGCTCCCGCCGACGCAGAGCACCGCATCGAGCGCGAGCCAGTCGGGCGCCTCATCGGGCCCGATCCCGCCGGTCGGGCAGAAGCGGCATTGCGCGAAGGGGGCGGCGAGCGCCTTGAGCGCCGGGATGACCCCCGCCGCAACCGCGGGGAAGAATTTGAAATGCGTCAGCCCGAGATCGAGCCCGCGCATGATGTCGCCCGCGGTGGCGATGCCGGGGAGGAAGGGAACCCGCTCGCGCGACGCGGCATTTGCCAGCGGCTCGGTGAGACCCGGAGACACGACGAATTGCGCGCCCGCTTCCAGCGCATCGGCCAGATCCGCCTCGCCCGTCACCGTTCCCGCGCCGACCACCGCGCCCGGGACCGTCTTCATCGCGCGGATCGCATCGAGCGCGACGGGGGTGCGCAGCGTGACTTCGAGCACCGGCAAGCCTCCCGCGACCAGCGCGCGGGCAAGCGGTTCGGCCTGCGAGAGATCGTCGATCACGATCACCGGGATGACCGGGGCCTGCGTCATGATTTCGGCGATGGTGGTCATTGGGGTACTCCATGTTCGGCGACGAAGGCGGCGGCGGCCCCGAACAGGCCGGGCTGCGGGTGGACGATCAGCTTGACGGGTATGGTGCCCATCAATTCGGCGAACCGCCCCTTGGCGCGAAAGCGTTCGGCGAAACCCGAGCGGGGCAGGTGGTCGCGCAGCCGGTAACCCAGCCCGCCGGCGATCACCACCCCGCCGAAGCCGCCCTGCGTGAGGGCGATATCGCCCGCCACGCTTCCGAGCGAGAGGCAGAACCGGTCGACGGCGGCGGCGGCGAGGCTGTCCTTGTCCTCCAGCCCCCGAGTCCACAGCGTGATGTCGTCTTCCTCGGTGAGCGCGCGCCCTTCCATGGCGGCGAGCGTCTGGCGGATCGGGCCGATCGCCGGGCCGGAGACGACACGCTCGATCGAGACGCGGTTGTGCGAGCGGCGCAGGCGGGCCAGGATCGCATCCTCGATGCTGTCGAGCGGCGCGAAATCGACATGGCCGCCCTCGGTCGCGGTCACGCGGTAGTCGCTGCCGGAACGCCACAGATGCGCCACGCCGAGCCCGGTGCCGGGGCCGAGCACGCTGATCGTGCCTTCGGCGGACAGCGGCGTATCGGGCCCGGTGACATGAACGAACTGGTCTTCGGGCGCACGCGCAACGGCATGCGCCACCGCAGCGAAATCATTGACGATCGTGAAGGCTTCGACCCCCAGCTTGGACTGCATCAGCGAGGGACGGATGATCCAGGGGTTGTTGGTGAAGCGGATCACCTCGCCGCCGACGGGTCCGGCCACCGAGAGCGCCGCGCGGGGGGGCAGGGTGCCGCCCTGACGCACGCGGAAGTCCTCCCACGCGGTCTGGAAGCTGGCGTGATCGCGGGTGTGCAGCGTTTCCGGCTCGCCCAGCGTCAGGCTGCCGTCCGAAGCGACGCGGGCGATCACGAATCGCGCATGGGTTCCGCCGATATCCACGGCGACGAGTTCGGTCATCAAATTGCCTCCAGGTTCCCCCAGCTGCCCTTCCCCTGGGGAGGGGCGGGGGATGGGGGGGCGGCGGTAACGGATAGCGGACGCCGTACACCCCCACCCAACCTCCCCCTCAAGGGGGAGGAGTTCTCGAGCTCTCCGGGAAAAACCCTCACAGTCCTGCCAGCGCCAGCATCGAGGAGCCGCCGCGTTCGGCCTCGTCGGCATGCGCGCGGAACATGGCGAACAGCTCGCGCCCCACGCCCAGTTCCGATTGCGGATCGGCGGCCGGTTCGCGGCCTGCGAGATCGGCGGTCGTGGAAAGCTCTCCCGTCGCCGCGCAGACCTTCACCAGATCGCCGTCGCGCAGCAGCGCCAGCGGCCCACCGCCGCGCGCCTCCGGGCTGCAATGGATCGCCGCGGGCACCTTGCCGCTGGCGCCCGACATCCGCCCGTCGGTGACGAGCGCGACGCGGTAGCCGCGATCCTGCAGCACGCCGAGCGCCGGGGTGAGCTTGTGCAGTTCGGGCATGCCGTTGGCGCGCGGGCCCTGGAAGCGGACCACCACCACCACATCGCGGCCGAGCTCGCCCTGCGCGAAAGCCACCGCGACATCGTGCTGGGTGGCGAAGACGCGGCACGGCGCCTCGACCGTCCAGCGCTCGCGTTCGACCGAGGAGCTTTTGAAGCAGGCTCGCCCGAGATTGCCCTGCAGCAGCCGCATTCCGCCGTCGGGCTGGAACGGGGCGGAGGCGGGGCGGAGCATCTCGGCATCGCCGCTTTCCCCCGGATCGCGCCAGTCGAGCGCGTCGTCGGCCTCGAAGGGCTCGCGCGCATAGGCCGGCACCCCGCCGTCCCAGATGGTGAGCAGATCGCCATGCGCCAGCCCTTCCTCGAGCAGCGTGCCGATGACATAGGCCATGCCCCCGGCCGCGTGGAAATGGTTCACGTCGCCCGCACCATTGGGATAGACTCGCGCGATCAGCGGCACCGCGCTCGACAGTTCGGCCAGGTCGTTCCAGTCGAAGGCGATCCCCGCCGCGCGCGCCATCGCCGGGATGTGGATCGCGTGATTGGTCGAGCCGCCGGTGGCGAGCAGGCCGATCGCGGCGTTGACGATCGCCTTCTCGTCGATCACGCGCGAGAGCGGGCGGTAGTCCTCGCTGCCGATCCCGATCGCGGCGAGCCGGTGGACCGCCGCGCGGGTCATTTCCTGGCGCAGCTTCTTGCCCGGCTGGACGAAGGCCGCGCCGGGGACATGGACCCCCATCATTTCCATCATCATCTGGTTGGAATTGGCGGTGCCGTAGAAGGTGCAGGTCCCCGGCGAATGATAGCTCTGCATTTCGCTTTCGAGCAATTGCGCGCGGTCGGCCTTGCCCTCGGCATAGAGCTGGCGAACCGCCTGCTTCTGGCGGTTGGGGATGCCGCTGGGCATCGGCCCCGCGGGCACGAAGATCGCGGGCAGATGGCCGAAGCGAAGCGCGCCGATCATCAGGCCCGGCACGATCTTGTCGCAGATCCCCAGCAGCGCCATGCCGTCGTACATCTGATGGCTGAGCGCCACCGCGGTCGAGAGCGCGATGACGTCGCGGCTGAACAGCGACAGCTCCATCCCGTCCTCGCCCTGCGTCACCCCGTCGCACATCGCGGGGGTTCCACCCGCCACCTGCGCGGTGGCACCGACCTCGCGCGCCCAGATCTTCATCCGCTCGGGGTAGCGGTAATAGGGCTGATGCGCCGAGAGCATGTCGTTGTAGGCGGTGACGATGGCGAGGTTGGGGCCGCTCGAGGCGCGCAGCGCCTGCTGGTCCTCGTCCGCCCCGGCATAGGCATGCGCGAGATTGGAGCAGGAGACCTGGGAACGCTCGGGCATCCGCTCGCGCTCGCGCTCCATCAGCTCGAGATAGCGGCTCCGGCCGCCTTGCGAATTGGCGATCACCCGCCGGGTGACCCGCTCGATGGTGTCGTGGAGGGGTTTATTCATCGTGCCAGCTCACTCCGTCGCGTTCGGCCAGGGCGATGGCGGCGCTCGGGCCCCAGCTGCCCGCGGTGTAGGGGCGCGGCCTAGTCCCGCGCGCGTCCCACAGCGCCCGGATCGCGTCGATCCATTCCCACTGCGCTTCTACCTCGTCGCGGCGGACGAACAAAGTCTGGTCGCCCTCGACCAGATCGAGCAGCAGCCGCTCGTAGGCGATCCGGCGGATCGTGTCGGAAAAGGCATCGGGCATGGTCACGTCGAGCGGGACCTCGCGCAGCCGCAGCCCCTCGCGGTCGAGACCGGGCAGCTTGGCCATCAGCGAGAACTGGATATTCTCCTCGGGCTGGATGCCGATGACGAGGCGATTGGGCTTGGTGGTCGCGCCCTTGGCCTCGAAGATCGAATGCGGGACCGAGCGGAACTGGACGACGATCTCGGTCACCCGCTCGGGCAGCCGCTTGCCGGTGCGCAGGTAGAAGGGCACACCCTTCCACCGCCAGTTGTCGACATGCGCCTTGATCGCGACGAAGGTCTCGGCGGCGCTCTCCTCGCCCAGTTCCTGATCGTAGCCCGGCACCGCCTCACCCCCGACCGCGCCGGCGCGGTACTGCCCGGTGACGGTCTCGTCCTCGGCGACGGTGCGCAGCGCGCGCAGCACCTTGACCTTCTCGTCGCGCACCGCAGTGGCGTCGAAGCTCGTCGGCGGCTCCATCGCCACGAGCGCGAGCAGCTGCAGCATGTGGTTCTGGACCATGTCGCGCAAGGCCCCGGTCTCGTCGTAGAAGCCCGCGCGCCCCTCGAGCCCGACTGTCTCGGCAACAGTGATCTGGACGTGGTCGATATAGGTGGAATTCCACACCGGCTCGAACAGCAGATTGGCGAAGCGCAGCGCCAGCAGGTTCTGCACCGTCTCCTTGCCGAGATAGTGATCGATGCGGAAGATGCGGTCCTCGCCGAATTCGCGCGCGACCGCGTCGTTGATTTCGCGGCTCGAGGCGAGATCGGTGCCGAGCGGCTTCTCCAGCCCGATCCGGGTTCGTTCGCCGGTCAGTCCGGCATGCGCGAGGCCCGCGATGGTCGCTTCGAACAGCTTGGGCGCGGTGGAGAGAAAGATCGCCAGCCCCTGGCAATCCTCGCCGACCAGCTCGGCTAGCCGGTGATAGCCGTCGAGCGTGGTCGCATCGACCGCTTCATAGACCAGCCGCTCGAGGAATTCCGCCACCCCGGCACGGCGCACGGCGGGTAGATACTGCTCGAGCGCCTCGCGCGCGAATTCGCGGAAGTCCGCATTGCTCATTTCGGTCCGCGCGGTGCCGACGATTTTGAGATCGGGGGCCAGCAGCCCGTCCGAATGCAGCGCGCAGAGAGAGGGGAGCAGCATCCGCTGCGCGAGGTCGCCCGTCGCGCCAAACAACAGCAGCCGGTCCGCGGTGAAGCTCATTGCTTTGTCTATCCCCCATTTGAACGCCGGTGCGCGTAACATTGTTGCTAAGCGCGGTCCAGCATGGAGAGGCTCAGTCGGTGCGCGTGACTTTGACCGAGCTGCGGCGGAAGTTGTTGGGGCCGAAACTGGTCAGGAAGCTGACATCGGCGGCATCGCGCCCGACGCCGATCTTCACCGTCTCGGAGGGATCGGCCATCTTGGTTGCATCGACCAGTTGCCATGTTCCGCCGCCGGGAGTCTCCGGATCGTCGAGAAAGACCTCGGCGATGGCGTGGAAATCGGGCGGCTCGACGCCCGGCGCGTAGCAGGCGACGAAGCGCGCGGGGATCGTGCTGGCGCGCGCCAGCGTCACCAGCACATGCGCATAGTCGCGGCAAATCCCGCGCCGCTCGACGAAGCTGTCGAGCGCGGTAGTGCGCGCGTCGGAGGTGCCCGGTTCGTAGGAGAAGTTCTCGGCGATCCAGTCGCGGATCGCGGCGATGCGCGCGCCGCCCTCGGTGCCGCCGAATTCGGAATTGACGAAGGGCTGGAACTTGTCCGCCTGGCAATAGCGCGAATCGAACAGATATTGCACCGCCTCGCCGGGCATCGTGTGCGGTTCCATCCGGGCGAGGGCGGCAAGATCGGGCAGCTGGCGCTGTGGGCGGACCAGCGCGGTATAATCGACCTCGAAATCGCCCTGCGCGCGCAACCAGATGCGTTCGCCGATATCGTCCTGCGCCGCAACCCGGGCGCAATGCTCGGCGTGGGTCATCCGCGTGTTGCGCTCGATGATCGCCTGCTCGGGGATCGCCGCCGCCTCGAACTGGAGCAGGATGTCGGTTTTCTGCTCTAGCGTGAACGCGAAGCTGGTTTCGATCTTTATGGGCATGCTTAGCGGCAACGCCTCCTGGCCAGGGCAGTTTCTGCCCGAACGAAATATAGTCGGGTCAGGCCGGATGGATCACGCCGGCACGCCGAACAGGTCGTGCGCGTCGGAATCCTCGATCTCGACCTCGATCACCGCGCCCGGGACCAGCGTGGCGGGGACGTTGCGAAGATAGACCTGGCCGTCGATCTCGGGGGCATCGGCCTGGCTGCGCGCGGTGGCACCGATATCGCCATCCTCGTCGGGCTCGCCGACCTCGTCGACGATCACCGGGATGCGCTTGCCCACCTTGGCCGCGAGCCTCTCGGTGCTGATCCGCTCGGTCACTTCCATCAGCCGCGCGTAGCGCTCTTCCTTGAGTTCCTCGGGAACGTGATCGGGCAGCGCATTGGCGCGCGCCCCCTCGACCTGTTCGAAGCGGAAGCCGCCGACGCGATCGAGCCGCGCCTCTTCGAGCCAGTCGAGCAGGTAGCGGAAATCCTCCTCGGTCTCGCCGGGGAAGCCGACCACGAAGGAGGAGCGGATCGCGATCTCGGGGCAGATCTCGCGCCAGGACTTGAGCCGCTCGAGCACCTTGGCCTCGTTGGCAGGCCGGCGCATCGCCTTGAGCACTTTCGGGCTGGCGTGCTGGAACGGGATGTCGAGATAGGGGGTGAGCAGCCCCTCGGCCATCAGCGGGATCACCGCATCGACATGCGGGTAGGGATAGACGTAATGCAGCCGCACCCAGGGAACCTGGCCCTCCGGCGTGCGCAGGCCGCCCAGCTCGCGCGCCAGATCGGTCATATGCGCGCGCACCTCGCGGCCCTTCCAATCGCGCGGATCGTGGCGGGTGTCGACGCCATAGGCCGAGGTGTCCTGGCTGATGACCAGCAGTTCGCGTGTGCCCGCCGCGACCAGCTTTTCCGCCTCGCGCAGCACCGCGTCGATCCGCCGGCTGGCGAGCTTGCCGCGCAATTGCGGGATGATGCAGAAGGCGCAGGAATGGTTGCAGCCTTCGGAAATCTTGAGATAGCTGTAGTGGCGCGGGGTCAGCTTGATGTCGGGCTGCGGGATCAGATCGACGTAGGGCCCCTGGCTCGGCGGGGCATGGGTGTGGACCGCATCGACCACCGCCTCGTATTGATGCGCGCCGGTGATCGCCAGGACGGCGGGATGCGCGGCGCGGATGGCCTCTGCTTCCTCGCCCATGCAGCCGGTCACGATCACGCGCCCGTTCTCGGCGAGTGCCTCGCCGATCGCCTGCAGGCTTTCTTCCTTGGCGCTGTCGAGAAAGCCGCAGGTGTTGACCAGCACCACATCGGCGCCGGCATAATCGGGGCTCATCGCATAGCCGTCGGCGCGCAGCCGCGTGAGGATGCGTTCGGAATCGACCAGCGCCTTGGGGCAACCCAGGCTGACCATGCCGATCTTCTTCTGGTCGGGAAGGATGGTGGTGGCGGTGTTCATGATTGCGCGCGCCCCTACACCCCTCGGCGCAAATGCGCTAGCATTCGCGTTTCGGGACGTGCCGCGAAATACGGAGTGGGCAATGGGTGAATTCAACTTGCTTGCGGTCGTGTCGGGCGCGCTCGCCTTCTTCTTGGTGGGCGCGCTCTGGTACGGGGTTCTGTTCGGCAAAGCCTGGCAGCGTTCTGCGCGATTGAGCGACGAGGAAACGCGCTCGGGCAATATGGCGCTGATCTTCGGCCTTACCTACCTGTTCGAATTGCTGATCGCCACGACGCTGTGGCACGGAATCGAGCGCAGCGGCGCCAGCGACCGCGCGACCATGATGATGGCGGTCGGCTTCGGCGCGACGGTGATGGTCCCGGCGCTGGGGATCCATTATCTCTATCTGCGCAAGACACTGACCCATTTTCTGATCGATTCGGGCCATATCGTGGCCGGAATGGCGGCGATGGGCGAGGTCTTTCTGCTATTCCGCTAGCTGGGCGCATGCGCCTTACTCGCCGGGCTGCGGGCGCCCGTCGCCCTTGACCTCGCCATTGGGTGTCGGGACGATCTCGACCAATATGTCGCCCTGTCGTAAGATCTGGCAGGCGTCTTCCCAGAACCCGAGCGTTTCGCCATCGCGATAGACGCGCAAACCTCGCCCACCGGTCGTCAGCTCGGCGAGGGATATCCCGTCTTCTTCGGCGGTGATCTCGCGCTCGACCAGCTGCACGCGGCCCGCGACCGAGGCCAGATCCGCCAGATAATCGGCGATGTGCTCGCCCTTGGCGGAGCCTGCGAGCAACAGGCCGGTGAAGCGGACGGGATTGATGACATTGTTCGCGCCCGCCTGCAGCGCGAGCGATTCATTGTCGTTTGCCCGCACGACCACGCTGATCGGCACCTTGGGCGCCATTGCGCGCACGGTCAGCGTGATCAGGATCGTGGTGTCGTCGCGCCCGGCCGAGATCAGCACGTTCTGCGCCTGATCGATCCGCACCGCTTTGAGCGTTTCGTCGCGGGTCGCATCGGCCGCCATGATGTTGCAGCCCAGCGCTTCGGCATCGGCCAGCCGTTCCTCGCTGGGATCGATCACCACGATGCAATTGGGGTCGGTTCCGCGGTCGATCAGTTCCGCGACCGCCTCCGAGCCGGAGACACCGTAGCCCAGCACCACGATGTGGTTCGAGAGTTGCTCCTGGATGCGAGCCATGCGCCATTTCTCCCAGCTGCGCTTGATGATGAAATTGTAGGCGGTGCCGACGAAAATGAAGAACACCGCAAAGCGGATCGGGGTCACGATCACCGCCTCGACCAGCCGCGCGCGGTCGCTGATCGGCGCGATGTCGCCGAAGCCGGTGGTGGTGATCGAGATCATGGTGAAATAGACCACGTCGAGGAAGCTGACTTCGCCGTCGAGATTGTCGACGAGCCCCTCGCGGTCCCACCAGTGGATCATCACCACGATGAAGATCAGCAGCAGCGCCAGTCCGAGCCTGATACCCAGGTCGCCCCAGACCGGGATCTTGACCGCGCGCCGCAGAGGTGTGTGCCGGGCCCCCCGATAAGCGCGCTTTTCCTCACGCGGGGTGAGCGTATCGAGCTGCTTCTTTTCGCTCATCCGCCCGTGCTTCTCACGGCTGGTAGCGATCCGCAAGCGCACCCAGCGAGGAATGATGCGTCAGATCGAGCTGGAGCGGGGTGACCGAGATGAAGCCGTCGTCGATCGCTTCCAGATCGGTGCCGTGGTCGAGCGTGTGCTCGATCGGCTCGAGCCCGAACCAGTAGTACTGGAAACCCCGCGGGTCGCGGCCCTCGACCACCGTGCCGCGGGCGTAGTCGTGGAACCCTTGGCGAACCGCGCGGATGCCTTTGACCTCGGCGCTGGGCAGCGCGGGGAAGTTGACGTTGACCAGAGTGCGCTTGGGCAACGGCGTGTCGAGCAGCGGAGCGAGCACCTTGGCGCCCCAGCCGCGTGCGGCGTCGAAAGTGTCGGCGCCCGCCTCGCCATTGCGGCTGGTGACCTGGCTGAAGGCGATCGAGCGGATCCCCGCCAGCGCGCCCTCGATGGCGGCGGAAACGGTGCCCGAATAGGTGACGTCGTCGCCCAGATTGGCGCCGCGGTTGACCCCCGAAAGGATCACGTCGGGCTCCCCCTGCATCACCTTGCGCAGGCCCAGCGTGACCGAATCGGTCGGTGTTCCGGTGACCGAGAAGCGCCGCTCGCCATGCTGGCGCAGCCGCACCGGGCGGGTGAGCGTAAGCGCGTGGCCCATGCCGGACTGCTCCTCGTCGGGCGCGCAGATCCAGATGTCGTCGGTGAATTCGCGCGCGATCGCCTCGAGAACCTCGAGCCCGGGGGCGTGGACCCCGTCGTCATTCGTAAGCAGGATCTTCATGCCTGCGGCTCCAGTCTCGTGACGCCGCCCATATAGGGCGCGAGGACCCCAGGCACCGAGACGCTGCCATCGGCCTGCTGGTAATTCTCCAGCACCGCCACCAACGTGCGCCCGACCGCGAGGCCCGAACCGTTGAGCGTGTGGACGAACTGAGTCTTCTTCTCGCCGTCGGGTCGATAGCGAGCGGCCATCCGTCGCGCTTGGAAATCGCCGCAGTTGGAGCAGGAGCTGATCTCGCGGTAGGCGCCCTGGCCGGGCAGCCAGACCTCGAGATCATAGGTCCGCCGCGCGGTGAAGCCCATGTCGCCGGTGCACAGCAGCATCTTGCGATAGGGCAGGTCGAGCGCCTGGAGCACGCCTTCGGCGGCCTGAGTCATCCGCTCGTGCTCGGCCTCGCTGTCCTCCGGGCGGGTCACGCTGACCAGTTCGACCTTCTCGAACTGGTGCTGGCGGATGAAGCCGCGCGTGTCGCGCCCCGCGGCGCCCGCTTCGGAACGGAAGCACTGCGTCAGCGCGGTCATCCTGAGCGGCAGCGCGGCGTCATCGAGGATCTGCTCGCGCACCGCATTGGTCAGGCTGACTTCGGCGGTGGGGATCAGCCAGCGGCCGTCGGTGGTCTGGAAATTGTCCTCGGCGAATTTGGGCAACTGCCCGGTGCCGAACAGCGCTTCCTCGCGCACCAGCAGCGGCGGCGCGCATTCGGTATAGCCGTTTGCGCCAGTCTGATGGTCGAGCATGAACTGGCCCAGCGCGCGGTGCAGCCGCGCCATCGGCCCGCGCAGAAAGGTGAAGCGCGCACCCGAGAGCGCGGCGCCGGTCTCGAAATCGAGCCCCAGCGGCGGACCGAGATCGGCGTGCTGCTGCGGGTCGAAATCGAACTCGCGCGGGGTGCCCCAGCGCGACAGCTCGAAATTCGCATTCTCGTCGGCGCCCTCTGGCACATCCTCGGCGGGGAGGTTGGGCAGGGCGGCGAGCAGATCGTGGAGCTGGGCACCCAGCGTCCGGTCTTCCTCCTCGAGCGCGGGCATCGCTTGCTTGATCTGGGCGACCTCGGCCTTCAGGCTCTCGGCGGTTTCCGTGTCTCCTTTGCCCATCGCCTGGCCGATCGCCTTGGAGGCCTCGTTGCGGCGGCTCTGGGCTTCCTGCAGCCGGGTGGTAACTTCGCGGCGGCGGGCGTCGAGCGCCAGGATGCGATCGGCGGCGGGCTCGGCGCCGCGGCGTTGCAGGCCGGCGTCGAATTCACCCGGATGCGAGCGGATAAAGGCAAGGTCGTGCATGGCCCGCGCCTATGCCCGCTCGCCTCCCGCTTGGCCAGAGGGCTTGGCCAGAGAGCTGCCAGTGGCATGCTGGCTGGCGATATGGCCCGGGAAGATCGCCGGGCACTCTGCCCCGCCTCGGTCGTTGAGCGCTTTATGGCGTCGTAGGTGTAGCGGTGCTGCCAGTACCGAAAGCCAGTGCCGAAACCGCAGCTTGGGACCGAACAGACTTGCAAGGCATTCCCGACAGCCCGCCGCGCCGCACCCGTTTCATCGACGGATTGAACATGGCGATCCGGGCAGGGAGGGCGGTCGGAGCCATCGCTCCGGCGCCGCTGGAAAAGGATGCACTGCTCGGCGAAGTGGTCGAAGCCACCGGCCTCACCGATTTCGGCGATCGCTGGTTCGAACGGCCGATGGAGGTGCTGCTCGATTCGATCCGCACGGAGGCACGTCTCAATCCGGCGGGCGAATTCGCCGCAACGAGCCAGTTTCGCCACGTGCTGCGCGACCGGCTGCGGACCCAGATGTGGTTCAAGCGCCATCCCGAAATCCTGGCGCGCCCGATCCGCAGGCCAGTGGTCATCGTCGGGCCGATGCGCTCGGGCACGACGCGGCTGCACCGGCTGCTCGCCAGCGACCAGCGATTCAGCCACATGCGCAGCTTCGAGACGATCAGCCCGGTTCCGCGGCCCGGATATGAGAAAGTGCTCGCGGGCGACAAGGACGATTTTCGCCCGGTCCTGGCGGAGCGGATCATGAAGGTTGCCCGGCTCGCCAATCCGCGGACGCTGACCATCCACCCGACCGGGCCGCAGGAGCCCGAGGAAGAACTCGGGCTGCTGGTCGCGAGCATGTGGGGGATGAAGCACGAGGCTCAGTGGCACGTTCCGACCTATGGACGCTGGTGCGAAGGCGAGGACGCCACGCCCGCCTATCGTCACATGGCCGACCTGCTGCGGCTGGTCGGCTGGTCGCAGCAGAGCAGCTCGATCCGGCCGTGGATCCTCAAGACGCCGCAGCACATGCTCGATCTGCCCGCGCTGCTGGAGGTGTTTCCCGATGCGCGGCTGATCTTCACCCATCGCGACCCCCGGCAGGTGGTCGGGAGTGCTGCATCGCTCGCCTGGAACCAGACGGTCATCTATTCCGACAGTGTCGATCCGCGCGGCGTCGGCGAGGAATGGCTGCGCAAGACCAGGCTGCAGATCGAGCGGATGCGCGAAGCGCGCGAGGCGATCCCTCCGGACCGAATGATCGACACTCACTACAGCGCGATGGACGACGACTGGCGAGCCACCATGGCCCGGATCTATCGCTTCCTCGGATTGGAGATGGGGCCGGCGCTGCCGGCGATGGAGCGCTTCATCGAACGCTCGCGCCGGCTCAAGCAGAGACCGCATCGCTACAGCCTCGAACAATTCGGCCTGTCGCCGCAGCAGGTGAACGAACAATTGGGCGATTACGTGCGGCATTACGACATTCCGGTCGAAGGTGCCGATCGGCAATCCCCCGGCGCGGCGGCTGCCATGAATTGAGCCGAAAAAACGGGGCCGCGGCAGCGCCCCGACCCCGTTTTCCTCGATGGCCCGATATGGCCCTAGAACTTGACCTCGGCGGTCACGAAGAAGCGCCGCGGATCGCCGTAGAAACCCGTCAGCGTGCCTTCGCGCCCAAGGGTCGAGACGAAAGGCACGTCGCGGCCGTTACCGCTGACGAAATTGTAGCCGGCAACGATATAGCGCTTGTCGAACAGGTTCTTGGCGTGGGCACCGATCGAGAAGCGGTCGCTGTCGTCGGTGTAGACGATCGAGGCGTCCGCCAGCGCAAAGCCGTCCTGGTCGAGGAAGGCATTCGCCACCTCGAACTGGCTGGCATCCGAGCGCAGCGAAATCGAGCCGAGGAAATCGACGATCCCGCTGGCCACCGGCAGGCCGAGGTTGAACCCCATATGCGCGGTGATGTCGGGGGTGTTCTGGAACACCCGCTGGTCGGCGACATCCACCCCGAAGGCGTCGATGAAGGTGTTGTACTTGGCATCGAGCAGGCCCAGCGACCAGTTGAAACCGAACCGGCTTTCCAGCCCGGCAAAATCGCGCCCAACCACGGCGTTGCCTTCGAATTCGATGCCGTTGACATCGGCGCTGGCGGCGTTGGAGGTGATCCCGATGAAGCTCTCGTTGACCCCGTCGCCATTGGCGTCGACCCCGACCGATCCGGGGATCTGGACATCGCTGTAGTCGCCCTTGAAGGCCGCGAGCGAGAGGAACAGCCGGTCGTCGAGCAGCGACGCTTTGTAGCCCAGTTCGTAACTGTCGACCTTTTCGGGGCCGAAGCGGAGGAAGGCGAACTCATCATCGTAATCGATATCGCCGTCGCCATCGAGATCGGGCGCCGCCGAGGTCTGCCCGCGCGGGTCGAAACCGCCGCCCTTGAAGCCCTTCGAATAGGTGAAATAGAGCGTATGGTTGCGCGAGGGCTTGTAGGCGATCGAGGCGCGCGGGGTGAATTCCTCGAAGGTTTCCTCGCCGCGGAAATCGCTCGTCACCGCAATCGGAACCGCCGCCGTGGGGCCGAACAGGTCCGAATATCCGCCGATGAAGGTGGTGCGCAGCACGCGGCTGTCGCGCTTGTCCCAGGTGTAGCGGCCGCCCAGCGAGACGCTCAGCCGATCGGTGAGGTCATAGGTGAAATCGCCGAACACCGAATAGGTCTCGGTCCCCACATCGCCAAGCGTCTGCGCATTGAGCCCGGGCAGGCCCAGCAGCGCTCCGGTAGTGAAAATCGCCACGTCGAAGGCGGTGAAGGCGTTCGCGTTGAGGTAATAGGCACCCAGCACGCCGTTGAGACGATCGCCCTGGTAAAGCAGATGCAGTTCCTGGCTGAACTGGTCGTTCTCGTAGATCGCCGGTACGTCGAGATCGGCAACCGCAAGGCTGTCGAAATCGATGGGGCTGGTCGATGTGTCCTCGCGATAGCCGGTGATCGATTTGAGCGTGATGGTGTCGGAAACTTCCAGCTCCAACGTCAGCCCGCCGCCATAGGCCTCGACTTCCTGATCCACCACGTCGAGCCCGGCGCGGGTATCGTACGGATCGTCGAGCACGGGTTGCCGCGTGACGAGGCTGGGGATCAGCCGGGCCCCCTGCCGCGCTTCGCTCTGATCCTTCACATAGTCGCCCGACAGCCGGACGAACAGCGGACCACTGTCGAATTCGATGGTGCCGCGGGCGGCCCAGACGTCCTTGTTGTAATTCTCGGTGCCGAGCGTGAGATTGTCGCCGAAGCCACCGCGCGACAGCCGGGCGCCGCTTGCCCCGATGCTCAGATTGTCGGTCAGCGGGGTCGAGGCGGTGACGATCAGATCGGCCTGATCGTAGGAGCCATAGGTGCCGCGCAGCTTGACGCTGGTTTCGTCGGGCAGGCGCGCGGTGACGTATTTGATCGCGCCGCCGATCGTGTTGCGCCCATACAGCGTGCCCTGCGGTCCGCGCAGCACTTCGATGCGTTCGACATCGTAGATGTCGAGCACCGAAGCTTGCGGGCGGTTGAGGTAGACATCGTCGACATAGAGCCCGACCCCGGCTTCGAACCCGGCGACCGGATCCTGCTGGCCGACGCCGCGGATGAAGGCGGTGAGGGTGGTGTTGGTGCCGCGGCTGACCTCGAGCGTCAGATTGGGCACTTCCTGCGCGATTTCGGTCAGATCCTGTGTTCCGCTGCGCAGCAATTGCTCGCCCGACAGCGCGGTCACCGACAGCGGAACGTCGATCAGGCGCTCGTCGCGGCGGCGCGCGGTGACGATAATGACGCCATTGTCCGCCGCGCGGGCTTCCTGGCCTGCAGCCGGTTCAACTTCGCCTCCTGCGGCGGTGGTGGTGGATTGCGCCGCGGCGGGCGCGGCAAATGCCAAGGCGGCGCCACTCGCCAAAAGGCCGGCACAGATACGCGAACGATTGAAACTCATCGACTCTCTCCCCTCTGGAATTCTCTTCGAACTCTCTCGCCTGCTGCAATACTGAAACATGAACCACCTTTCAAGTTTGTTCTTGCACGGGGTCGGCTTCGATGCGAGATCGGCGGGCATCGGAACGGAGCGGACGAGGAAGAGGGCGGAAATGGACACCGCGAGGCACGAAGGCGAGAAGACGCCGCGGACCGAGAGGGGGCGGCGCACCTTGCGCAAACTGCTCGACGCGGCGGCGAGCGAGTTCGGCGAGCGCGGCTTCCACGAAGCCTCGATCAGCACCATCACCCGCCGGGCCGGGGTCGCGCTGGGGAGTTTCTACACCTATTTCGATAGCAAGGACGCGATCTTCCGCGCGCTTGTGAGCGACATGAGCGACGCGGTGAAACTGGCTGCGCGCGAAGCGATCGCTCCGGAAATGCCGCCGCTCGAGATCGAGCGTGCAGCGCTGGAAGCCTTCCTGCGCTTCGCGGGCAAGCACAAGGAAATCTACCGCATCATCGACGAGGCCGAATTCGTCGATCCCGAGAGTTATCAGGCGCATTATCGCACCATCGCGCAGCGCATTGCTGACCGGCTGGAGAGCGGCGCGGCGCAAGGCGACATGCGCTCCGGTCTCAGCGAGATCGAAGCCTGGGCGCTGATGGGAATGAACGTGTTTCTCGGCCTGCGCTATGCGATCTGGGCGCAGGCGGACGATCCCGATCCTGCCACGATCGCGAGGCGCGCCAATCTCTTGCTGACCGCGGGTATTGCGGGCGAGAAGCCCGAGGAGCCTTAGCGGGTTTTTCGGAACGGCTTCGGCGACAAGCCGTTGGTCGAACAAAGGAGATTATACTATGATCGGCAAGATTATCGGGGCATTCGTGGGTGACAGACTGGCCAAGCGGGCCGGCGGTTTGAGCGGGGCGCAAGGCGCCGCGCTAGGCGTCGTCGGTACAGCCGTGCTGCGCCGCATCAGCCTGCCCGCAATGGCGGCTATCGCTGCAGGCGGATACGCCGCGAAGAAGCTTTCGGAAAAGAACGCAGCCGGCAAATCCGGTGCCGCCGATTCCTCACGCTGACTTGGCTATTCGGCCAAATCCGAGCGAACATAAGGCGCCGGCGGGAAACTCCGGCGCCTTTTCTGTGTGCCAGCGTCTGAACTGAACCTCCCCATCCGCCGGATCGCCGGATCGCCGGACTGCCGGATGGGAAGGGCATCGCGGAATCCGATTAGGCCGCCTGCGGCCAATGGCGTGCGATCGGCTGCGACCAGCGGACAAGGCGCGGCGCCTCGCGCTTGGCAACAAGCCATTCGGCGAGACCGAGCGCTTTGCTTTCCTCGCCGCGGGCGATCGCCTGCATCATCGATTCGAGCAGACGTTCCTGCGGGGTGCGCCTCACGGAACAGGGCGTGCCCACGTCGAGTGGGCGCCGCCCGGAGCGGCATAGCAACTGCGTGACGCGCTCCACCGACCAGCGGATCCGATGCCCCTCGGCGCGGGGCGGAAGATCGATCACGTCGTTGGCAGGCTGCAGTACAGCCGGTCCGGCAAGGCGAAACAAATCGAGCATAAGTGAACCCATCTCCTGCTGGAAATGAGAATGACTTGCAGTAGCGCGCAGCGCAAGCCCTAAGATGCAAAAAGCCGGGTGAAGCCCCTCAGGGCCACCCGGCTTTTCGATCTGCATCTTACTCGCCTTGATGGGCGGGTGGAAGGCAAGCGTGTCAGGCGACCTGGCGCTGCACGTCGGCAGCGACAAATTCGCCGCACCAATCGTCTTGCGCGACATTGGGCCAATGCGCCTTCTTGTCGCCCTCGGCGGGGGAGGGGGCATAGCGGCGGCATTCGCTGCTCATCGTCTGATAGAATTTGCAATTTTCGCAGTGCATAGTCGATCTCCTATTCGCTCGGTCCAAGCTGTCGACCACGGGCCTAGCAGAGGGAATCAAAAAGGCAAGTAAAATCAATTACTTAAGATTGATAATCAGTAGCAGCCAAGGCGTGCTACTGCGAATTCGAGGCATTAGGAGCTCGCGTCCCGAGCCCGCCCTTGCGCCGATTGAGCCATGCGAACTCGAATTGTGGGAGTAATGGTGGGCGCGGCAGGGATTGAACCTGCGACCCCACCCGTGTGAAGGGTGTGCTCTACCACTGAGCTACGCGCCCGCCCGGGCCTCGCGGCGCCAGTCGGCGGCCGGTCGGGCAGGGGCGCGCCTTTACTTGGGCGGCGCGCGCTTGGCAAGCGATTGCGAAACGGCTCAGCGCGCGAACAGCGCCATCAGTTTCGCCAGCCAACCCGACAGTTCACGGCCCTCCGCAGCTCCATGCCGCGGTGACGGCGGGCATTCGAGGCAATAGGCCTGCGCGCCGCGCGTGGTCAGAAGCCGTTCGAGATCGCCGACGAGGCGACCGCCGAGCGCTTCCTGCTGGCGTGCAAAGAGGGTGGCGATATCGGCGCGCGCGACCTTGCTGTCGTCGACCAGCAACTGACGCAGCAGCGTATCGTAAGTCCCCGGCTCACGGCCCAGATAGTCGACATACCACTCGCCCTCCTCGAGATCCGCCTGCGCCGCGGCCCAGGCCAAGGCGGTATCGAGGCCGCCATATTGATCGACCAGGCCGATCTGCCGCGCCGCACCGCCATCCCAGACCCGCCCCTGGCCGATCCGATCGACTTCCTGCGCGGAGAGGTTGCGCGCCGCGGAGACTTGCGCGATGAAATCCGCATAGCCATCGGCCACGGAGGCCTGCAGAATGGCATCCACCTCGGGCGTGAAGCCGCCCACCAGATCGGGCTGGCCCGAGAGCGGGGTGGTGCGCACACCGTCGACACTGACGCCGATTTCGTCTGCCAGTCCCTCGAACGTCGGGATCACGGCAAATATGCCGATCGAGCCGGTGATGGTCTCGGGCTCGGCGAAGATCCGGTCCGCGGGGGTTGCGACCCAGTAGCCGCCGCTCGCGGCGACATTCGCCATCGACACGGCAATGGGTATGTCGCGCGCCTTGTGGCGCAGGATGGCGCGGCGGATTTCCTCGCTCGCCATCACTGACCCGCCGGGCGAATCGACCCGCACGACCAGCGCGGCCAGATCGGCCTCCAGCGCTTCGTCGAGCAGTTCCGCAATGCGGGTCCCGCCGGCGATTCCTGGCCCCGCATCGCCGTCCACGATTTCGCCTGCGATGGTCACCACGCCGATCGCCGAGCCGGTCTCGGCAATCTGGTTGTCCTGCAGCCAAGGCTCGAGCCCGGTTTGCGGATAGGCGTTGAGTTCGGTGCTCCACTCGTCCTCACCGACCAGCTCCACCAGCCTGGCGTCGAACTCCTGCCGGCTGCCAAGCTTGTCGACCAGCCCGGCGGACAGCGCCGCCCGGGCGAGATCGCCGCCAGCGGCCTCGATCCAGCCGACCGGGTCGCTCGTAACCCGCGCGATATCAGCCTGCGGGCGCGCCTTCTTCACATGCGCCTGCCATTCCTCCCACAGTGCGCCATAGAGCGCGGCGTAGTTTTCGCGCGCCGGCTCGGACATGGAGTCGCGTAAATACGGTTCGACCGCGCTCTTGTAGGTTCCGACGCGGTAGACGCGGGCATTGACCTTCAGCCGGTCGAGCAGTTCGCCATAATAGAGCTGTCCGCCTCCGGGGCCGGTGACGATGGCGCCGCCCAGCGGGTCGAGCCAGATTTCGCTCGCGTGGCTCGCCAGCATCACCCCGTCGTCGGCATAGGCGGAAGCGAAGGCAAGCACCGGCTTGTCCGCCGCGCGCACGCGGTCGAGCGCTTCGCCCACCGCCTGCAGATGGACCTGCCCGCCGCCCAGAAAGCTGTCGAGATCGAGCACGACCGCTTCGATCCGGTCGTCGCTTGCGGCCGCATCGATCGCGCGGACAAGTTCGCGGGCCTCGAATTCGCCAACCGGCACGGTCTGCGAAAGGAGCGCGGCGAATGGGTCGATCTCGGACCGCTCTTCCACGATCAGGCCGTTGAGGTCGAGCACCAGCGCGCCCTCACGCACTTCCGCCGGGCTTGGCCGCGCCGTCAGCACCGCGAACAGCAGCGTGAAGAACAGCAGCAGGAAGACGAGCACCAGCCCATCCTTCAATCCCACCAGCAAGCGCCAGACCCGGCCCGCGAATTTCATAGTCGATCCTTCAGGATAATCAGGGGCTCTACCTAGGCATTCATCGGCGAAACACCATGCAATTGTGCTTGAGCGGGTGATGGAGCTCGACTAGGAGCTTGGCTTTAATGACATCGTCGCCGCTCCGCCCCGCCTCCGGCCGCTATCCCGCGGGCCGGCAAGCCTTTCCGCATCGCGACCTGACCGGGATCGGCCAGCTCGAGCGGCACGAGATCCTGTATCTGCTCGACGAGGCGGAACAATGGGTCGAACTCAACCGCCGCTCGAACAAGCATCACGATGCGCTTGCGGGGCTGACCATCATCAACGCCTTCTTCGAGAATTCCACCCGGACGCTGCTGTCGTTCGAGATCGCCGGCAAGCGGCTGGGCGCGGATGTGGTCAATATGCACGCCGCGCAGTCGTCGGTGAAGAAGGGCGAGACGCTGATCGACACCGCGATCACGCTGAACGCGATGAACGCCGATGCGATCGTGATCCGCCACGGCTCGAGCGGAGCGACGCAGCTGATCGCCAGCAAGGTCGATTGCCCCGTGCTCAACGCCGGCGACGGTCAGCACGAACATCCGACGCAGGCGTTGCTCGATGCGCTGGCGCTGCGCGAGGCGCTCAGCGACCGGGGCGAGCCGAGCGAAGATTTCACCGGCCTCACCGTCGTGATCTGCGGCGACATCATGCACAGCCGGGTCGCGCGCTCGAACCTGCTGTGCCTGCAGGCGCTGGGCGCCACCGTCCGCCTGTGCGCGCCGCCGCCGCTGATGCCAACGGGCGTCGAGGCGATCGGGGCGGAGGTGTTTCATGATTTCGACGCCGCGCTGGCCGGGGCCGATGTGGTGATGATGCTGCGGCTGCAGAACGAGCGCATGAGCGGCCAGTTCATCCCCTCCGAACGCGAATACCGCCACCTTTACGGCCTGACCCGCGCCCGGCTCGACGCCGCCGCTCCCGAGGCGCTGGTGATGCACCCCGGACCGATGAACCGCGGGGTCGAGATCGACAGCGATGTCGCCGATATGGGCGAGCGCTCGCTCATCACCCGGCAGGTGGAGATGGGGGTCGCAATCCGGATGACCTGTCTCGATGTGCTCACCCGCAGCGCACGCGGTGTCGAGGGCTGGGCGGTATGAAGCAGACGAAACCACTGACGATCACCGGGGGACGGCTCGTGCTCGCCGATGGCGTGCGCGAGGGCGCCGTGCGGCTGGTCGATGGCCGGATCGACGCACTGGGCGATATCGCACCGCATGAGGGCGACGAGGTTCTCCAGGCGCGGGGACAACTGGTGGCGCCCGGGCTGGTCGATTACGGGGTCTTCGCGATCGACAAGCCGGCGTTTCATTTCGGCGGGATCACCCGTGCGGCGCTGATGCCCGACCAGTCGCCGCCGCTCGATCTCCCCAGCCGGGTCGCCTATATCGCCAAGAGCGGCAAACCCGATTTCTGGGTCCACCCGCTCGCCGCCGCGACCCGCGGGCTCGAGGGCACGCAGCTCGCCGAGATCGGGTTGATGCGCGAGGCGGGTGCGCGCGGAATCGCCACCGGGCGGCGCTGGATCGGCGATACGGGCGTGATGCTGCGCTTGCTGCGCTACGCCGCCATGCTCGATCTCACTGTCGTCGTGCATGCCGAGGATGGCGCGCTGGCGGGCGATGCGGTCGCCACCGCGGGCGAGATCGCGACGCGGCTCGGCCTGCCGAGCGCGCCCGCCGAGGCCGAGGCGCTGGCGCTGGCGCGCGATCTCGCGCTCGCAGAAATGGCCGGCGCGCGGGTTCATTTCCGCCAGGTGACCACCCGCGCCGGGCTTGCGCTGATCCGCGCCGCCAAGGACCGCGGCCTGCCCGTGACCGCCGGGGTGACCCCGGCGCATTTCATGCTTTCGGATCTGGCGACCGCCGATTTTCGCAGCTTCATGCGATTGTCGCCCCCACTGCGGGTCGAGGACGACCGGCAGGCGGTGATCGAGGCAATCGGCGACGGCACGATCGACGTCGTCGCCAGCGGCCACGATCCGCGCGGGCCCGAGCAGAAGCGCCTGCCGTTCGCCGATGCCGCGCCGGGCATGGCGGGGGCCGAGACGCTGCTGGCGATGGTGCTGACGCTGGTGCGCGACGGCACCATCGACATGGCGCGCGCCTTCGCGCTGGTCGCGGCGACGCCTGCGCGGCTGCTGGGGGTCGAGGCCGGGGCGCTGGTCGCGGGCCACGAGGCCGATATCGCGCTGATCGATCCCGAGAAGCCGTGGGTGATCGACAGTGCGAAGATGGCGGCGACCGCTGGCAACACGCCTTTCGATCGCCAGCCCACGCAGGGCCGGGTCACCGCGCTGTTCAAGGGCGGGATGCGGATCGGCGGCTAGCCGCAACGAAAGACCCCTCCCGCAAGGGGGAGGGGTTTCGCCGAGCTAGAAATTCGGGGTCAGCGCGCTGCGACGCGGACGTTGTTGTCGATCGTGCCGGGCAGCGGATTGCTTGCGGCATAGGCGATGCAGCCCGCTCCGCCGCGCTTGACCGACTGGCACAGGCCCTGCGCCGAACTCTTGGCGAAACCGCCGGCCGCGACGCGGTAGTAGATCTTGCCCTTGACGTTCGCCTTGGTGATCACCTGCTTCGCGCCATCGAGCTCGGGGTGGCGCTTGAGGAAGACCTTCCACGCGGTCTGGGCATCGGACATCGAGAAATAGGAACCGAGCTGCACCCGGTAGTCGCCCGATGCCATCGCCAGCGCGGGCCGGGCGGCAGGCGCCTGCGGCGAGGCAGCCGAGCGGGGCGCAGGGGTGACGGAGCGGGTCCTCGCGGGAACGGCCTGGACCACTTCGCGGCTGAGGTAGCGCGCGCCGGGGGAAGCCGCCGTATCGGTCTGCGCCGGAGCGCTGGCCTGCACTGCTCTCGGCGCGGAGGGAAGCAAGGCAAGAGCCGGAGCCGGGCGATCCGCCTGCGTCACCGGGGGAAGCTCGCCATTGCCGAAGCTGCTGGCGAAATCGCCGCCCGCTGCGGAATCGGCGCGGTCGTCGGGCGCCATGGTTTCGGCGGCAAGCTGGTCGACGCTGTCGAAATTGCGCAGCGCGAGCATGGTCGGCTGGCCCGGATCGCGGACCATCTTGACGCTGAGCAGGTCGGCGATCCGTCGCTGGTACATTTCCGGCGCGGAAAGAACCGCCCATTTGCTCATCGTGTCGCCCAGCTTGTCGGCGGGCACGTCCTCGGCGGCCATGATCCGCGCGCTGCGCCAGTCGCCCTGAAGCGCGAGGCTGTAGGCGAGGTTCTGGCGCACCTTCATGGTGTTGGTTCCGTTGCGCAGCAGATTGCCAAGCACGTGTACGGCTTCCTGCGGGCGACCGGCGAGGGCGATCGCGAGACCGTAGTCGGCGGGATCGAGGCGATCCTTGTAGCGGTCGAGCGTGGCGAGTGCCCGGGCCTGCTGACCCGCTGCGATCTGTGCCAGCGCAAGCCGCGTGAGCGTACCCGAAGAGCTGTCCCCCAGCGTGGCCGCTTCGGCCAGAGTGGTGGCGGCGGAGTCGAACCGGCCCGCCTCGATATAGGCAGTGCCCAGCAGCGCGCGTGCGGCAGCATCGCGGGGGGTCGCCAGCACGGCCGCCTCGGCGTGGGTGACAGCCTTGTCGCCCTTGCCCTTGGCGAGCGCTTCCTGCGCCTTGGCGGTGGAGGCCTGCGCGGGCGGGGCGACATTGGCGGTGCAACCGGTCAGCGCGACCGTAGCGAGCGCCGTCGTCAGGGCAAGGCCCAGCTTCCGGTTGCTCTTCGCTGTCATCGTCTTGCTCATTCTACCCCTCCTGAGGGTTCGGATTTGCGGCAAAGGTCAATCGCGCTTCACCTGCGCGGCGAGTAGGTCGATGTCGGGCATCTCGGACAGCAGCGCATCGAGCGCCTCGGTCACGAGTTGCTGGGCGCTGCGACCCCTTACGGTGCAGGCGAGGCGAAGCTTGAGATGGCGGTCCTGGTCGAGCCGCAGCGTGAAGGCGGCGCGTTTGCCGCCGACGGTGGCGGGCTTGCTGGCACGGGGTTCGAGAGCGGAGCGCGAGAGCGGCGTTTCCAGCTTCTGGGCGATACGTTCGATAGTGTCGCGGACCGGGCTTTGCGCCTTGCGCTGAACCAGGACTTCCGCCTCGGCCTGCCGAACTGCGGTGTCGTCTCTGGTGGCAGGGGATAGCGAAACGACCTCGCCTCCCGATGTCGGTGCCTTGACGATCGGCTCCTCGCCCATGTCGTTCCAGCCCAGATCTTCCAGGTTGGCAGCGGCTTCCTTGCCATCGACCATACCCGGTGCACCGTTCTGCGGACGCATGGCAGGGCGCGCGCCGCCCTTGCGGGCCAGCAGCGTGGAGGACAGAGAGGCGAAGCCGGTGTCGCTCATGGCGTAATCCTGCAGCCTTTTTACGGTTACTGGGCCACGCGGCGACCGAAGCCGCCCGCGGGTCGATGGGCACCGGCCATCTGGGCCTGGTGGTTGGGCGCTGCGAAGATCGTCCGGCGGAAGTTCTTCTCCAGCCGGTCAGAAACGTATTTCCACAGCGCGGTCACTTCGGCAGCGCTGCGGCTGTTTTCGTCCACTTCCATCACCGTGCGGCCGTCGATCATCGAGGCGGCGAAATCGGTGCGGTGGTGCAGCGTAATCGGGGCCACGGTGCCGTGCTGCGACAGCGCGACCGCGGCTTCGGAGGTGATCTTGGCCTTGGGCGTCGCGCCGTTGACCACGAACACCAGCGGCTTGCCGGCGCGTTCGCACAGGTCGACCGTGGCGCCCACGGCGCGCAGATCGTGCGGGCTTGGCCGGGTGGGGACGACGATCAGTTCGGCCACCGCGATAACCGACTGGATCGCCATGGTGATGGCAGGGGGCGTGTCGATCACCGCGAGCTTGAAGCCCTGCTGGCGAAGCACGTTGAGATCGCTGGCGAGCCGGGCCACGG
>TARA_R110002072_G_scaffold136285_2_pt1 | contig 72588 bp, 49 predicted proteins | sample TARA_R110002072 | Tara Oceans TARA_R110002072 (sample SAMEA4397118) | marine metagenome | biome: Polar Biome; feature: [SRF] surface water layer (ENVO:00010504); material: water (ENVO:00002006), including particulate matter (ENVO:01000060) such as... | depth 5 m | reverse complement strand
CAGCTGGCGCCATCGAACGTGTTACTTCTGTGCCTGGCACCGTACGATTACGCATGTTCCGCCATTCCACTCTCGCTGCTGCCCATCTCGCTGTCGCCGCGCTGATTGGCTGCCTGTTGGCTTGCCCAACCTCGAGCCAAACAATCTCAGCGGCGCGGTTGCAGGTTGCGTTCGTCGCTGGCAAGGACGATGCCTTTGCGGCCGAACTGCGCACGGCTCTGAAGCAGACTGGGATGCGCATCCGCTTGGTTGCGCCCAAGGAATGCTGTCGAGAATCGTGGTGGCAGGCAGATGTTGTCGTGGTGGCATGGCCCGCCGACTTGCCAGTTGCGAGCCGCACGCCACTCGAACGCTGGGATCGGCCGACGGTGTTTGTCGGCGACACTGGCGATCGCTTCGCCAAGATGTGGGACTTGCCAACCGCCAGGCAAGTCAACGAACGGCTGCTGCATGCGGGTCGCGAACTCGAGGTTCGAGAGTTCGCAGGCGGCGACGGGCAGTGTGTGCGGCAGGGCAACCTCGTGCACCTTCCCATGCCGCTGCCGACGCAACGAGCGGTCTGGTTCGCGGAATGTGAGGCAACGGTTCGCTGGGCCGCGCACTTTCGCAGCGACCGCCCCATGCTCCGCATCGTTCGCGACAAGCAGCGCATCGAAGCCGAACGGCAACGCGTCTCGCGAGTCCATGCGGCTACCGTTGCCCTCGACGTCGAAGCCAACGTGCTGAAGTCGCTGCTCGACCTGCCCAACATGTTGCTTGGCTCCGATCAAGAACAGGCCGAAGCGCTGCTGGTCGATTTGTTTCCCGAAGGACCTGGCGCGGGTGCCACGCGCAACGACTGGATGAACTGGCTGAGGGCGCGTGGTCCGGCCCTATTCTGGGACCCGGCAACGGAGCTTTGGCATCTCGATAAGCTGGCGTATTGGCGAGGCCACCGTGGCCCCAGGCGCATCGAGCAGCGCGCCGAAGGCCTCGACAACGATACACGCGCAATCCCCTTGGCGCGCAAGGTCGTCAACTACTACGGCGGCCAGGCACTCGATGATCTAAGCACGTTTTCGTGCTGGTCGGGCGACGTGCATTACATGTGGGATCGCCGTCGCGGCTACTTCCGTATCGAGAACCACGAAGAACGCGATGCAGCAACGGCTCGCAGGCCGTGGCGTGTCACGGCACTGGACACCGCAACCAACGAGCAGCTCGATTGGGATCGCACACGCCACACCGCAGCAGCCACGTCATTCCGTAGCCTGATCGAACTCACCTTCCTGCCACTCATGCTGCTGGATCCGGGAACGGAGCTGCGCTACCTCGAAGCCCACAGCGACGAGCAAGCCGCATCGCTGGCGGTCCGCCTCGCCGGTCGCAACATGAACCTCACGAGCAACTACCGGCTGACGATCGACCGCGCAACCGGCTCCGTATTGCGCCTATCCAGCGCAATGCAGGGGGTCACCTATCAGGAGCACTCACTCAAGAGCACCATCACATGTGGCCCGCTTCGGTTGCCGGCGGTCTGGCAATCTGGCTTGGCGCCAGCCATACGAACCTTGTCGATCGAAGATGCCACGTGGAACCCGACGCTGCCCGAAGGTTTGGCAACAGCGGCTGAGTTGCTGAGCGCACCTCGGCAGAAGTAGCAGCTCGCTACTTCGGCACACTCGCAACGCCAATGCGATCGATCACGACGACGCCTGGTTGCACGCGATCGAACACCAACCGGATCGCCGTGACGGTCGCGAGATCGAGCTTCGCATCGGCGGCCACGAAGTCGGCCAGCGGCAAGGCAAAGTACTGCAAGGTGATCTCGGTCTCGTTCGCAGAACCACCGAGGAACGGAGCACGCGATGTCACGGCCTTCAGCGGTGGCAAGATCCGGCCGTAGCGACTGAGCGGCAGGCCGACGGCACCATCTGCCGTGACGAGCTCGACAGCGAGCTGCAACGCCGGCCGCGGCTGCTCGTCTTCGGCTTCGTCTTGCTCATCGTCTTCGTCGTCAGCCTCGTCGTTGTTGTCGTTGCCATTCTCGTCGTCGTCGTCATCGGACTTGGGCGAGTAGTCCTTGGCCTTCGGTTTCTCATCGACCTCGGCAAGATGGAACACGACCTGCTGATCCGCTGCCGCCGTCAAGAACCCGGCAGGCAAGCTGACCTCGTAGACCGGAGCCGCCAACTGCTCGGCCGCAACCACTTCGGGCGCCGCCTCGCCGGCTTCTTTCTCCGCAGCTTCTTTCTCCGCAGCTTCTTTCTCCGCGGGCTCAGGCTCCGCGGGCTCAGCCTCGGCTGTCGCCCAACCGAGGAACGCGCCATGGTTGCCACGCGCTGACGAACTGCCGCCCCGCCCGCCACGGAAGGGAATCTCTCCCTCGCGATAGACGGCAAGGCCATCGGCGCGAATCGCACCACCGGGAGCTGTCGTAGTCGTGACATCGACATCCTCTTCAAAGTCTGCCAGCACGCGGAACGACGCGTCTTCGTAGCGAGTCGTCAACACCGCTTCCGGCAACCAATCACGGCCAGTGCGGCCATTCGCAAACAGCGGCAAGTAGCCGCGCTGCGCCTGCATCGTCGCCGCCAGGAACGCCGTGATGTAGACCTTCGCGACCTGCCGCTGTTCGTCGCCGGACAGCAGCGCCGCACGGTTCAACAACAAACCGCGTGGCGGGCCACGATCGGTCGCGCCCCACACCGTGTTAAACTGGCCGTGATTGGCGCGATACACGTAGACGCTCGCCTTGAAGCAATCCGAACCGGGCGCAAACTTCAGTCGGTTGTAGATGCGATCACCGTAGAACTGGGAGACGTCCGCATCGTGGCTGCCGTGCAACGTCAGGTAGTTGACATCGCGAACCGGCGCGAGACGTCCGGCGGGCTTGTACTGCCCATCGACCGGGGCAATGCTGACGATCGACTTGATGGCGAACCCAAAGTCAAACGTGACCGACGCATCGTCGGGGTAGTGCTTCAACCTGTTGAACAAGGCAGCGTGCGTCACGGCCTCACCGCCGCGCGAATGCCCCATCAGCGCGATGTTCTGCATGTCGACCTTGCCGGCAAACGGGTTGCCCGCCGCCTCATGAAACCCCTGCCAAACCTTCAAGTGCTCAAGCAGCAGCCAACCGCGCGCATCGTTCTCTTTGCGCATGTTGCCATTGATGAAGTTCTGATCGACGGAGCACAGGATGTAGCCGTGGCTCGCCAGATGCGTGCCGAGGTATGCATACCCCTCATCAGAAAACTCCGACATCGAGTGGTTGCCGTGCACGATCAGGACTAGCGGGAACGGACCGTCGCCTTCCGGATACCAAACGCGACCGTTGATCGGCATCTCGCTCAGCGGGAACTGCCAGAACAACTCGCGCTTCTTGCCCTTGTGCCCCTTCGGCAACGCAGCGAACGGTTTGCCGTTGACTGCCTCGGTCTTGAGCACCACCTCGGCGCCGAACTCCGGACGGTGGATGTCGGTGCCGCTGCCGTAAGTCAGTGTCTTGATCTTGCCGAATGGACCTGGCTCGGCCAGGTTGGGCAGCGTCAACATCGCTGGCTCCGACTCCGCGGCATACGCCGGAATCGACGTCAGGTGTGTCGTCGTGCCTTTGTGTGCTGCGCCATAGATGAGCGCTGCGACGCCAGCGATACCAAGTAGGCCAAACGCCCAAACCGTTGCTTTGCCGTACCAACGCTTCTCACCAAACTTGCCGCTGGTCAACGAAGCCAACGCGCCAACCATCCCACCGATGAGAACCAGCACGAGCACCCCGAGCGCCAATCCCTGCAGCGGTGGGAAGCCAATCTGGTCGCTGACGATCGCAACGACAATGACCGCTCCCAAACCGATCCGTCCCATCGCCGTCGGCAGCCACCGACCAAGGCGCAACGTCAGCGCAAACAGCAGCCACGCGAGCAAGGCGACCAGCGCGGCCAACAGTGCTCCCGCACCAATGTCCCACCACATCTGTTCGGCACCAACCAGCGGTGGTCCTTGGTAGTCCGCCAAGACGAGCACGTCGGCACTGAAGTTCCTTCGATAGCCCCAATAGGCACCGAGCGCGACCGCCGCCAAGTAGGTCGCGAACGAAATCCCACGCAGCGTGCGTGGCTCTGGTTGCATGCGCGCCCACATCGCTGCAGGTCGACTGCCCAACCAAATGAATCCGCGAACGATCAGGTTGCGCTTCTCAGGGGCTTCGGTCATGCGGTTGAGGATGCCCGATCGCGAGTCCACCTCAACGCTCCGCATCACGGATTTGCGCACTCGTTGCCGCACGAAGCGGGCACCGCGCACAAGAATGCCCGGCGGATCGCATCGTATCCCTCGCCAGGTCGCCCCCCCGAACTTGCAGCCAGCCAGCCGCGCAACCGCGTGCGAGCTTCTGCTGCAACCTTCGGCACGGGCACAGCTCCGTAGTATGTTGTCCCGCAATGAACGTCGCATGCATCATGCTCATGGGGTTGCTCGCGCAAACGCCGCAAACGCCACAGACGCCACAGACCCCACAATCGCCCGTCAAGGCCGCTCGACAGACCCCTTCCTTCCAACAACGCGTCGCTACGTTTTGGACGGACTGGCAGCGCGACAGCAAGAAGCTGCACGCGATGGTCGGGCAAGAGGACACCATCGAGCAGTTGATCCCCGACATCAATGCTCGCGTCAGCAAGCTGTTCCCAGCCAAAGTTGCCTGGAGCTTTGCCGGCGCTGACGAGCCAGACACACATCAATTCATCCTGGCCTCAGAGGGTGATTTGGATCAGTGGTTGTTGATGGACTACTGGCAAAAGCAGGCCCCGAAGCTCGCAGGCTGGCAGTTCCTCGGCTCGACCCCGCCATTGTCTTCGGAAAGCTTTCAACTGGGGGTCTACGGCCAGACCTTCGATCCGGATGACTACACATTCCAACTCGAAGACGATGCCGAGAATGGCGTGGTGCACGTCCGAATTTGGCACAAGCAGTTTGCGAAGCTCGAGAAGAACGCGCGAGTGCACGTTGCATTCCTCGCTCTCGATCACGTGCTCGGTGAGAATATGGTTGCCACTCGCGTTGGCGCCATTGAAGTCGACGAGCAAGCCGCGAAGAAGCCGACGTGTGACCTGCATCAGCTAGCCGAGCAATTCCAACAACGAATGGCGAAGCTGAAGTGGGATCCAGACGCGCGACCGGATCAGTCATACTCGCTGTACCAAGGTCGGCCACAGATGCCACCGAGCTTTCCGCGGCAAGATCACGCCATCGGCACCTCGTTCCATCCGCACCTGGTGCTCGACTACCTCAAGTCCAACGGCAAACTCGATGACCCATTGGCGGGCACCGGCGCCCACTACCTTTGGATCGCGATTCCAACGCAGTGCTTCGACAAGTCAAAGTTGACGGACCAACGCGGCGAAATCGAAGCGGCGTTGGCAAAGGCGCTTAGCTGCGGCCGCGTGCTGGGCGGCTCCTACGGCCTACAAGACGTCTGCATCGACCTGTTGGTGTTTGATCGCGAACAGGCCATCCAACAACTGCGCCAGGAACTCAAGGGCATCGAGCGCGCGCGTTCGGCCACGTTGCACTTCTTTGCCAAGGGCACCTTGCCGATCGTGCTCAAGCAAGACAAGGCGAAGAAGCCGTAGCTCGACGCATCCGCGGCCCTCAGCAAATCTGCTGGGCAGGCCCTCCTGCAGACAGCTAGCGAGGCGTCGCTGGCGTGCTCGCGTGTTGCCACGGATGCGCACTGCGCGTCGACAGCGGCACGGGCGCCACCGAAGTGGGCGCGACGGCCTCATCGGTGAAGGCATTGTGCGCGAGCAATTGCTCGGCCGGGCATGCGATCACATAGTGCATCGGCGCCGGCACGCCGTGTGGCGCAGAGACTCCACGACCACCCGTGTGCTGGAGCTGCCGAACGTCGACCAGGCGCTCCCCAATGCCTGGCCACAGTATTGACGCATCGCGGCCATCCGCAGCACGTACAGCGGCGCCATCGCGACGCGACAGCTTGATGGCAACGGCGCCGAACACGGTCACATTGGTCTGCTCAGGATCCTCAGGCGACGATGACCACGTGACACGAGCGTCGCCGAACCAATGGGTGAGGTGAGTCTCGCGCCGCTCGACGAACTGCACGAAATCGGCACGGGCACTCGGCAGATCGTCGTAGTCGATCGCCTCGACTTCGAAGACACCGCGGCGCAATACCAATCGCGCAATCTCCGGATCCGAACGCAACGCCGAGTCGAGGTTTGCCAGTCGTCGGTCCACCGTGGCCACCAAGCCGTCGGCACTGCCTGCGCCGTGCAGCAACTGCCACAGGACTTGATTGCGGCGGTGCAAGAACTCCGGAAAGCACAACAGCCGCGCTGCGAGCGGATGCCGAGCAACCTCAACCGCTAGCTCCGGGTCGGCGTGGATACCAAACCCGTTGGCGTCCCATAGCAATGGTTCGAGCTGCTGTTTGTCGTAGTCATAGAACAACACGTGGTTGTGCGCCGAGTCCGCGTGGATGCTGGCGACCAGACTCGCAACGGCAAGCACCCGCGCCATGGCATCGAGATCCAACACGCCCTGCAACCGACGAAACGTCGCAGCAGTCGCAGGTTCTCGCAATGCCGCGAGCATCTCATCGAGAGCCTCGATCGCTTTGCCATGCTTGCTGCCGATCGCACGCCACGACGCACTGCCCGCCCACAGATCCAAGTGCCTGCGATCGCCGAGACTGTCGCCCTTGAAGAACGTTCCGATTGGCCGGCCTTCGGCAGCACACAGATCCTCGCCGGGCCGCACGCTGCGCAGGTACACACCGAGGTTGCGCCCATTGAGCCGCAGTCGCACGGCTTCCGAGTGTTCGTGCATCAAGCCCAGGCCTGCGCCAAGTTGATCCGGCAACCAGTTGCACACCGCCAGCGGATCTTCGGGACGCGACAATTCGACGAAGTTGACGCCGCCATAGCCAGGCCCCTTCGGGTTGATGCGGAGCGATGGCTTCTTGCGTCCGTGATGCCAAGCGCTGAAGCCGCGCAACGCCACCTTTCCGCGCCGCAGCACCCCGTCGACGTCTCGGAAATCGACCTTGAGCCACCGCTTGTTCTTGCCAGCTTCCGGCGGCGCAAACAAGGTCTGCACCGGCTCGGAAGTGGTCTGTACGACGACAGCCGGCAAGGACGACGTCCCACCTGGCCACAGCCCATGAATCGCGAATGCGAGCAGGCCGAGCACCGCGGCTCCGATAAGTGTCTGACGAACGGGCATACCCCTATGCCATCGGCATTTTCGCGGCGGGAGCGTGAGCCGTTCAACCTTGCCTTGGCCACAACGCGCCTGCCTCCATGAAGTTGTAGTTCCTGGAATTCAGCAGCGCGCGTACGGTTGACCTTAGGCAGGACGAAGCTATCGCGGCCCACTCACTGATCATGACTTACAAGTACGCCGTCTTCGCCCGCCTCCCCGACGAGGCAACTGCGCGTACGCTGCTGTCCACCCTGGCCGAGCCCAAGCAGACCAGGTCCAAGTTCAAGCTGTTCGACTGCACCAACGATCGCAGCGCCAACAAACACATCGCTGGACTGATGAACAACAGTACGTGGGCGGAATCCGACGTGCGGCGCGGCCTCATGATCGGTGTCAGCATCGGTGCCGTGCTCGGCACAACGCTGGGGTTCACGTTGTTCCATATGCTCGAAATGCTCACCAGCATTGGCGTGTTGCTGGGCGGCATCATGGGAACCGCGGTCGGTGCGTTGATGTCTGGAATCGTCGGGGCGGGACTCGTGCACCCCAAACTGAAACAGGTCATCAAGCACCTCGAGCTCGGTCAGTCTGCGATTACCGTTTCGAGCTACACTCGCGATGCGCACCGGCGAGCGATCGAGCTGGTGCAACCTGAGAGTCTCGAGTTCGAAACGAACCGCTAGCACCTATCGCAGCTGCAATCGAGCAATGCCGTACGCGTGATCGCTGGGCTTGATGCTTTCGCGGCCGGGCTGGCAGCCGAGCAGCGCGTTGCTGTGCAAGATCTCGTAGTCGGCAGAACGATTGGCAACTTGCCGCTTGGCGACCACGGCGTGCATCAACGCCTGCGACATGCCGCGGTGATTGTAGTCAAAGCGCTGCGGCGGCGGGACCTCGTCAACCAGGTTGATGCTGTGATCGCGAATCAGCGCCTGCAGCGTGTCGCTAAACTCGAAGTCGTTGAAGTCACCGGTGACGTAGTAATCGACTTCTTGCGCACGCAACTCGGCGAGATGCTCACCGATCACTTCGGCTTGCTGCACGCGGATCGCCAACCGCGGATCGAACCCAGGTTGCTCGGGAGCAAACAAACCGCGCTGGTGCCGCTTCGATGCCAAGTGCACGTTGATCACGACAATCTCGCCCTGACCTTCGACCAAGCCAAAACGTGCAACCAACGGCTTGCGAGACCCTTCGTAGGCGGGCGAATTCGCGCCAAGTAGCGCCAACGATCCGTCGAGCAACCGCACCTTGTTCGGGTCGAACAAGAACGCATTGCGGATGTTGCCACCAGGCTGCCCACCGTCTGCTTCCAGCTCCGGCGGGATATCGACCCATTCGTACTTGGGACCCCCCGCACGAACCACCGCGAGCGCCAGCCGCTCATAGGTTCGGTGCGCGCTGACCACATCGCTCAACTCCGCACCATCGTCATCCTGCATCTCCTGCAATGCGACGATACATGGGCTGGCCGCATCCTTGACGATCGCCCGCCCAAGCGCTTGAAACCGCCCATCGCCGATGTCGTCGTCAACATCGCGGCGCGGATCATTGACCAATGTCTGGTCTTCGATCTGCGTATCGAGGTTGAAACCATTCAACGTCAACACGCGAACGCAGCCATCGCGATCGGCCAGGCTCGTAGAGGACACGGTCACATCCGCAGACCCAACGCTCACCTCAACCTCGACCGCCATCTGGTAGGAGGCAACGCGAAAATTGAGCGGGCCAACCACTGACTTCTGCAGCTCGGCACCGACGTTTACCAATGGCGCGTCGCCATAACTCAAGACCCGAAACCCCGGCAGCCAACGGTCTGGCATGCGCGGGTCAATGAGCACACCGCCATGTTCCGTGCGAGCCAAGTCGGCGCCCGGCGGCAACACGACGTAGTCGCCGAATGCATTGCTAGGGGCGACAAAGATCGAGCCGGCAGGCACGCCAACCAACATGCCTTCCAGGCTGTTGAGCAAGACCGCCAACTCATGGGGTTCGACCAAGACGCGTTCCGCCGTCAACCAGAACGGCTCGATCGTTGGTCCCCGGTCGGCGATCACGCGCGTCGAATGCTCTGACAACTGGGTCGTCGGCCGGGCATCCGGATCCATCTGGAAGTTGAGAACCTTGCCTTCGACTTCGACCAAGCTGCCGACAGTTGGGCGCCGGCGTCGCTCATAGACAAACAAGCCGTGCGATACGCCGGTGCCAGCTTCGCCATCGGGATCCTGGATGAAGAAGCCTTTGCGCGAAGAGCCAGTGACCACGCCACGTGTCGTGACGATCTGTCCATCGAGCGGTGAGAACAGATCCGGACCTTGGATCAAATGAATGGCTGTAGACATGCGAGAGTGCGGGGACGGGTAGCCCTGACTGGATGGGCGCGACGGAATGGCTCGGCTGAATAGCTCTGACTAGACGGCTCCTACTGGCGGCGGACCGTTTCGACACCGTAGCAGTGTTTCGGTCTGACCCCACCGAGATCCACGATCGACACAGTCGGTGACAACCGGGGCGCTGCAGGGCGAAACCATGCGCCGGCTCCCTTCGATGCCAATGGCGATACCGGTCCAACCCCGGCACAACTCCGTTACGCCACCCCGTGCCGGACGCCCAAACCATCGTGCAAGCGGCGCAACATGCGATAGCATTGACTGCCTGCTGCCATGCGCAGCTACACCCCGCGCTGCCCCGCGTAGGTATTCCATGCAACTTGTATCCACCGTTCTGGCTGCCCTGTGCGCCACCGCAATCAGTGCGCAAGCACCGAGCGCGCTCTTCTCGCTGAACTCGCCAACTCCCGGTCAATGGGTGCTGGTGCAACAGCACTTCGACCCTCTCGACAGCTGCTGCAACACGGCCCTGCCTGACCAGCTCGTGCACTTTGTCGTCGAGTCAGGCAAGCGCAACCTGCTCAAGACGCTGCTGCCGACCGCAGTGTACGTCCGCGATGGCCAACCGTTCCAGCAGACCTACAACGAACTGCTCGCTGGCGAAGAAGACACACCGCCGACCGCGTACTACACCGTTGCCGAAATCGAAGCAGCGATCGACGCTGAGGTCGCACTGCACCCGACGCTCGCGACGAAGGTCAACCTCAGCACGCTGCCTGGCGGACAACTGACCCACGAAGGTCGAGCCATCTATGCGCTGAAGGTAAGTGACAACGCCGGCACCGACGAAGACGAACCTGCAATCGTCATTGCCGCGCAACACCACGCCCGCGAACTGAACTCGCCTCACATGGTGATCGGTGCCATGCAACGGGTTCTCGGTGCCTACCTGACGGACCCGCAAATCCAAGCGGTCGTCGACAACTACGAGATCTACTTCGTGCCGATGGTCAACCCAGACGGTGTCGAACACGTCTGGACCGTCGATGATTTCTGGCGCAAGAACCGACGCAACAACGGCGCGAACTTCGGCGTCGACCTGAACCGCAACTACCCGTTCCTGTGGGGCCAGTGCGGTTCGTCGACGACCACCAGCTCGAACACCTATCGCGGCCCAGCCCCTGGTAGTGAGCCGGAGACGCAGACCATGCGCAATCTGATGGCGACGCTGCGGCCCGAGGTCTACCTCGACTTCCATAGTTCGGGGCAAGAAGTGCTGCGCACCTACGCGCCGTGTGCCAACGTCTCATCGACCACAGCCGGACTGATCGAGCACTACGTCGACGATCTGCGCGGACCGATGACCTTCGCCAAGCGCGACCCATCTGCATCCGGCGAAGCCCCGGAAGACCACTGGGCGTCTGGCGGCACGATGTCGCTATTGACGGAGATCGGCACAGCGTTCCAGCCGAGCTTCACCGCCACCGTCGCCGAAGAAGCGCGCGTCTGGCCCGGCATCGAGCGCGTGCTCACGACCTGGCGACCAGCGGTGCGCGGTCACGTGACCTCGAGCCAAGGCGGCGCACCAGTCGTCGCGTCGATCACCTACTCGCCGAACGTCTTCAACCACGGCGAAGAGATCCATAGCCGCGCACGCGATGGCCGCTACGGCATCTGGTTGCCGCTCGGCGCGTGGAACGTCACCTACTCAGCGCCGAACCACCTCGACACGACGATCGCCGTCAACATCACGAACTACGACCAACCGGTCGTGCACGACATCGTGCTGACGGCGGGCTCACAAGGCAGCTTCGTGACGTTTGGCCAAGGCTGCGAAGGCTCGGTGCCAGCACCGCCGACGACTTGCCCCGAGCTCAACCCGACCGGTGGCACGCTTAGCAATGCCCTGCGCGACAACGAATACTGCTACCGCGTCACCAACCCGGCAACCCTGACGATCAATGGCTTCGACATCTGGTCCGCCTCCACCGGCGGTTCGGTGACGGTGCCGGCGCACATCTACCTCGACACGAACGGCGTGCCCGCGGCGACGGCGATCGCCTCGACAACGATGACGGTCAACGCGGCGCAAGGCTTCTACACGGCAACGTTCCAACCCCCCGTGGTGGTCACCGGCTCGTTCTACCTCGGCTTCGACACCACGGCGCAAAATGCCTACATCAACAACCTGAACGCCGGCGCGGCTGGCGTTGGCTTCTATCGCGACATCCCCAACGGACCAGCGAACTGGACGCAATCCGGATTGATCCAACAGCCTTCATGGATCGTCAACTGCCAGGCTGCCGGCACCGGACTGATCCCGCAGATGAGCTCGATCGGATTGCCGCAACTCGGCATGACCTACCAACCGACGGTCGACGACGCGCTGCCAGCCACGTTCGCGCTACTGCTCTCGGGATTGAGCGATCAACTGCACCTCGGCCTACCGCTACCGCTGCCGCTACCCGGCGCACCGGGCTGTGACTTGCTGGTTGCGGCGAGCGTCACCGAACTCGCGACGACCGACGCAAGTGGCAACGCAAGCCTGCCGGTTGCGGTGCCCGCAGCGGCCAACCTGGTGGGCCTCGATGTGTTCCACCAATGGGCCATCTGGGATCCGACGGTCAATTCGTTGAAGCTCGTCGTCTCCAACGGCGGCAAGGCAACACTCGGCAACTAGGAATTGAGACCACGGGAGAACGTGCTCTCAGCTCGTTCCTCCGTGGCTTGACTGCGGGTCGCAGGGGCCCCTCAGTACATCGGCAGGATCCCGCCGCTGAGCAACCCCAGCCAGACGAATCCAAGCAGCACTGCCGCCAGCTGGAACAACAACAGGCCAGCTGCAAAGCGCCACCGCTCGGTCACGCAGGACAGCGCCATTGCCACGACCGTTGTTCCTGCCAGTTCTGGAACCAACCAGACCACCACCAGCGGCCCAAACACCGGCAGCAGCAGCATCGACGACTCTAGCATGAAGGCACTCACCGCCACGCCAACCAGGTCGATGATCAGAGCCGCCAGCGCGCCACAGCCAAGGCGATCGAATGGCAAGCGCTGCGTCACCTTAGGCAAGACTCTGACATCATTCGGAAGCCGCAATCGCCGCGCGCGGGCACGAATGCGCTGAACTTCACCATCATGGCTGCCTGTGGTTTCCATGAGTGAATAGTAGGCCGCCGCCTTCGTTCGCTGTTGTGAATAGGACTTAGCCAATCGTATCGCGCTGCTTCATGATTATCTGGCAGGGAATGGACCAGACGCACGCCACGATACGCCATGCACGCAAGAGCATTGGACGTCGACTGCAAGGCGCGATATGGAGGAGGCTCCATGCTGGTCTACAAGATCTTCCGCGACTCTGAATGGCAGGCACTGCGCGACAAGGGCAGCAGCAACGGCGCCGCCATCGACTTGACCGACGGATACATGCACCTGTCGACAGGCGAACAGTCTGCCGAAACCGCAGCGAAGCACTTCGCCGGCCAGGCAGACCTGATGCTGCTGGCAATCGACGCAGACGCCATGGGGAGCGCACTCAAGTGGGAGCCCTCGCGCGGTGGCGCGCTATTCCCGCACCTCTACCGCGCCCTGCAACTCGGCGAAGTGCTCTGGGCCAAACCGCTGCCACTCGTCGATGGCAGCCACGTGTTTCCTGACGACCAGGCGTGAGCCAAACCCAGCGCGGCCGCTCTTGAGCGACCCAGATCTCGGCAGAGCGCTTTTCGCAACTCGGCCTCAATGACGGCCGACTAGCCGCCCCAATAGCTCTCGTTCAAGATGCGAGCCAGCCCCATCTCACTGGTCATGTTTGGATGCTCAAACCGAACCAACTCCGGACCGACCTGACCAGCGTCTAGCGGGCGCTGCATCAGACTGAAGCAATCGCTGAGGTGAGGCACACTCCACTGCAGCAGCTCTTGCACGCGCAGATGCATACCAGCAGCCTTGCACGCCTCACGGACCGTATCGGCAGACACCGTCGTGTCGCGCCAATGGGGGTTCTCAACCGTCACCTTGCCGGATGCTTCATCGAAGTAGGCATGCATGTTGGAGTGGTGCAGGAACGCAAATCCACCGGGCTTGAGACAACGAGCAAGCTCGCTGACGTAGGCGCGCAACACTGCCGCATCGGCGTGCACCAACGAATCCCAGCTAAAGGCAAAGTCGATCGACGCATCCGCCACGGCTTTGAGTTCGGTGCCGCTGGTGGTGGCAAACGTTGCGTGATCCTGCTTGGCAAACCGTTCTTGGCACGCCTTGACACACTCCGCCGCCAAATCGACACCGACATAGCTCTGGCAGAGTGGCAACAAGAACTCCGTCATACGCCCGCGACCGGGAGCAATCTCAAGGACCGACCCAGCCGGCAAGAACCGCCCAATGCGCGAGTGCACACTGTGACGCCACATCGCCTCGTTCGTGCCCCAGGCTGATGACCACTCGGAGCCGTCGTGGCCCCAGTCCTTATCCCATGAGTTGAGGTTTTCGTCGATTGACGGCATGGCCGAAACCATACGGGCGACCCCGCGATATCAGGAGGCATTCCTGGGCTGACACGCGCCGGTGGCTTGCAATCCCTTGGAGTTCTCCGGATCGTCATCGCCATGCGCGTTCGCCCAATTTCTTGTCTTTCCCACTTCCTGGCCCTGGGACTCCTGTTGGCAGCGGTGCCCTCGTGCGGCAGTCCCAAGAAGTTCGACTGGAAGAACCGCGAGGTCCACTGGAAGTATGGCCCAACGAAAGGCGCCGCGAGATCCGAGCACCTCATCGGCACCGGCACGCGGGGCGACGACCCCATTACCGGAGGTTGGAACTGCTTACTGAGCGACGGCAAGACGTTGACCGTCAAACCGTATCAACTGAATACGTCACACAAGCTGCTGGGCAAGACCGCGCTGGTCATCAGCATGTTCGACAAGAGTGGCGGCAAGCTCCACACAGTTCGCTCCGAGACGCTGACGCAAGACACCAAAGTGCTCACGTTTGAACTGACCGAAGACATCACCAAAAAGCTCTGGGACTTGATCATCTGGTACGGCAAGGCCTGAGCCGAGCGCGTGATCCCAGCAGCGCGCACCGTTTCCGCCGCACAGAGCTTCCGCCGCACAGAGCTCCCGCCGCACAGTGCTTCCCCGGCACAGAGCAGGATCGCACTGCCAATGACGCTTGCTGTGTAAGTTATCGAGTACGGAACACTCGGAGTCGTGCGATTGCCCCACATATCGCGGTAGACTCAGCGCGGTACGACACCTAGGCCTTGGAGTAACACCATGCAGAAGACGTTGTCTATTCGTTCTGTTTCCTTTCCCTTGCTCGCGTTGCTCGGCGCACTCACCAGTTGCGCCACCCCAACGAAAATGCGCTCAGGGTGGGCGACCGAGCCAGCCAGCTTCGAAGCTTCGACCGCTGCCAGCAGCGGCGCAGTCAGCAGGCCACAGGACATGATGCCTGATCTGAGCCAGATCCATCCGAAGACGATGATCACGCTCGGCGCCGCGTTCGGCGACCAGACGTTGGAGGTCAACAACGGCACCGGCATCTTGGCGCGGAGCACCAGCGCACAGCGCTTCCGCTTGCGCGCTGAACACTACTTCGAGTCGGGGCTCGGCCTCTTCTTCGAGGGTTACACCGGCACGGCCGATGACATCGACGACGACCTGATGATCGTCGGCAACCCGTCGTCGTCGCTCGATAGCAGCGGCTTCTTCCTGGCAGCGGCCTACCGCGCAACGGTCGACGACGACTTCCGCCTGCCGGTTCGTTTCGGACCATTCATCCAGACGACCGATCAGGACAACTCGCTCTTCGCCGACGGAGCCATCGAACGCCAGACGATCGGCATTCGCCTGTCGGCGGAGCCCGAGGTCATCCTCATGCAGAGCAACCGCAACGGCAAGATCTCCGAGTTCACGGCCTTTGGCGAAGTTCGTGCCGGTGCTGGCCCAACAGACGTGAAGGACAACGTCGACAGCGAAGAGGGCTACTCGTTCACGATCGATTACGAGTTTGGCCTGCGCTACAAGTTCGGCTTCGGCCTACTGACGAGCCTGTCGTGGGTCGGCAGCAAGTACCACGTCGGCGCGACCGAGAGCTACAACAACACCGTCTTCTTCGGCCTCGACGATGACTTCCGCGGCTTGATGCTGACGGCTGGCTTCCGCTTCTAGTCCGGCTGCGCATCCAGCCGAAGTGGCGGCTTCTAACCGAAGCTACTTCGGCGCGAAGCCGACTCGGAAGCCAACGTAGGCATTCGAGTCGTTGTACTTCAGCATGGTCACCTTGGCGCCGTTGGCCACGGCGCGCATGGTTAGCGAATCATTCGCATCCTGCGCCAGCCACTCGGCCTTCTCGTTGGCGAGCAACCCCGGCGTGCTCGAGCTCCTGACCATCTGCCATTGCTGCTTGGTCACCATCGACAGCCCTTCGAAGCGGGTACTGTTGACCTGACGCGCAACCTCCGGCCAGGTCACCGACACCTTCGGGTCGGTGCCACTGCCGCTGTCGCCGTCCCACTGCTGGTTGCTGATCACTCGCTTCGCGACGTAGTAGGACGGATCCATCGTGTCGACGAAGTTGACCGCGATCAGGGTGATGCCGGTCGTCTTGTGCCGCAGCTGTGGCGGGAAGCCTTTTTGGTTGAGGTCGCCAACCGGCGTAAACAGCGACGCATCGATCTTGGCGCTCAGCTTCACCGCCGGCTTCGACGTCGGCTTGCCTTCCGGAGCCACCACGACTGGCTTGGCGATCCCAGGATTCGGCTGCACGGGATTCGGCTTCGCCGGCTTCGGCTGCACCACGGAGACGGGAACCGCCACGGTCTTGACGTTGCCGGCGAGATCCTTGGCAATCACGGTCAACGTCGTTGTGGCGCTGCCAACACGCACCCGCGTCGACCAGCCACCAGACTTCGAGTTTGCTCCGGACAGTTCGGCGTCCGCACCGCCCCGGACGGCGACGCTGCCAACACCAAAGTCATCGCCAAACGTGCCGCGCAGGGTCACCTCAGAATTGGGCGGCACTGCCGCAACGCGATCCGCGGTTATGGTCGGTGCCTTGCTGTCGTAGACGACCGAGAACGTCCACAACTGCGACTCGCGCGGCCCCTTCTCAGCACGAATCGAGTACTGCTTGGTCTTGCCTCTCAGAAGGTTCGCCGGAAACCGGGACGCGCTCGGCTTGCCCCCGGAGAGGATGCTGGCCTTGCTATCGCTAAGCGCCACCTGGATCTCGGGTTGACGATTGACGAACACCGTCGCGCCAGGCTTCACCGCCACCTCTTGTCCAGCAACTGCCAACGTAATGCCCGTGATCTCCAGCGGCTTTGCCTTGCACGTGATCGTCAACGGCCGCTCGCGAACCTTGTCGGTCAAGTTGCGCGCCGTGATCTGCACCGAGTTCATGTTGTCGTCGAGCTGCAGCGCCTGCTTGGCACGCCACGTCACCTTGCCGCCAGTAGCACCACCCGCCGGGTCACTTCGGTCGAACTCGACCACTTGCTTTCCGGCTCGTGCCGAAACCGACTTCGTCCACTCGTCCGCGGTGACTTCGAGCGTGATCTCGGTGTCTGTCGTCGACGACACCGCTTGCGACGGCGACACGAGATCGATCGTTGGCTGCTCCGTCAGCCGGAAGACTTCGATAGATCGAATCTGCTCCGCACGCAGTTCGGCCTCAGGCTCATCACTGCGCGCCAAGGTGAGCTTGATCGTGTTGGCTCCTTCGTCCGGCAGATCGACTTCGACTTCGAAGCTGCCGTCGGACTGCCATTGCACGTTGTCGAGCAATTCGCCCTCTAGGCGCAGCTGCAGCTCACCTTCAGTGGCCTTACCCAGAAGCCTGATGCGCGCCTGACCAACGGTGTTGCGCTCGCCCAACTTGGGCTCGGTGGTCAGGGTGCCGGCAAAAGCAACCGGCGCTAGCGCAACGGGATCCGGCTTGTTTGGGTCGGGCCCTGCGGGCGTCGGCACCTCTGGCTTGGCGACGGCCGCTTGAACTTCCGCCTCAAACACAACGTTCCACTCGCCAACATCGAAGAGGTCTTCACCGGTGACCTGCGCTTGCACCGCGACGATCCCGTCCGCGGGCGGAATCAAGTCTGCCTGAAAGACGTCGCCCGTGAACGTAGCTGACACACCGCCGACTCGCAGTTCGTCAACGGGGACCCCGACCAGGCGACCGACGAAGCTAACTTTTACGTCCCGCGCAACTTCGCCTCCGGGCAGAGTCTTGCGTAGCGCCGCTTTGAGTTGCGACTCCGCACCTTTGCGCAGTTCGGCCAGCAGCGGTTCGTCCATCGTCGCTGGGGCGGCCGCAAACACGGCTCTGGCGGCGACCAACGCGGCGACGAACTGGTCTTCGGCGCGCAAGTTCTTGACGTCGGCCAAGGCATCAACCTGAGGCTTCGACTGGCCTGGATCGTCACCAAACAACACATCGCGATAGACGTAGCCAGCGCCACCACCGCCTGCCAACAGCAACACCAACAGCACCGCGACCCAACCGAAGCGGCCGCGGCTTGCGGCACGGCCCTGCGCAGCACCATCCTGTGCGATTCGTCCCTGGGCAGCACGGCCCTTCGCCTTCGCAACGCGCGTAACCTGGGCATCGGCCACCGGTGGCGCTTCGCGGATCGTCGGAGTCTTGCTCAGCAGATCCTTGATCTCATTGATGCGCGCATTCGGCGGTGGCGACAACATCGTGCGAAGCTCGGTCGTGCCGGCATCGGTGTCAGCCAGCGAGATGCGATGCTGCGGCAACTGTCCAATCGCATCCGCCAATTCATACGCATCGAGGTAGCGCTCGCCCGGCTCCTTCGCCGTCGCCTTCTGCATCACCTGCACGACTTCATCCGGCACGTCCGGACGCAGCGTGCGAACGTCCGGGAACTCCTGCAACACGATCTTGCTCATGATCGCGGCGAGCGATTCACCGGACATCGCTTCGCGCGCCGTCAGCAAGTAGTAGAGCACCGCCCCCATCGCCCAAACGTCGGACGCCGCGGTAACCGTGCCTTCGCCCCACTGCTCGGGCGGCATGTACGGCGGCGTCCCCATCACCTGCCCGGCCATCGACAACATCGACTGGCCCGAGCTAACGGCTGGCTTCGCCAGGCCGAGGTCGGCAACCTTGACCTGCCCCCGCGACGAGATCAGCAGATTGTCCGGCTTGATATCGCGATGGATGATCCCCATCCGGTGCGCCTCACCGAGTCCAAGCGACGACTCATAGACGATCTGCAGCGCTTCGGGCACATCGAGCGCGCCCTTCCGCTCAACGCGTTGCCGCGCCGTCTCCCCCGCCACGTATTCCATGATGAGGTAGTGCAGGCCAAGGCTTTCCGCGACATCAAAGACCCGGATCACGTTCTGATGGTTGATCTGCGCCGCCGATCGCCCCTCGCGCTTGAAGCGATCCACGAACGTCGGATCATCCGCAACCAGCGACGGCTTGAGGCACTTGACCGCGACATCGATATCGAGGTTCAGATGGTGCCCACGATAGACCGCCCCCATGCCACCGACGCCAATACGCGCATACAGCACGCACGGCGGCAATATCTTATAGCCCTTGATCTCCGTCGTCTGCGCGAGCAGGGCATCACTACTAAGGTCTTCCATTGGCTGCTACGTCACCAGCAGATCATATCGACTCAATCGTGCGTACGGTGCCAGGACCAAAAAGCACATCCTCGCCGGCCAACCGCCCCATCCTACGGTCGCCCGAGGTCCCACGCGAGCCTCGCCCCGCCTTCAGGTTCTTCAGAAGGGCACTCAGGGCACATTCCAGCAGGCGCTTAGCGGCGATCGCGGAACTGCTCCCACCGTCAACCGGCTCGGATCCGCGCCAACATTCCGGTCAACGGACACAGAACCGCTACCGGATCGGCAGTTCGATTCAGCTCAATCGCTATCCGCTCAGAACACACCGAACGTCAACGACAGCGCGTTCGTGCTGGTCAACGAAGTGATCGCTCCGGACGCACCGATCTCGAAGCTGACGAATTGTTCGTGCAACGTTTGGTTGAGCAACGCAACGGTGTTCGGAGCATAGAACGATTCCGTCACGAGCCCGGCAATCGGCAGGTGCAGCTCAAGCAAATCGGGCGTCACCAGCAGCGAACAACCTGGCGCTCCCTGCGGCAAGACAGCGGCCAAAGGCAACGTCGCCAACCCCAGTCCACGCACCCCAACGACCAGACCATTGCTCGGCATGCCGCTGCCAACCATCGTGCAGGTCGCACCTAGCCATGGTGGTGCGACCGCAGCGAGCACGTTCGCGCCACCGCTGCCAATACATCCGGCACCGATCGTGGCGACAGTTGCTGGACACGTTGGCGAGAGTTGCGCCAAGAACGCAGCCCCCTGCGCTCCGACGCTGACAAAGCTACCGCCAACCACCACATCACCATTCGGTTGCCATGCGATCGAAGCAGCAGCACCGCCACCAACCGAGCCAATGCCCAAACCGAATGGGGACCAGGTAGACCCGCTCCAGCGTGCGATGCGATGCGCAGGCACGCCGCCAATGGTGTCGAAGTGTCCCGTTGCGATCAGCCCACCGTCAGGCAAAGGCAACAGCGTCGAAATCGAGTTGTTGGCTCCTCCGCCGATCGACGACCACGTGACCCCGTCGTAGCGCGCAACGTTGCCCACCGGGACGCCGCCGATCTGCTGAAACAAACCGCCAACCACCAGATCTCCGTTCGGCATCGTCGCGAGCGCCTGGACCGTGGTCGCCCCCAAGCCCATTGCGGACCACGCCGAACCATCCCATCGCGCGAGGCCATCCGTCGCAATGCCTCCAGCGAAGGCAAACGACCCACCGACCACCAAGTCCCCATTGGGCAGCTCACAGAGTGCCATTCCCGCTTGCAGAAAGAACGACCCAGTCAATCCGCTCCCGAGTGCCGACCACGACACGCCATCCCACTTCGCGATGCGGTTGGCGGACACGCCGTCGACGGTCGTGAACAGACCGGTGACAACCAAGTCTCCCGCCTCCGTCACCAGTAGGGCGTTCACCTGCTTGTTGCACCCAGTACCGAACGGCGACCACTGCGAACCGTTCCATCGCGCCAGGCGTCGCGCCGCCACACCTCCGGCCGTCGTGAACCAGCCACCGGCAACCACATCGCTGTTGGGCATGATCGCTAACGCCAAGACGCCACCGTTCGTGCCGGCGCCGAGCGGCGACAAGATACCGTTATCCCAATGCGTGATGTAGTCGGAGGCCTGGCCACTGTTCGAAACGAAGCTACCACCGAGAACCAGTCCGCCGTTCGAATGCACCGCGATCGCGCCGACCTGGTTGTTGAGTCCGCTCTTGAGGACGCCCCAACCAACACCATCAAACCGCTGCGCATAGCTGCGAAGTTGGCCGCTGGCCGTCTCGAAGGAACCACCAACAATCAGTTCTCCGGTAGCAATCGGCGTCAACGTCTGCGCAACGTGGTAACCACCAGTCGGGGCGGCGCCAACTTGCGTCCAAGTGACGCCATCAAACTTGACCACATGGTGCGTACCACACGCGAGCAAGTCGCCGTTGGGCAACGTCGTGAGAGACGTTATTCCGGTCGGCGCCCCGGCACCGATCGGGGACCAGCTGGTGCCATTCCATTGCGCCACTCCAATTGGCGACGTGCTGCCAGCAAGGCGAAGGACACCACCCGCAACGAGCTCTCCAGACGGCAGCGTTGTCAGCGCCGTGATGTCGCTCATTCCGAAACTCCCTAGACCTGGAATCGCCGACCACTGCACGCCATTCCACCGCGCAATGTTGGGAGCGGCGACGCCACCGGCAAGACCAAAGAAGCCAGCGACAACCAGGTCGCCGTTGCCGAGCACCTGCATCTCGGAGACCGTCGTTTGGTAACTGGGGAACGCGCTTCCAATGCCAGTACCGAGCGACGACCACGCGGCACCATCCCAACGCGCAATCGAGGCCGCTGGGGCACCACCAGCCACTGCAAACCAACCGCCAACGATCAGGTCACCGTTCGGCATCACACTGAGCGACGATGCTTGATTGTCGAGCCCCATGCCCAACGGTTGCCAAGTCGAACCGTCCCATTGCGCAATCCGACTGGCCGGCAACCCACCCGCATTGGTGAACTCGCCGGCCGCGACGAGGTTGCCGCTCGGCAAGACCGCCAACGCATGCACACGGTCGTCCAACCCGTCACCCAACTTCGACCACGTTCGGGTGATCGGTTCGTAGCCGACGATGTGATTGGCCACCACGTCGCCCGCTACCGTGAAATTGCCCGCCAGGACAACCAGCGGCAGCAACGGCCCAGCACCATCCGGATCCCACTCCACGCTCACCGCAACGTCACCATTGGTGTCCGGCAACCCTCCGGTCGACAGCCACTCCGTAGTGCACTGAGCGGAGATCGAGGCCGCCGCGGCGAGAACCGTGGCGGGGATACAAACACACAGCGAGGGCGAGGTGATCATGAGGCGATGCCGAGTCGAACCGCAAACACCAGGCCATTCGGGAAGCGGATAGGGAACCGATCGGCCACTTAACCACATCTACCCGTCGGCTGGCAGACCACTGCGACTCCGCTCGCCTACAGAATCGGCACCACCAACGTGTCGACCAGCGGCCGTTCGCCAGTGATGTGATTCGCGTGGAACGTGATGCGGTACTGAAGAAACTGCTGGCCGTCGGCCACATCCGGACTGCTCGACCAACTCGTCGGGTTGGCACCCGCGGCGGTGCTGGCACCGCGGTAGACAACTTCGAGCGACGTTCCCGCCGGCAGCGAACTAGCGATGATGGCTGCATCGTAGTCAGGCTGGGCAGATCCCGAATCGAGCCACGGCGATGCCAGGAAGGTTGCTGTGCGCGCGAAGTCGATCTCCATCTCGGGCATGGCGTTGTCGACGATGCCACTCGCAACCTGGTTGGGGTTGACGGGCTGCCCAGCCGTTCCCCCGGCAACGACTCGCGTTCCAGGCAGTGGCGAGCTTTGCACCATCAGGTTGACCGCCATACCATTGAGACCGAGCGCCGAACTCTGCGGCACGCGGAAGTCGATCAGCAAACTCGAGTGCCCGTCGTACGCGAAGGTCGACGACATCGGGTAGGCCAAGAAGTTGTTGGGCTGCGCGTTGGCAGGGTTGATCGGATAGTCGCCAGTATAGACAACCGTCGGCGCGGCACCTTGCAACTCGTTGTCCGCAAAGGTCGCCGACAGGCCCGAATCCGTAAATAACGGCAACGACGACCACGGGTCGATGCTGTAGTCAGGCACTACATCGGTGTGCCCCATGCGCATGGTGAACTGCGGGAAGTAGTCCTGCTGCAGTGGCGTCAGCGAACGCCAACGCACGCCAGTGATCTGCTCCGGCTCGCCGGTCGCGCCAAGATTGCTGGCGCGGTAGACAACCTGTTCGCGGCATCCCAATGGCACCAATGGCGAAGCAATGGGCTGGTTGTATGGTATGCCCTGCGGGTCGACCGTCGTGACCGTGCGAGTCACAACGGCACCACCTCGAACATGGCCCGCGATATCTTGCACAAACGTTCCGGTGTAGTTGTTCGACAGCGGCATGTTGAACGTTTGCAGGATCTGCGAACTGCCACCAAAGAACCCCGTGCTGGCACCATTCGAAGTTTGGAACAAACCGTTCGGCGCCGCAGCGTTGAGCGCAACCGCCTGGCCATAGATCACCAGGCCCGACAGGCCCGGGAACACTGGCAACGCCGCCGCGTGCGAGCCCTGACCGGCCGGCGACAGCACGGCAGTCTGGACGGCAGCGAGACTGCCCGTGAACCCCAAGTAGAACCGTTCGCCCAGCACGTCGACCGGCCCGCCAGCGATGTCGACAAAGATCGCATAAGGCGCGCCGGGCTGGCCGAAGAGGGAGAAGTTCAGCGCCGCGCCGGTCGACGAAATCGACGAGCTACCGGGCATGACGAGAGTGGGTGACTGGCTTGGACTCAGAGTCGACAAGCCGACGATCGCACTGATGGCGATGGAGGATTTGAGCAGCATGCAGGGAGGTAGCCAGCGTTCCATCCAGCGTCACACGAAGAGCGAAGTCGCTCAATCGTGGGTGCCGTGCAGGCACAGAAGTAACTCATTCGCGCCCGCAGGGCGCGAATGAGTTACTTCTGTGCCTGGCACCGTACGATTCACCTGATGCAACGCTTTCATCCTATTGGGACTCCTGGCCAACCTTGGACCGACGCCGACAAGGCGACCTGGTTTGAAGGCCAACAACGTCAACGAAGCTACCGCGACGAAGTGCTCGACAAGCTCGAACGCCTCGGTTCCTCGTTCGAAATCGCGCAGTATGGTGCGCTTGAAATCGACACGGAGAGGTTTCCGCTCTTCGCCGTGACCTGCAAAGCGAGCAACCCGGACCAACCTTGGGCACTCGTCACTGGTGGCGTGCACGGCTACGAAACCAGCGGCGTGCAGGGAGCGCTCGCGTTCTTGGCCACCAAGGCTTCGAGTTACACCGATCGCGTCAATCTGCTGGTCGCGCCTTGTGTCAGTCCATGGAGCTACGAAGTCATCCACCGCTGGAACCCGCATGCGGTCGATCCCAACCGTTCGTTCGTCGCCAACAGCCCCGCGACCGAAGCTGCGACGCTGATGGAACTGGTGGCCAAGCAAGGTGTCGAGTGGCTGATGCACATCGACCTGCATGAGACGACGGACAGTGACGAAGATGAGTTCCGGCCAGCGCTTGCCGCACGCGATGGCAAGCCGCTCGAATCCGGCCCGATCCCCGACGGCTTCTACACGGTCGGGGACGAGTCCAACCCGCAACCCGAGTTTCAGGCAGCTATCCTTGCCGCCGTTGAGAAGGTCACGCACATTGCGCCGGCGGATGACAAGGGCGAAATCATCGGCTGCAAGGTGACGCAGAACGGCGTCATCAACTACGCACTCGCCGAACTCGGACTATGCGCTGGCATGACCGGTGCACGCTTCACGTCGACCACGGAAGTGTATCCAGACAGCCCAAAGGTGACCGCGGACAACTGCAACGCCGCGCAGGTGGCAGCTGTGTGTGCGGCTTTGGACTTCGCGATCGCGCATTCGAGCTAGGACTCGTCGCACGCGAGGGCTTCATTAGCCAACACCTCATGGCTGACGCTTCGCAGCCACCTCAGGCTGCCATGGTCTTCGCGCTGTGGCAACGCTTACAGCTTGCCGCGCTCCTGCCACTTCGGCGGATGATTGATCCGTCCCTGCACGTTCTCCTCGAGCACGATCACCTTGTCACTGCGCGCCAACACGAAGATGCCAAACGGACGGTTTCTTACTCCGCCGCCGTCGGGCCCCGCTGTCTGGAACGCGAAGTCGTCGAACCGCAACGTCAACTGATCTGCGTCGAGCACCTCAACAACCCGCACGCCGGCACTGTTCCATTTGCTGCCCTGAAACACCGCTACGACCATGCACTGCGCGAAATCGATGCTCGGCACATTCAATGGATTGTAGAACCACGAGTAGTCGCGACCGAACGGCTTGCCGATGTGTTCGCACCAGAGCTTGGCCCAGGCCTCCTTGTCCTTGACCTTGACGTAACGCGTCTTGTCGATCGCACTCTTCTCGCCATGGAAGGTGACGAGCGGCCCCGGCGCCTTCTTGGGCTTCGGATCCTGAACGAACGCGGCGGCACACAGGGCCAGCACGATCACGCCACTGACTTGCATCTTCTTCATGTCCATCGTGACATCCTAGACGAGTTCGCGCGGCTTGACTTCCCATCGCGAGGTCCTGAACCCGGAACCAACCGGCCCATAGACCTCGTGAGGCTGCGGGCAGATATCGACCTCGCTGCCGCCCCCGCAGCCCTCAAATCGGATAACGTGATATCCACTAGGAGAGACGGAACATGCGAACCCACTACTTGCTCGCCAGCCTGGTCCTTGCCTGCGCCATCCCCGCGCAAACGACCTGGTTGATCGGCCCCAGCGGCCATGCCGAAATCCGCGATGTGATGCAGTTGGTCCAAGACGGCGACACGGTGCTCGTCGATGCGGGCACCTACTTCAACTTCTACTGCGACAAGGCCGTGACCATTCGCGCCGCGACGCCGGGCACAGTCACGGTCAACTTTGACTTGGCGTCACTGCCAAGTGGCTGTGGCTGTCAGTGCCTGGCGACCAAAGGTCCGACACGGCTGCAACCGCCCCCAGGCAAGTCCATGCATATCGTGGACATTGCCTTCGGTGCCTACCAATCGATCACGCCGTGCTTTTCCTTGCTGGCTCACCAAGTGCAAGTCACCTCCGGTCGCGTGACCTTCGACGACTGCACGATCGATCGCCTGTCGATAACGGGGGCCGCGGTTCACTTGCAAGACTGCACCATCGTGAGCCAACTCGCCGGGCCTGCTATCGAAGCCACACAGGCTGACATCACCATCGTCGGTGGCCAGGTCACTGGTTCGAACAAGAGTTCGCAATTCTTGGCGAACAATGCCTATGACGGCATCAAGACGATCGACAGTCGGCTGCACGCGAGCCATGTCGTGGTCACTGGCGGCGATCCCTTGACCTCAACGATTGGAACGTTTGGCATCCATGCCATTGGTGGCAGCCTGTGGCTATCGGATGCCGCGGTGACTGGCAACATGCAGTGCGCGGTCCAAGCGACGGGCCTCGTTCGCATCGACCGCTCGACGCTAGCTGGTAGCGGTGCGAACTGCGCATCGTCGCCAACAGGTGCATCCCTGCAGGGCATGCAACGCCAGGGCGGCATCGAAATCGGCGCAATGTTCCAGTGCTCGATGACTGGCCAAACCGGCGATCTGCAAGTCTTCTACGGCTCCACGAAGCTCGGCGTGCCGCTCGTAATCTCACTCGTCGACCAGCCGATCTGGATCGACCCGACGCAACTGTTCTTCACGCAACTAGGCATCGCTGGGGGCTCTGGCCAGTCAACGTTCGCGTTCGCCGTGCCACCAGTTCCTGCGCTGGTCGGCGAGACGTTTTGGGTGCAAGGTGTCGGCGGCGCGTCCTTCCCACTGCAAACGACACCAGTTGTTGGCGGCGTCGTGCGCTGACCGACGCCAGGATCGCTTCCGCCATGACCGCGGTCAAGATTCTCGACGGCGACTTCCGCGCGAAGTCCGGCACGTTCTCTGACGGCTACTTTGTGCTGGCTGGCGAATCGATCCCCGTCAGCGCGTTTGCGTCGTTTGCCGTTGAGCCCACCACCCCTAAGCAGCTCGGGGGATGGGGAATGATGAGCGAGTTCAATCCAATGGGACTGATCGCGATCTTGACGGCACGCATCTTCAATCGCCAGAAGCGCCGCAAGCTTGAGATGACCTTCGTCGCCAAGGCGCAAGATGGCCGGGTGCTACGTGGAACGACCGATGGCCAGACGATTGGCGACATCCACGATGCGTTTGAAGCGGCAGCGATGTGAATGGCGGGAAGTTTGCCGGGGCTGCGCACAACCGCACAACCGTACAACCGCACAACCGCGAGCTCCAGTCACTGACCGCATGCGGACCTGTCACCACGATCGCCGACACGCTGCCTGCACTCCGGCTAGGATAGTCTAGGAACATCGGGCGCAACTATGGAACAACGAAGGATCTCGGCAACGCTTCCCCGCCCCCATCACCAGCCGTTCTCGGCCTCGATCGCAACCGTGCTCGCATTGCTGACGAGCCATGCGACCAGCCAGACCTTTCGATGGCTCGAAGCAACTCCTGCAACCAATCCGGGAGCACGCTCCGGCCATTCGTTGATCTACGCGGGTAGCAGCGACCATGTGTTGCTGTTCGGCGGTCAAGCCGGCCAAACAGTTGCCGACACATGGCTGTGGAATGGCACGACGTGGAGCCAACTACAACCCGCGAGTTCGCCGCCCGCACGACACAACGCCGCCATCGCCTATGACGCTGCCCGTGATCGTGTCGTGCTATTCGGCGGGTCAAGCGCCGCGCAAGCGCCGCTTGGCGACACCTGGGAATGGGACGGCACGTCGTGGTCGCAACGGACGACGACGAGCAACCCAACCGCGCGTTCTGGGCACGCCATGACCTATGACGTAACCAGCCAACGCGTGATTTGCTTTGGAGGCCTCGATAGCAGCCAAACAGACCTCTCGGACACGTGGAGCTGGGACGGCACGACGTGGTCGCAACTGAGCCCCATCGCCAGCCCGGCCGCGCGCACCGAACACGCGATGGCCTACGACTCTGACCGGCAACGGATCGTCTTGTTCGGCGGCATCAATGCAACGTTCGGGACGTTGGCGGACACTTGGGAATGGACCGGCAGCACTTGGCTACCGAGGCTGTCCGCGAACTTCCCCAGCGGCCGCCAGTCCCACGCAATGGTCTACGACGATGCCCGTGACGTCACCCTGCTATTCGGCGGCTCCGATGGCCAAGCCCTTGCGGACACGTGGCAATGGGATGGCAGCAACTGGCAGGTTCTCACGCCAAGTTCGGCGATCCCGCCACCAAGGTCAGAACATGCGATGGCGTATCATCACAGTCGACGGCAAGTCACGCTCTTCGGCGGAACCGACTCCAGCGCGTTCGACGACACCTGGCTCTCCAACCCAACTGCCGTCACCTACGGCAACGGCTGCGGCAACCCTCCGCTTGGCTTCGAACCGGACCCAGCATTCCCAGCAAGCGTCGGGCAGTTCGCTCAGGCGACCATCGTTCAGTCGCCCACGTCGTTCGCTGGCGTCACGCTCGGACTAGACGATCAGTTTTTCGGTCCGTTCCCGTTGCCATTCCCACTGATCGGCGTCGGCATGCCGGGCTGCGACCTACTCCACAGTGCGGACGTCCTCGGCTTGGTGGCAATGCCGCAGACGGCAAGCACTCTGAGATTCAGTTTGGCGATTCCTGCACAAGCAGGGCTTACGGGTGCCCACATCTACGCGCAGGCCTACGCATTTGCACCCGGTGCCAACCCACTTCAGATCATCGCCAGCAACGGCATCGATTGGACCATCAGCTGCGGGTTCGGAGCGCCCGGACAAATCGTCGAGATGTTCGACAACACCTCGCAACTCGATGCAGAAGCATCCGCCGGCACATGGGCAGGCGGATTCGGAACCTTCGCGAGCATCGGCGGCGATGGCAGGCATGGGGCATTCGATCTCGGCCTTGCTAGCAACACGGGGCTGATCGTTGCAGGCAAGCAGGTCTTCGAACTCGACTGTGACAACACAACGATCCCCGCCACGCAAACGACGACAGGCACGCCAATCGTCGTAACGGATGGACGGTTCTACTTCACTTCGATGCACCTGCCGGCAGACAAGCGGCTCAGGTTCCTTGGCTCCAACCCGCCAGTGATCACGGTTGCCGGACGGCTGGATATCGATGGCGACATCGAGGTCCTCGGGCAGTCTGTAACCCAGGCGCAGATCGCGACCCTCCCGATCGGTCAGGCCGGTGGCGCCGGTGGTATCTTTGGCGGCGATGGTGGCCAGGGCGGCGATCGCTGCAACGGCGTGACTGGTACCGTTCCGGACAACCACGGACGCAACGGTCAGGACGCGAGTGTCCTGGCAGGCCACGGTTACCTCGGTTCGACTGCTGGCACCGGCGGCCAAGGATCGCAGATCTACCCCGCCAGTGGCTTGAACGTGAGCCAGCAGTTCGGCATCCCGAACCCTGCTTCATCCGCGTTCTACTATTGCTTGTCGGCCGGCCCGGGTGGTAGTGGTGGTGGCCTGCGCACGGCCGGCGGCCAGGGCTTTGTCGAAGGTGTCTTCAGCGGACCGACCCCCGTGCCCAACATGCAGTCGTTCATGGGCCCACCGACCGCGGGTGGTGCCGCGATGCAGTTGTTCCCATTCCCGGCGCCGACCGGTTTGCAGAAGAGCTCGCAGCACTTCATGATTGGTGGTGCCGGCGGTGGTGGTGCAGCGAGTGCCTGCACGTTGTCGCTCGCGCTCAACCGCACCTGGTCGTCCGGATCCGGCGGTGGTGGCGGTGGCGGCGCACTTTGCTTGCGTGCTGGTGGCATGCTGCGTCTCGGCCCTGGAGGCCGCCTGTTGGCGTCCGGCGGCTCGGCCAAGGACTACATCGGAACGTCCGCTGGTGCCCAAGTCGGCCCGGCAGGCGGAGGCTCCGGTGGCTCGATCATCATGCAGAGTGGCGGCTTGACCCAGATCCTCGGCAGCATCCAGGTCGAAGGCGGCGCCGGCGCCATCTTCGAGCGGCAAGGCGGCAGTGGCTTTGGCCCCATTGGTGGCATCGTCAAGATTCGCGGTGGCGACGGTTCGCCCGGCTTCGTGCGCTTGGAAGCGCCGACCGCCCCGCCGCTCTCCCAACTGGCAACGGTCGTTCCTGCGATGGGGCCGGAGAGTGTCGCCGCGCTGACCGAGATTGACGATCTGGTGAGCATGCGATCCAAGTTGTATGTCACGTACGTGGCGTGTGGATTGGTGATGCTGAGCTACGAACTGCATGCCATCGTGGATGGTGTCCCCACTGTGTTTAGCGACGACCCATCGATCTCTGCGATCCAGGCGACCACCGGGTCGGCAGTCCGCGTCATGTTCCAAGCGGCACAAATCGATCCCGTCAATGGCGCCGTGCTATCGACGGGGCCGTGGCGCCAAGCCGTCGCCACCAGCCCCGGCCAGACCGGCATCTCTGCCGACGGACGCAACGGCTATCGCTTCGTCATCGTGTTTGATCGAACCCTGGCGACCTCGGTTTCGATAGACAGTTTGGCGGTCAACTACTTGAACTGAGCGCCCCGCGGACCAAGTCGCCCACGAGTTCGATTCTCAATCCAAGATGCGGCCGATCACCGACACCAACTCGTGCGGGCTGACGGGCTTGTTCATGACGAGGCTGGCGCCGCGCTGCGTGGCGCGCGCTCCGGTGGCGGGCGAGTCCGAAGCGGTGACTACCACGACGTGCACAGGCAGTCGTCGCATGCGGATCTCGTGCAGGACTTTGGAGCCGTGCATGCCAGGTAGGTTTAGATCGAGCAGGACGATGTCCGGCTCGTTCGCGATGATCGCATCGAGGCCATCGACGCCATTGTGCGCAGAAAGCACTTCGTAGCCCTGATGTCGAAGGAAGACGGACCAGCCTTGGTGAACGTCGCGATCATCTTCGATGATCAAGACCTTGGGGGCATCGACTGAGTACCAGGGCTTATCAGAAGAAAAGACCAGCTGGTCTACTTCTAGATCAGATGCAACCGTGAGTGTTTGGGACATGAGTTCTCCGTTTGTCTCGCTTGTTGGCTCCTCTCCTAAGCCAATGATGGACTTCGGCACGAGCCCAGACGAAATACACAACGGATCGAGAGGTGTCCCGAATCAAGCCACCCAGACATAACGGCCAGACATCACGATTCGGCTGATCCATCAAGATCGGCCAACCACGATGACTAGCTCACCCGAGCAACCCTTCGACGGCGGCGACCACCTGGTCTCCTCCGATAGGCTTCTCCAGGTAGAGCGCGGCGCCCGCGACCATTGCTTCCACCTCGTAGCGCTGCGCGTCCCACGCACTGAAGACGATCACGCGCGCATTCGGTGCGACCACGGACATCCGGGCAAGCACACTCAGCCCGCCGGTGTCGGGCAAGCCAAGGTCAAGCACCACGACGTTCGGATCATGTTCGCCGGCGAGGGCGAGGCCCTGCGCACCGCTCGCAGCGCCCCAGACCTTGTAGCCCGCTGCCCGCAAGCGAATCTCGAGGCCGGCGCGCGTGTCCTCGTCGTCCTCGATGATCAAAACGCGCGCCAAGGCCACGGTTTGCACGATCCCACCGCCATCGTTGCTGCGTCTTCCGGCGACGTCACTCACAGCGAACTCCTGACCAGCTCCATCAGCTGGGTGTGAACGTGAGGCTTCTCGACATAGCCAGTCGCGCCAGCCGCTAGCGCTCGATCCCGGCAGTCCGCCGCGTCCTGACCACTGAGCACAATGACCGGATAGGTCCCCATTCCTCGCAGCCGCTCAAGCAGCGAGAAGCCATCGCCGCCCGGCAGTCCCAAGTCCAGCAACACAACATCCGGCGGACAATCCCGCACACTCATCAAGGCTCCGGTGCCATCGACGCTCGTGCTCACCGCGTAGCCTTCGCTGCGCATGCGCAAAGCCAAGGAGTGAGTCAGATCCGTATCGTCGTCCACAATCAGGACCCGCTTTGCGGAGGCAACCGTGCGGCCGGCAAGCTCTCGCACAGCGGCAGCCAGATCATGCAAGTCGGTGGGTTTGCGGAACACGCAGTCGGCACCGCGAGACATTGCATCGACCTCGACCCCTGTGCCATCACGACCGGTGAATACAATCGTCGGCGTGTTCGCCAGGTCCGGCAATTCCTGCAGTCGCTCCAGGTACTGCAGCCCATCACCGCCGGGCAAGCCAAGGTCGAGAATGATCACATCGGGCTGATCTCTCCGTGCCGCCGACAACCCAGAAATACTGTCTTCCGCGGCACTGACATCAAACTCGCGACCGAGGAACAACGTCATCGCACGCCGGACATCTTCGTCATCCTCGACGATCAACAAGCGAATCTTCTTATCCATAGTTACCCCTCTATCTCTCGCCCAAAGAAGCCTTCCACCTGCGACACAAGCGTGTGCAACGTGGCTTGCGCGTCGCAGGCCTCTCGATCAAGTTCGAATCCCCGCACTTCGACGTCACACGCAAATCCGGACTGTGCCAGTTCGGATTGCCGATCGAAGCCAACGCGGAACCGACCCTCAATCGCCTTCGCCCCGACTTCGTCGGTGCGCGCGATGACTGCAAACGCAGCCTGCTCGCGCGTAACCTGATGTGGCAGAACTTCGTCGCTGCAACCAAAGAGACAGCCTGACAACAACGAGCGCACTGAGTCCGTCACGGAATTCACGCCCTTGGCCATGGCAACTCCTGACACGGCACGCACGCAGACACGAATGACTGCGATGTGTTGTTCTAGAGCTCCGTCAACCAAGGCTGCGCGGCGCACGAAGGGCGCGAGTGAGTAGCCCTGCAGACTGAACTGGAAACAGCTTCCAGCTCCCGGACTGCTTTCGACCCAGATCTTGCCGCCATGCATTGCCACGATCTCACGTGAGATGTGCAGCCCCAAGCCAAGCCCCTTCCGGCAGACGTCGTTCTGGCCGTCGGTTTGATACAGACGATCGAACACTTGTTCGACCGCTTCGGCATCAAGACCACAGCCAGTATCGCGAACGGTGAACACGATTCGCTCTGGATCACTAGCATCCTGGCGAAGCCCAATCGTAACGTTGCCTTCGGCAGGCGTGAACTTGATGGCGTTGTCGACCAGGTTGGTCACGACCTGCTCGATTCGATGTGGATCCGCAACCACACCCGGCCAATCGACCGACTCGACGTCAAGATGCACGCCTGCCGCCTCCGCGACTGGCATAAACTTGTCCATCGTCGCGTGCACAATCTCGCCGAGATCAACTCTCGCCGGGTTGTAGCTCAGCTTGCCAGACGACGCACGCGTCGAGTCCATCAGCGTGCTGATCATGTGCTTCAGCTGCTCCGCGTTACGATGGATGATCCCGACGAACTCGGCTTGCTGTTCATTGAGATCGCCGGCAATGCCATCGCCTAGGATCGTGACGAATTGCATGATCGCCGTCAGCGGTGTGCGCAGCTCGTGCGACACGTGGGACAGAAAACGATCTTTGATCTCGTTCTCCTGCCGACTAGCAGTCGTCACCGCAGTCAGTCGTCGTTGGCGTTCGGTAGCAAACGTCAGACTGTCGAACAAGCCGCGCGTCGTGAACTCGCCCTTGATCAGGTAGTCCTGCGCCCCCATCTGGACCGCACTCACCGCGGTCGGCTCATCATCGACGCCTGTCAGCACGACAATTGGCACGTCACAGACCTGAGCGATGTGCTCAACGTTGCCCGGTCCGACGCCATCCGGCAGCCCTAGATCAAGCAGGATCACGTCGACGTCTTCCCGCCCGAGCATCTCCACGGCAGCGGCAAGGGTCTTGGCGCGGCACAACGCATGACCATCTCTGCGGCGCTTGCCGAAGCACGCCTCGATAAGTCGCGCATCGCCATCGTCGTCCTCAACGAGCAGCACCGACATCAGTCGGGAATCCACGTCGGGGCGTTCGGTGGTCAACGTATCTTGCATAGGGCTTGCGGCGGCGGCTTGAGCTCTCCGTCTCCTTGTCCTTCGGGCAAGACCAGTCGGTCACTTGATCATCAATCTTGACCGCACAAGCGCGAATGGACATCGAGAGCACCTCGCGCCGGAACCCTTCGCATCACCTCAGCAACAAGCCGCACCGCAGGCTTAGTGATCCTCCCTAGTGCAACGCCGCGACAGCTGACTCAAGCGATGCAGAATCGCTTCGGGCTGTCTCAGCAACCGCACGCGCACCCGGTATGGCGGAAAGCCCTAGGGGATGTTCCCTAGGGACACTTCCCAGAGCCGAAGCGCACTCACCACCGCCCGACCAATGCTCCCTAGTTCGCATAGGAGATTTGTTCGACGATGGCCCTCTCAAATGCCGAACAGTTGTCGACATGCTTCCCAGCAACGCATCAGCAGAGGCCCAGACATCTGAGCAACTCGCGGCACTAGAGGCCCGCGTAAGAACGCTTGAGATCGAAAACGCCACGCTGCGAGCATCAGACAATGGGCACCACAATCATCAAGTCGAGTGCTCCAGTGAACTGCTCGACGTGGTACTGGCGCAACTGACGGCTGGCGTGCTCGTAGTCAACCAGGCGGGCGAATGCCTGGTCCACAACCGGATCGCTGCAGAGCTTACCGGCATCGAACTCGCGGGCACCGCGATGAGCGAATGGCCCAGCACGATCAGGGTCTTCGAACTCGACGGCATCACCCAAGTGCCAAGTGCGCAATTGCCATGGACGCGCGCGCTGGCGGGAGAAGTGGTCACCGACTGGCACGTCGTCATGGACGCAGCTCATCTCGACAGCCCACGCACCCTAGCCCTCAGCAGCCAACCTCTGCGCGACGGCGATACGATCTGGGCCGCCGCAGTGATCGTCGACGACATCACCGAACGGATCCAAGCACGCCGCGAACTCAAGCGGTCGACGTTTGAATTGCAGAGCTTTGCGCACGTGGTTTCCCATGACCTGCATGAGCCTCTGCGCAAGGTGACTAGCTTCACAAGCCTGCTCCAGGAAGACTACGGCGACCAGCTCAACGCCCAAGCCAACGAGTACATCGACTTCATGGTTGAGGGCGCCACACGGCTGCGCAGACTGCTGCTGGAGTTGCTTGACTACTCGCGCCTGACTACGAACCGTCATCAGATGCAGCCGGTCGACATGCACCTGCTCACGCAAGAGATCGTGACACAGATGCGCGCCACCATCGTCGCGGCGGACGCAACCATTGCCTTCGACGACTTGCCGATCGTACTCGGTGACAAAGAGCAGCTGCGCTGCCTGATCGAACACCTGCTGGCCAACGCGCTGCAGTTCCGCGGACCAGATGCGCCGCGCATTCTGATTGCCGCGACCAACGGAGCGGCCGCGTGGCAGTTCTCCGTTCGCGACAATGGCATTGGCATCGCCCCAAAATACCAAGAACGAATCTTCAGCCCCTTCCAGAGGCTGCATGCGCGCGATGCGCACCCAGGCACCGGTATCGGATTGGCGGTGTGTGCACGCATCGTGTCAGGACACGGTGACGAGCTCACGGTGCAGTCCGAACTCGGACAAGGGGCCACCTTTCGTTTCGATCTACCACACACGCAGCGCCAAACGGCGCCCTGACCTGACTCGGGCAAGTGAGTTCCGAGAGCGCCCCGCAGCAATTCGCATGCGAATCCTTCACCTGGCCGTAGTCACCGTCGCCACGTTGTTGGCGGCCGGCTGCCAGACCCCTGGCTGGCGGCCGTCTACGCAAGACGCTGTGGCTACCGCCAAACCCACTGCCACGCCTACTGGCAAATCGAATGCCAAACCTACTGGCAACTCGGGCTTCCTCGACTTCAACATCTATCCGTACACCGAAGTCCGCAGCGACAACGCCTTCACGATGAATGCACTCGTGAACATGCCGGACAATCTGCAGTACTTCGGCTTTGTCAATTTAGGACGCGATGCGAGCCGAGATGAACTGGAAGAGACGGACAGCTACCTGACCGAGCAGAATCTGCGCTGGACGATTCCAGAGACCAACGGCCTGCTGCAAGTCACGGCTCAGGCGTTCCTCCGCTCCGGCATCGACAATGATGCTTTGCGTCTCGGCCTGCGCCTCAAGATGCACAAGACTCCTGGCGTATCGTTCGTTTGCGACGCCATCAACCTGAAGTATTGGGTCGACGTGCACGCGCTGCAGTTCGACCACATCTCGGGTACCCAGTGGCAGATTGAGCACGTTTATCGCATCGATGTCTTGCCCGCGCTATTCGATGGCCGCGTCTACATCGGGGGCTTCGCGGATCACAACATCAACCACGAAAGCGGCCCACGACACACGTGGGTGCAAGAAGCGCAACTCGGCGTTCGCACCTATGGCAACGTGTACTTGGTCGTCGAACAGCGCTACAACGGCTACCGAGTCAACAACAAGTCGAGCGTTGGGGTCGGCGTCGAATACGTGATGCGGTTCTAGGAGGTCCTGAGCAATGAGTTCCACAACACCAGTTGCGACAGAAATGCGGGTCGCACCGAAACACGCATTGGGTGGGTTGCACCGGGTCCACTGGGCCGTCGTCGGGGCGTCGCTGGTTCTGACCATCGTTGCCAGTTGGATCACCGCCAAGAATGCGGATCAACGCCAGAGGTCGGAGTTCGAGCAGGAAGCCGAACAAGCCGTCGGCCTCGTGTTGGAGCGCATGGAGAAGTACGAGGGCGGGCTATGGGCCGGCGTCAGCGTGGTGCACTCGTTTCGCAGCCGCGGCACGGAAATGCAGCGCGGGGATTGGGCCAACTTCGCCAGGAGCATCGACCTCGTCGGACGCTACCCAGGCATCAACGGCATTGGCGTCATCCTGCACGTTCCCGCCGGTGAACTCGACGCCTACAACGAGAAGTGGCAAGCGCAGTATCCGGAGATCGAAGGGTTTTCGAGCAAGCCGCAAGTACAGAGTCGCGACCACTTCCCGATCACCTTCATTGAGCCCTTGGAGGCCAACAAGAAGGCACTCGGACTAGACATGGCGTTCGAGACCGAACGGCACAATGGCGCAATGCGCACGATGCGCACCGGGATGGCACAGGTCACTGGCCCGATCGTGCTGGTGCAGGACGCCGGCAAGACACCAGGCTTCTTGTTCTTCGCGCCGTTCTATCGCGATGGCGAAAAGACCAGAACTCTCGAGGACCTCGAGGGAATGGTGTACGCGCCATTCGTCGTCAAGCAGCTGATGGCTGGCACGCTCGGCCGGCAAGCACGATCCGTTGCACTGACTATCCGCGACGGCGATGTGGTTCTCTACAACGAAGAAACCGCAACCTCCCAACGAGGCGAGCCGGCGCTGTCAACAACGAAAGCCGTGCAGGTATACGGCCGCACATGGACCTTCGACATTCGTTCGCAAGCAACCGCGACCGGACTAGCTAGTTCCCAAGCCCTGACGATCCTGGTGTGCGGCATCACCATCGACGTGTTTCTGCTTTGCATTTTTGTGGTGCTGTCGCGCTCGCGACATCGTGCCGAGCAATTGGCGCAAACCAGGACGAAGCAGCTAAGCGACGCCGTGCAACATCTCCAGTCGACCAATGCCCGCCTAGAGGAATCCAACGGCGACCTCGAACAATTCGCGTTCATTGCTTCTCACGACCTGCAAGCGCCAATGCGAACGGTTGGCAACTTCGCGCTCGTGCTCAAGGAAGACCTCGATGGGCGCATCAACGATGAAGAGAAGGATGTCTTGGACACGATGATTCGCGCCACGGCGCGAATGAAGTCGCTGATCGCGTCCGTGCTGAAGTTCGCCACAATCACGAAGGACGAAGGCGATACGCAAACTGATCTCAACGAGCTGGCGAAAGACATCGCTTGGGAAATGGGTCCGGCACTGGAAGCGGCCGGCGCCAAACTCACCATTGGCGAACTGCCGGTGGTAGCGACTTCGACCGATGGCATGGCGCTGGTGCTACGCAACCTGCTGGGCAATGCGTTGAAGTTTCGCCGCAAAGACACACCAGCACACATCCGCATCCATGCCGAACAGCAGCATGAAACCCTCTATCTGCACGTCATCGATAACGGCATTGGCATCGCGCCAGAATACCACGCGAAGATCTTCCAGGTGTTCCAACGCCTACATCGCGAAGACGAATACGAAGGCAGCGGCATCGGGCTATCCGTCTGCAAGAAGGTCGTCACCCAACTAGGTGGCACCATCTGCGTTCACGCCAACCGAGAAGGCGGCAGCACGTTCTCGATTTGCCTGCCGCAAAGCTGCGTCATTTCTCAGACAGCTTCTCCTCAATCAGCGCCTGCAATGTCTCAACACTGAGGGGTTTCACTAGATAGTCACATGCGATACCGAACTCACGAGCCTTCGCTTGGTCGACATCGTGTGTCGAAGAGGTGAGCATTACAACGACCAGACTCGCTCGCAACTCCGCCGGCAGCTCCCGGAATTCGGTCAAGAAATCCCACCCATCCTTACCGGGCATATTGATGTCCAAGAAGATCAGACTGGGACTGGGCATGGGTTGACCACGCAAATGAGCGATCCCCTCGTCGACCGAAGTCGCCACGGAAACCGTCTCGCACAAGCCAGACTTCTTGATCACGCGTCGGTGGTAGTAGTTGTCCGAATCGCTGTCGTCGACAAGCAAGATTTCCTGCAGCATGATCTCTCCAACTTCTTGGTGATTAACGAAAGCGGATACCCACCGGCCTGCGGGCAAGCACGCCTGCGCAAGAACACAACGCTCGGGGTTGCCCGGCAGTAGCAAGTCCCGCTTCTCCAGTGCCATCGACCGTACAGGACGATCCACCTTGAGCAAATCCTACGAGAGACTTGGCCTGCGGCATCCAAGTATCGACGGCGCGATCCGTGATTGCATGCGCGCGCAACATCTCCGAAGCCGCTGCACTCGCCAATATTGCTCGCGAGCGCAGACACCTTTCTTGATGCGAACGGATCGACATCAGACATCGCATTTCAGCGTTTCCGCGGCTCAGGAACGTCGATCGTCGCACCGTTACGCCAGCGAACCGTTTCGAACGGCCATTGCCACACTGGGCCATCCTCCCGCATGACCTCGACGACGTAGCTACCCGGCGCAAACACGTACGGCAGCGAAGCATGGGCACTAGCCTGCTGCGACGCGCCCGACCGCATGAAACAGCGAGGCTAATCCTGAACCGAATCTGCATGCCGCGACGACTATGGATGGCAACGTGACCGACTCATCCAACTACCCCGAACAACTGCTCTCGCAAACCGCCTGGCTGCAGCGGCTGTCTCGAGAACTGGTGCCGAGCGCACAGTCCGCGGACCTGGTGCAAGAGACGCTGGTGGCAGCGCTCGAACGTGCAAAGCCAAGCAAAGCGGGTGTGCGCACCTGGCTAGAACGCATCGCGCGAAACCTGGCTGCGGGCGGCACTCGCGCCCACCACCGAAGAGTAAGCCGCGAACGACATGCTCCGCGTTCCGACGATGAACCGGCCACCGTTGACACCATCGCCCAGTTCGAGATGCACCGCTCGGTTGTCGATGCGGTAGAAGCTCTCCGCGATCCCATTCGCACCACCATGCTGCTGCGATTCTGGGAAGACCTGCCGCCGCGCGAAATCGCGAAGCGTATGCAGGCACCTGTCGAGACCGTTCGCACCCGCATCAAACGCGGCCTGCAAGAGCTGCGCGGTTCGCTCGACGCACAGCACGGACGTCGCGAAGCGTGGAGCGTGCCACTGGTCTCATTCGCCGCCGGACGACGCGCCGTCGTTGCCCCTGCAAGTCTCGCCCTCTCCACCGCTGTCGTTATCATGAGCATGAAGATCCTGGCGATTGGCGCCATCGTTGCCGTTGCAGTCCTCGGAGCCTTCGCGTGGCAAGCCAGCCAACCCGACGTGCCATCACCCAATACTCCCGAGGCCGTAGCAACGCCGGGCCTGGAGACTGCGGCTGAAGACAAGGTTGCGAACTCAGACAACAGGGCTATCAACAGCAGCAAGATTGCGCCAGATCTCAGGACTTCCGTGGGCAGCGCTACCAGCGCCAGCACGGAATGGTTCGAAGGAACGATCACCGACGAGCAATCACGCCCTCTCGCTGACGTCGAGGTCAGCTTGATGACCTCGGCCGAAGCCGATCAGTTCCGCAAGCAGGACGAAGAAAAGCGCACGGCCAAGGCCTTGGAAATCGCGCAAGCTCGATGGTCGCTGTGGCACCTCAGCGATCGAGGTTGGATGACGAAGAAAGTCCTGCTTGGCGACATGTTCGGGGTCGAACTGGTGACGCGAACGGCAGCGGATGGCTCGTTTCGGATTCGACGCGACGGCGTGCCCGAGACCGCCGTGCTGGTGGTGTGGTCGCCCGATGTCGGTTGCCGGTTTCGACCCGTGACGCTGTCGGCAACTCATCAGAACATCGTTTGCGAAACATGGCCTCGGATCAGCGGCCAAGTGACCAGCGGCAACGAGCAACTCACCGAGCCGGCTTCGCTCTGGATCGACTACGAATCGCCCAGTGACGGTCGCGTGCTGCAGTTCTTCACCGATGCAACAGGTCACTACGAGACCCCACAAATTCCTTGGGGCATGCACTCCGTCGAGTTCCGCGCCAAAGACCATCATCACCAGGAGCAATCGTTCGACCTCCGCAAGGATCAAACGCTCGACGCGAAGATGGTGCCACTGGATCGCTTTCGGGCAAAGCTGATCGATGAGGCGGGCCGCTTCTGGGAACGGCAACGATTGGCGGGTCTCGGCTGGGACGTCGACAAGATGCAGTTCTTGTTGCTGCGCGACGACCTGCAGAACGAAACCGAGTTGGCGCGCTACCTGCACACCAAGACGGCGCTGCGATTTGATCCCGACGACGGTTGGTTGCAGGGAGCGGTCGCCGACTCGGCAGCACTGGTGCTTTCTGTCTGGCAAGGCAGAGAGCACATTGCATCTGTGCAGTTGCCTGACCACCGCGTCGACCAAGTCGCGATGACGTTCGCCGCACCGCTGCCAGCGACGACCCTCGAAGTCGCGGTCTCACTCGGCGTGTCCGCGAAGCCCGATACCGTCGTGCACCTGACACTGGGCACGATGGTTGGAATCGGCAGCTACAACTTCGAACCGGCGGTAGCGACCGACGGAGCCCGTGAACGCTTCCGCCTTGAGCTGCCTGGTTTCCTGCGCGATCAAGTCGCCCAACTGCGAGTTTCCGCCGAGGGCTTCGCTACGCGGCTGATCGCAGTGCCCATCCCGAAGGAAGGCACGCCCAAGCCGGTCGAGATCACGATGGCTGTCGCCGACCTGACGTTGCTTGGCCGAGTGATCGATGAGAACAACCAACCGGTTGCCAAAGCTCGCGTCAGAATCGCAACGGCCGACGGCAGCATCTTCCGAAGCGGGCGAGAATCGTTTCGGGTAACCGACGAAGCGGGCGGGTTCCGCTACGAAGGCCTTGAGGACCGAGACGTGCGCGTGTTCGTCGCGCGAGAGGGCTTTGCAGCCACCTCCGAACTCACGCGGGTGCGGCGGGACGAACCGATGACCGTTCGCCTATTGCCCGGAGTCCTACGCGAAATCGACACGCGCGCCGCTGGCAATGGCGTGTTCATGCTTCGCGTGCTCGATTCGCAAGGCGCGCCGCTGCGGGACGATCGTCTCTACGGAGGCGCACACGGCGGAGCAACGATCAGACTGCACGTGTCGATTCACAGCCATACGGTTGAGCTTTGGAAGCCGGGTGCCAGCAAGCCCACCCTGATGCTGCCGCTGCAGTAGCTTGCAGCAACGGCTTGCCACAAGTCCGCGCCCAGCCACGAAACGCGGATCCTTTCTCTTGTGGCAGCACCAGGTTTCACGGGCCGCGTCGCGACGTTCGCGTGGCGGGCCTCAACCATGATGTCTAGCATCCGCGGCAGCCTCGGTCAGCGCGCTCGCCGCTCGCGACGAAACAGGCGATGCACAAGCGGTCGAATGTGCCGCGTCCAGACGGCGTAGCCACGCTCGTTGAGGTGAAGCTTGTCGCTTCGAAACCAGCGCAGATCGGGCCGCCCGTCAGCGGCGAGTAGGTCCATCGAGGGATCGACGAACTCGAGACGCGGGTCCGCGTCACAGTCCAGGCGAATCAGTCGATTGGCCTCGTGCACGATCGCGATGTGAGACTCACGAGCCAGAGTTGGCGTGATCGCAATGTTGCAGATCGTCAGGTCGCGATCGCGCCAGCGCAGCCGAGCAACCAACTGCCGAAACAAGTCGCGCACCTGCTCGGCACTCTTCGGTGCCTTGCCGGCGATGTCGTTGGTACCGCTAAACACCACGACCACGCTCGGCTCATGCCGGCTGACCAGCTGTTCTGAGTAGTAGATCGCGTCAAACAACTTCGAGCCACCAAAGCCGCGATGCACGACAGGCACTGGCGCCATGTCTGCCGCGAGCGACTTCCACATTCGAATGCTCGAGCTGCCGACGAACACGACGCCACCCTTCGGTGCCGGATGCTCGCGATCCTCGACGGCGAAGGCCTCGATCGCATCCGCCCAACGGGCTGGATCTTCACCTGGCGGAACCACCAGTTTGGGCAAGGACGTCTGGCAACTTGCGAGCACCAGCGTGCCCAGCAGAATCAAACCGCGGAGAAGCATCACGGCGCCACTCTAGCGCCGGCGCGCAGCGGTCGCGACGGACACCTCGACCATGCACCGCACACTGATTCGGTCGCGGGCACGCTGGCAGCCTATCGCTTGCGCAGTTCTTCGCGCGCCTGCTCGCCGGCGTCCGCGGCCTGCTGCGCCCCGACCAGCACCGACTCGGGCAACAGCCCCTTTACGGATTCGAAGCGGCGCAAGAGCTCGACGTAGTCGCCGGCTCGCCACACCAAGAAGAAGGCGTAGTAGCGCAGTTCGTTGGTAAACATCTTGGACGCACCCATGCGCTTGGCAGCGATGCGATCGAGTACGGCATCGATGGCGGTACGCGCCGATAGCACATGGTGCAACCGAACCGTTGCCGCGACATCTGCGGGAATGGCCAACACGGCCTTTGCATATTCGACGGCTGCATTCTGCGCGCCGGGCGACTCCAGGCAGGTCGCGTGAAACATCTCGAGACCGCGGCCCAAATCGCCCGGCCTTCCCGAACTGCACAAGGAACGCGCCACCCAAGGATTCGCCAGCGAGCGCGAAACGCGATTCTGCAAAGTCGCAGCGTGAGGCAGCCACTCGACCAAGTAGCGCTGATGCAATTCGGCCGCCCCCTCGCCGGGATTGGGCAAGTGGTAGCCGGCCACGACGACTCGCATCGCCAACAGGCGTTCGCGTTCGTTGATGTTGCTCGACGCGTCGTGCAACGCGGCCAACCGCGTCAACGAATCCGGCACGCGAGCGGCATCAATCTTGCCGTCGTATTCCGCCAAGAACTGTTCTTCGTGCGGCGTTCGATCTGGCTTGGCCCGAAGGTCCTCGATCAGCTTCACTTGCGCAGGGCGATCCTGGGCGCGGCGAGCAAGTTCGTACGCGTGCTGCAACCTCAAGTACTTCGCCGGCCCTGCAGTTTCGGACTGACAGTATTGCAACGACACGGACGCTTCGTCGAGGTGGCCCATCAACAACTGCATCGTCGCCAACCAACGCCAGGTCGCCGACCAGGATTCTTCCCGCGCCAATCCGCGCAGCAGACTGGCAGCGACCTCCCACTGCCCTTCATCGCCGCGCGCAACCGCTTCGACAAAGATCATGCGCGGGCTCTGCCGCTGCTCGCTGTCGACCTGCTGCAGTTCGCGCAGCACAAGCTGCGGGCTTGCGCCGGCGATGCGCAGAACCAACGTGGTCAACATCACCTCGTCCGGCAGGGCCTCCGATTCGGCATCGGGCAACGACCATGGCAGGCTCACGCCATCGAGCCAGGCGCGAATCGCGGCTGCGGTTCGGCCTTGTTGGTCAGGCGTCGATAGCGCAGCGAGTTGCGCGCGCGCACCAGGAACGTCGCCACTCTGCGCCAACGCCACCGCAGCGGCGAGCGACACGACCGAGCGCCGTTCTCCCGCGGGCGCAGACTGCGCCACGGCGGACAAGTTGGCGATGATGCTGGGCGTGATACTGGTGGCGTGATCCGCCGCCAAGACCAGCAATTGGTCGATGGCAACCTCCGCCTCGGCAAGCGCCAACCATGCAGCGACCTCGGGATCGCCCGAATGTCGCTTGGCAAGCAACAGCATGCCATCGCGCGCTTGCTCGTGGTTCTGTTCGCGCAACTGTTCTTGCGCAACGGCGAAGCGCCGGTCGCGATCGTCCTGCGAGTTGCTCGACACCACCAAGAACGCCGACAGCGAGGCCACGACCAGCAATACCGCAACCGCCAACACGCTGCTGGTTCGGGGGTAGCGCTGCACCATGCGCCAACTGCGGGCCGCGCGCGACATGCGCCGCGACGTGACCGGCTCGTTGCGCAAGTAGCGCCGCAAGTCCTCGGCCATATCGCGCGCGGTGGCGAAGCGATGACGCGGATCCTTGGACAGGGCGCGCATGACAATCGTTTCGAGGTCGTGGTGGCGACCGCGCAACCGCAGCGGCGCCGGTTCGCGCGCCAACACCGAACGCACCAACGCCGTCGGGCTTTGCTCCCCGAAGACTTCCCGGGCGGCGAGCAGTTCGTAGAGCGTCGCGCCGAGTCCGTAGATATCGACGCGCGGATCGAGCACTGCCGAGCTCGCATCCAAGCGCTCGGGCGCCATGTATCGCAGCGTGCCCGCGACTTTGCCCTCTTGCGTCAACGTCACATCGGATTGCGCGCGCGCCAGACCGAAGTCGACGAACACCGGGCTTTCCCCATCCATGATGATGTTCGCCGGCTTCACGTCGCGGTGCACGACTCCCTGCACGTGCGCGGCATCCAATGCATCGGCCAATTGCGCACCGATAGTGGCCACTCGCTCAGGATCCCAAGGCCGCTGCACGTCCGCGAGACTCGGCCCCAGCAGGTACTTCATCGCGATGAACGGCACCTCGCCGACATCGCCGACCGCGTAGACCGGCACGATCCCCGGATGATCCAGCAACGCCGTCAGCTCGGCTTCCCGGCGCATGCGAACTCGCGATGCTGCCATGCCGAGGCCCGCACCATCCAAAACCTTGAGTGCGACTTCGCGCCCCAACGACCGCTGCATCGCCAGGTAGACGGTGCCCATGCCACCCTTGCCGATTTGTTCGACGATGTCAAAGTCACCGAACGACGCGGGGTGCGAGTTGCTCGCGACTTCATCGCCAACCGCATCGACGACCAGGTCCGGAGCGTCGCCGAGCACGGCGAGCACCTTAGCGGCGAGTTCGGCATCGCCATTGCAGGCACTCAGAACGTCGAGGCTCTCCCCGCGGTCGCGGGCCAGGAAGTAGGCTTCCAACGCCGACTCCATCGCGCCCCACTCACCGGAAGGCTCAGCGGTCACCGTGAGGCTCCCTGCTGGAATCCCTGCTGGAATCCCCGTCGGAATCCCCGTCAGACTCCATGCGAGCCATGGTCACCAACAGGTTGGCGCGCGCGCGTGCCAACAGCACCCGGCACGCGCCCTCGGTGCGATCGAGTTGCCGCGACGCTTCGGCGTGACTGCAACCGCGCAACGCAACGATCTGCAGAATGCGACGCTGCTCGGTCGGCAACTGCCGCATCGCCTTGGCGACGCGGAACAGTTCTTCTCGATCCATCGCCGCCTGACTTGGTGAATGCCCACCGTCGACCAGACCGCGCAGCCCGAACTCGCCTTCCGGCTGCTCGCGATCGATGTCCCGCTTGCGCGCCGTCAAGCGCCGCTGCCGATCCAACGCATTGCGCTCCATGATGCGCAGCGTCCAACCAACAAACTCACTCTCGCTTTCACCACGGAACGACGGAATCGAAGCGATCGCTTCGACCAACGCGGACTGGACCAGATCAGAGGTGCGACAACGCTGGCGCAGCACCGCCCCCATCAAGCGTGGGGCAAGCCGCTGCAACACCGGCGTCGCCGACGCAACCAGCTTCGACAACTCTCGGTCGCGAGGCCAATCCGCCTTGGATTCCGCGTCCTCGCACATCACTGCACGATGACCATCGGACGACCGCCAGCGGGAATGATCTGCCAAGCGCCATAGGTTGGCACGCCATTGACGTCCCCCTGGTAGAAGCGATACTCCCGGACCGAGTGCGGACCCTGCGCCGCAGCCAGCGGCACCCGGAACGCGGTATAGCCGTAGGTAGCCCAATGCAAGGTGAGCGTGTATTCGACACCAACGGCTTGGTTCTGGAAGAGCTTGATTTGCATCTTCGGTGAGAACCCGACGGAAGGCATCGCCACGCCACCTCCCGGCACCGCCGGAAAGATCTGCTGCATGCCGTTGACGGGGTCATACACGTAGCCAAACTCGTAGGATCCGGTGCCGCCAAACTTCAAGCGGGCCTCGTTGCTGATCCCATAAACTGGCACGTTGGTTGGGAAGCCCAGCAATCCGGGAGTGCCGGATCCCGAGGAGACACCCGACCCTGCAGCCACGTCCGGCCCACGTATGCCAATCAGGGTCACAGCCAATTGCATGCCGCTATTGAGGTATCCTTGCCATTCGTCGCTATTGAAGAAATCCGAACTCTTCATGGGGCCCACTAGCGGGCCCAAGCGACGCCACGCGGCTTCCTGCAACATCGCGTCAGCATTGAACGCCCCGGATGCGTCATCGCGCAGCCAACCAGCGTTCGGATTCTCGCCAAAGATCTGGGTAATGCCCTGCCCACTCGGCGGGACAAACAGGGGATCGAGGAACAGGTTCACGGCGTTCGGCACGGCGGTGACGCCGTCCGTCAATGCCTTCGAGAAGAACTCGTCGCCACCCGCCTGGTCCACGTTGAGAGTCCAGTTCGCCGGCAGGCTCGGGGTCGCGACAGTCCACCCGTAGCTCGGATTGTCGACGAAGCTGCTCAGCGAATGGGATTCACGGAGCAGGCTATGGGTCACCTGCGCGCCTGGGTCCAAGTAGGCGTGCGTAACTGCTCCATACCACCCGCCGCTCTGCAAACTGTCCGTCTTGCATTGCAGGAAGACGAAGCCCGAGGGGCCCATGTCCAGGACCGTCCCGAAACCCTGCTCATTCGAGGACACCTGCAGATCGAGCGGACGCGGTTCTGGCGTCGTTCCTTGGCTGGTCGCCTGCGCTGCCAAGAACAGCGCCACCGAGCACGCCAATGCCCCACGGTGCAGCAAAGATGAGGGTTGGGAACGCGCTCCCTGTTGGGTGCGCGACGTTAGCGAGATCGTGTGCATTGCAATGGCTGGCGGACGCCAGCTGACGACGTTACAGGATATTTTGGTGACGAACGTCTCGCACTCGCTGCAATTGAATCTAAGTCACCTTGGCAGGGTGAGTTGCACATTCTTCTCCGCGCCGAGATCCGGCGCCAGAAGATCAGTCCCGGCGCGGGCACCCCGCAGCTTCCAACCAGCGGGCAGACCCGCGAGCACGAACTGTCCCCGCTCGTCCGTCTCGGCCGACAACAGCCACACCGGGTTGCCGGAGCGCTGCCAGCCCTCGGGCGCCCACGACAGCCGGGTGTTCGCGATAGGCAGGCCGCGCACGTTGCGGCACACGCCGGACACGACCGCACCGGCACACAGCAGCAACGAGTGACGTCGCTCTGCCGAGAAGTCGACGACGCGATGGCCCACGAGCGCGCCACTTCCGGCGTCACCCCGAGCGTCACCAGTGGCACGGACCAGTAGCTCGTAAGGTTCGGGCAGCAGCTTCATCGTGATGAGTCGCGCACGCCCGGCCGGGTCGGCGGGAATCGCCATGCGTTGGGGTGAGCCTCCCAGCAGCGGCCGCGCCCAAAGTTCCAACGCGGCGACGGGGCCACGTGGCGCCTGCAGTGACAACTGGCACGCGACCCGCGCCTCCACCGTCAACGGCAAGTCCAAGCGAGTCGCCGTCGGCAACGACAACTTCTGTTCCGGCGCCGGCACGATCCGGCGGCCGCCGGTCAACTCCGGCCAGTCCAGGCCATAGGTTGCCTTCAGACGTAGCGTTCCATCGGGGAATCCGTGGAACCGCACTTCGCGAGCCACCGGCACCGCAACAATCTCCAGGATCGAATCGATCAGATCGCCTTCTTGCCGCCAGGCCTCCACCTGCACGAGCGCCGCGGGACGTGCATCACCAATCACGGTTTGCGGATCGATCGGACGTTGCTGCCGATCTTGCAGTGGCACCTTGATCGTAAACGTGCCCGTCAACGCCTGCACCAAACCGAGATCGTGTCGATCCCCCTCCGCGACATGCGCCGCGCGTGAGACGAACACGTAGTCGTGTTCGGTGTCACGCCAGAACGCCCGCACGATCTTGGCACCAGGTCGGATCCCGGCGAACCCAAATGTGCCGTCCTCCGCGGTCGTCGTGAATCCTGCGGGCAACAACTCGACGGCCGATGGCCCTTGGGCACTGCGGACCCGCGACAAGTGGTACAGCTTCACCTGCGGACGGAGATGCGCGCCGATCGCCGGAATGCACCCCACGATCGTGGCGCCGCGGCTGACGGTAACCGTGATCTCTCGCTGCTCGCCTGGCGCCAGCGCGATCGCACCTGACAGATTGCTGATCGCATCGCCGGTGCGCGTTCGAATGCCGCGACCGACCGTGGCCGTGACGCTTTCGTGATCCGGACTCACTTGCACCAGCCGAGATGGCGTGCCCCAACGCCAGCTCAATGCCGCCGGTAGCTGCGCAAAGGTGATGTAGCCGCGCGCATCGCTCTCGTTCGCAACGAGCAATGACTCGCGCAGAAGATCGTATTGCGATGCCAACACCCGCTGCATCGGCAACGACCATCCGCGGCCCACCTGCTCAAGCAAGTCTTCAGCAGTATTGCCAAGTAACGGTTCGGACCATTGCTCCGGGACCGTCGCCTCGCGCCAATTCGCCCGCCACTTGCGACCGCTCAGAATCGGCGGCAAAAGATGCGCGGCAACACCCGCCATCGGCTCCCCACTGCCATCGACAAAGCGCAACCGCAAGCTCGCGCCGGGCTGCAACGCGACGACTTGTTCGCCACCAGCAAACGCAGCCACGACGAACTGCGGCGCATAGTTCGCATGCTCCACCGCCATCAATACCGGCATCACATCGTCAGCATGCACGACGACACCTTGTGGATCGGTTTGTCGCTTCGACCACGCGTGCCCGGTGGCCGTTGGCGTCGCAAACCGCACGGTCGCTGCGTTCACGGGTTCGCCACTGACCGCATCGACCAGCTTGACGCGCACGACGCCCTCGTTCGAAGGCGCGAGGCGACGCTCATTCGCGATGGCTGATTCGGCGCCATGCCAGTCACCGATAGCCTTCTCAAGCGACTGCGGTGAAGCCTCACTGGATTTGGCCGCGGCTGCGTTCTGCCCCGGCACCGTTTCGTCAGGCGTCAACTGGACCAGCAGACCAAGGATGGTCAACAAGGAACAGATCAGTAGAAGTTCGCGGCGCATGGGTTCAGGATCGGTTGTGGGTGGCACGCATTGATTCGACCCCTCCGGCCCAAGACCGAAGGAGTCAAGCAGCTACTCGAAGTACTACTCGGGTCAACTACTCAGGGCAGACGAAGAGGAACGCGGTCGTGCTGCAGGTGCCATCCATGCTGACGCGTGACCGAGCGGGGCCCGCTGATGCGGCAATGCGCGCAGCACCGACGCGAACGAACGCGCAGCTGCGGTGCTCGACGACGAGGCTGTTCTGACAAACCACGTTGACCGACTGCTCGGCGTCCGAATCGGTGAACAGGCCGTTGCCAAGTTGCACGTTCGGGGTGTACGACTCGCCGCAGTATGCCTGCGAGAGATCGCCAATCGCACCGCTCACGGTTTCGGCGACCGAATCATCGAGCACCGCCTCAGCCAGCGTGCCGGCCGTGCTGCTTGCGCGGCAGTAGCCGAGGGCAGCGCCAACTGCGTGCTGGTTGAGCAAGTCTACCTGCCCCTCAATCTCGGCGTCCTGAATGATCTCGACCTCACCGTGTGGGTTTTGGGACGATGCGAGGTAGATCAACGAACACACGTGGTAGCCCTCGGCGGCCGACGTCTGCTCGTAGCGAGCACCGCCTGCAACGGTGTCCTTGGCCTCTCCGGTGCCCTTGCACATGTCGCCATTGGCGCGTGCAAACGTATCGAGACGACTGCCGTCGACCGTGATCAGACCGAAGGGGTCGGTCACCTCGTTGGTTTGGCTGCAGCTTTGCAGAACCCAAGAACCGCCGGCGATGGTGAAGGACATCGATCCGTCGGTGATTTGTGCCGTCGCGAGACTGGCGGTGAACAGAGTGCACGCGGCACCCAGCAACTGAGACTTAAGCATTGTCGTTTCCTAACAAGCGCCTGACGAACTGAGTTGCCGACACCATCAGGCTGGGATGCCGACACCGGCGACCGAACTTTCGGTTGCCACAGGTGAAGGCGTCATGCAACGCGTGCTCGTTACGGTTGCGTGCAGTGGTTTTCGCGCGTTGCTGTTTGTGCACGCTGCTCGCGCACCACTGTTCGCGCGCCACTGTTCGCGCGTCCCCGGCTCTCTGCCGCGCATTTGGATCGCGGCTTCTCGAAAAAACTATCGCTTCAAGATCTCTTCGTCAGTCGGTGGCGTTGGCACAGTAAGAACCAACTCATGGTGTGCCTTCTCGATCTGCACACTCACCTCGCTCACCTTCTCCATCGTCCAGCCACGCTGCCACGGCTGCAAGCTGTGGAATGAGTGCTGCAAGGCCAAGCGGATCTCTCCTGCTGGCACCAACCATCGCTGACGAAGCGTGCCCATGGGCATGCTCGTACTGCTGGAAGCGACATTGTTGTGGCGCGACCCAGAGTTGATGAACGCCTTGCCCTTGCCATCACGCGGTTGCACGAGCTCGATGCTTATCGCTTGTGGGTTGCACGGATCCCCTTTCCGTTTTGGGCGACAGACAACGTGCAACCAATGCACGGTCGGCTTCAGCACGAGTGGCTTGTCGCTTGGGATGTAGTCCTCGGCCTCGGTATGGAACACGATGCCAGTCATGGCATCCGCAAGCTGGAGGCAGTATTTGCCTGGCGGCAGGTCGATCGCAAAGGCACCGTCGCTACCGACGCCGGCAAGGCACGGCATGCTGCCATTGGCAAACCTGAATCTTGGGCGCCGCCCCTCTTCCAACGGTGTCGCGAGAACCCCTAGGCGCTCGAACGGGACTGTTTCGCCAACTTCGATACGACCTCGCACCAGCGTGCTACGCAGATCCGGCAGCAGAAGCTCCATCTCCCCCTTCTTGAGTCGCATCGGACCGAGAGGAACATGTGTGCCCGTACCTGCCCGCGTTCTCGATGGCACGTAGACTGTCAGATTGAGTTCGTCAGTTGCCAAGGGACCGAACTCGATCGTACTCGACTCGACCAGTGCAACTGGTCGCGGACCTTGCATATGGTGTTGGAACCCTCCCCCAAGGCTGCTCGAATTCACCTGCATGCCAGGAAAGAGCAGGCGAGCAGGACCGTCGGGCAGGTCGCCAAGGATCTTCAGACGCGCCTGCTTGAGCGGTGGAACCTGCAAATCGTGTTCGGCCACTGCTTCGACCGCGACGGTCACGATGTCTGGCCTGGATGCGACCCGATCGGCAGCGTGCGCCTGCACGCCGTATTCACCAGGTCGCAGCCCACCCATTCGATAGCGACCCTGCGCATCACTCACCGGCCAAATACCATCAAGCGTTCCACCTGAACCACTCGAACGACCCTTGGGCAACGCGCGCACGTGCACTCCGGGCATTGGCTTGCCGGTGTCCGCATCGGTTACCACGCCGGTCAACACTGCCTCCGGTCCGAGCTCGACGACCAGAGTCTCATCGCTTTCATCTAGTAGCGGCACTATCTCGAACGCAAAACCCGGCGCCCGCACCAAGATGCCTTTGGTATTGGCACCGCGCAAGTTCAGCGTGCCACGGCCATTCTCGTGCTGCTCGCCCTCCCGCGCGTGAAACATGACGATCTGCAGGTTGCTGGCATCGCTCGTAACCTGTTGCAACGTGAACTTCTCGACCGGCTGCTTGGTCTTCGCGTCACGGACCTCAACGATCAGCTGCCGCTCCTTGTGGCCGTCCACTGTCCACGAGGTAACGACCACGTTCTCTTGTGGCCCACGCAACAGACCACTGCTGAATTGGCGATAGGGCACCCCCTGCTCGTAAGCCGCAATGCGATAGCGCAACCCCTGCGGCGGAGCAGCTACGGCAAACGTGCCATCGCTCGCGGAATAGATCGAGCGCGGCGGACCAACAAGATTCGCGGGGCACATCACGCTCACCGTTGCGCCAACGATGGGCTTGCCTTCACCGTCGACCACCTTGCCGTGCACCAACCCGGTTCGCTGCATGGTCAAGTTGATCGGAGATCCCTGCGCCACAATCTTCCGAATCGTGCCGTAGCCCAGACTTGAGGCAGTCAACTCCAATCCTGTTCGCGGCACGCAAGGCACCGAGAAGATGCCCTTCTGATTGCTCACGCCACCAGCCTTGATGACCGCGCGATAGCCCATCTGATCCTTGATCGCGCTGGCAACATCAATGGTCACACCAGCCATCGCAGCACCCTGCTCGTCGCGGACGCGGCCAATGAGTTGGCCACCCACTGGCAACAAGATCTGCCCAAAGTCGCCCCCATGCTTCACGTGTTCTTGGGTGATTTGCATCGCCAGTGACTGACGCCCCTTTGCCGCGACAATGACCCGTCCCCAACGAAGCCCCTCAGTGTCGAGTGGAACTGCAAACGAACCGTCCTGCTTGCTCACGTGTGGCGGCTTCTTGAGCAGCGCACTCGTGTCGACAAATTCCTGACCCATGACCGCTGTAACCGCAGCGCCAACGATTGGCTTGCCCGCTTCGTCGATAACGCGACCAGTCACCACGACCGGGGTCTTGGCGCTGCCTTGCGCACGACCAGGTAGCTGCAGCGACAGCACCGCGAGCAACGCAGCAAACAGCGTGGAGACGCACTTCTTGTATGGCTCCTGACCTTCCATGCCCGCAATGCTACCAGAGTCCTCGCCCAAACAACCTGCGTGCATTCTGCCCGGATCTGAACCGATTCTCGGATCGACTGGTACTTTGGAGATGTGACCACGGCTCCGCGCTTTGACCCAGAAGAACTGATGCGCCACGACGGGTTCGTGCGCGAACTGGCACGCCGCCTGGTCGACGCGCAAGCCGCCGAAGACGTCGCCCAGCAGACCTGGCTCGCCGCGCTACAGGCGCCAATGCGGCCACTGCGCTCGATGCGGGCATGGCTTGCGACGATCGTGCGGCGCACGGCGCGCAAACGATCCGTTTCCGAGCAAAGTCGGCGGCGGCGAGAACAGGCAGTTGCAAGCGACGAGTCGGCTCCTTCGCCGGCTGACATCGTGGCGCGAGAACAGGCACGCGCACACGTAGTAAAGGCGATGCTGGCACTGCCCGAGACCTACCGCGATGTGGTGGCGTTGCGCTGGTTCGAAGGCTTGCCGCCACGCGACATCGCGCAACGGCTCGGCATCCCAGTCGAAACCGTGCGCACACGTCATCGGCGTGCGATGGATCAATTGCGCAACGCGCTTGACCAGCAAGTTGGCGGCGGCCGCGCGGCGTGGTCGGCCGCACTACTGCCGCTCGTTGGGCCGGATGCGACGCCACCGCCGGTGGTCGTCACAACCACAACCAAAACCGTTCTCGGAGGAGCCTTGCTGATGTCGACGAAGTTCAAAGTAGGTGTCGCGGCCGTCGCCGTCGCCACCGCGATTGCAATCTGGATGACGTTGCCACCCGTCGCGCCCCCTCCGATGGTAGGCGACGCGAACGGTGCGGCACCGCATGCCTTGGCCGCGGAAGCGCATGGTCAGGGTGGTGTCGATACTGCTGATTCCGGTGAGATCGCCGCCCTGCCAAGCGAAGTCGAGCGTGACTCAGCCGAAGTCGTAACCCCGACGACTGGTGCCGTTCATGTTCGCGTCAAGTGGGCCGTGGATGGCAAGCCCGCTGCAAACGTGACGGTCTACGTCTCCGGTGATGGCGCCAGCAAACTGATACTGACGAACGCCGGCGGACTGGCTCGACTTGAAAACCTAACTCCGGGCCACTACCGCACCAACATCATGCGGCCCGATGTGATGTACTTCGGGCCGGAGATCGAGCAGCCAAAGTTCGAAGTGACCGCTGGCGTCACGGCCACAATCGAACTGACCGTGCCCGACGCGCTCGACGTGAGCGGCATCGTCGTGGATGGCCAAGATCGACCGATTCCCGATGCAGAGGTCACCATTGGCATGTCGTCGATTGTGGTCGCCACGACTGGAGCGGATGGCCGCTTTGCAGCGCGTGATCTGGCGACTCGCTGTGTCGTCGGAGCCCGGGCTTCAGGAGTCGCTCCATCCAATCTTCGCTCGGTGCAGGGCAGCGTTGGAGGTTCGGTCGAGTTGCGCTTCGTGCTCGACAAGCCTGGAGTTCGCGTCACTGGAGTTGTGCTTGGTCCGGATGCGAAGCCCATTGCCGGAGCGCGGGTAACGATCGGCAAACGCTATGCAGTTCCGATACGACTCCCCGACGGAAGCAGTGGCCGTGCACCACCCGGCAGCACTCAAGTGACGGACCAGCACGGCAGGTTCTCGATGATGTCGGTAAACCCAGGAACCCACCCTTTGCAAGTGACTGCGCCGGGACTGTCACGTCACCGCGAAGAACTCACACTGCTGCCCGGATCGAAGCATGACATCCGGATTCACATGTTGCCTGGCGTCACGGTACACGGCGTCATTCGCACCTCGAACGGTGCACCAATCGCCAACGCCTCGGTGACGACCAGCCGGGGCACGAACCTGTCACGGTGGGCCAGGACCAACGCCGACGGCACCTACACGATCGTTGGTGCAGCATCTGGCGAACTGCCCATTCAGGTGGAATGCGGGTCCTTCGATCCCAAGACCGAGACGCTGCACGCCGTCGCCGGGCAAACGCTGCGCTGGGATCCCGTTCTGGCTTCGTCTGGCATCGCCTTGCGTGGCCGCGTGCTCGATGCCGATGGGCTGCCAGCCGCCGACGTGACCGTGCAGGCCTCCCAATCACTTCGCCACGCCGGCCACTGGCATCGAACGGGCAAAGCGCGCCCGGACGGACGATTCGAGTTGCACAACTGCACTCCCGGCATCCCGCTCTACCTAAGCGTGCAAAGTCGGCAACGGCCTTCCGTGCGAGTCGACGCAGTGCTACCAGAGGCCGGCGAACACATCATTCGCGTTCCGGATCCTGTCACCGTACGCATCCGTGGCATCTTGCTTGACGACCACGGCAAGCCACTGCCCAACGTCGAGATCTGGGCAGCACTTCGGGGTCATGGCTCGCAGCGCACGACCAACGATCTCGAGACCGGCGCGTTCGCGCTCGAATTGCAACGGGCCGGCGACTACATGGTCTGGATCCGCCCACCTGGATTCGCGCCGTTCCGCACCAAGTACCGACCGCTCGTCGACCAGGACTCCTGGGACCTTGGCGAACTTCGCATGACGCGCGGCGGCACCGTGCAAGTCGCGTTCGTTGGGGATCACATCGCGTTTGCCGATCGCTACCTGCCGATCAACGGCCAGAATGGCCACAATGGCCATGGTGTCCAGATCGTTGACGGCACAGGTATCGCAGGTCCGCTGGCTCCGGGCGACTACCAACTTCATCTCGAGGGCGCTGACGTCGTCTCAGAAATCGTGTCCTTCCGAATCCGTGATGGCGTGCAAACGCAACTCGACGTGGCGGTGCGGCGCGGCACGCCAACGGTGCTGCAGGTCGAAGGTCGCCCAGGTTCGCACCCACCTTTGAGCGCGTTGGTGACCGTCACCAACGACGCCGGCACCGTGGTGCTCCGGCGAGAACCGTCCCGCCGTGAAGGTGAGGCCCTGACACTGCAAACCATGCTGTTGCCTGGCAAATACCGTGTCGATGCCACTACCGCAGCCGACGAAGTCCCCGGCCGCGTTGCATCCATGGAGTTGATCGTTGCAACGGATCCCGTGACGAAGCGCATCGAAGTCGAGCGTCGCAACTGAACGTTTCCAAGTCGATGCGCGGCACTCTGGGCGCGCCGCAGAAGGCGAATCACATTGCTGGAGTTCATCGCATTCGACTGCGATCAAAAGGTACCGATGCAGTGGTGGCCAAACATCGCGCTCACCGGCCCTCACGCATAACCCGCCAGCCGATGCCGGCTCAGCGCGTGTAGATACCGTGAGCCGCCAGCACGCGGCGCACGGTAATTGCCTGCCGCTGCACGCTCTGCAGGTTGATCAACTCGGTGGTTAGCTGCACGTTGGAGCGCTCGATGAAGCCCTGCTTCAGCAACCCGAGTCCGGCGGAACCCGGCGCAGCGGTGATCGCTGGCGCGGCTCCGGCGTCAGCTTTGAGCAGGCCGTCGCGTGTTCTTTGCAACTGGCTGGCGTCGAGGAACCGCGCTAATTGCACGCAGCCGAACTCGGTGGCTGTGTCCGGATTGCTGGCCCTACGGCCGCTGACGCGTCCATGCGGATCGATGCTGATCTCAAGCGTGTCGTTTGGCACAACGACAGTCGACACCAACACTGCGCCCGTGCTGGTCACGAGCCGGCCGTTGGCGTTGAGCTGCAGGTTGCCGCAACGTGTGAAGCACTGCTCGCCGCACTCATCATGCACGACGAAAAAGCCATTGCCATCGACGGCAACATCGAGACTGCGTTCGGTAATCTCGAGTGTGCCGGTCGTCATGACGGTCACTACCTTGCCCGCCTTCGGCAGCATCAGCCCAGTTGGCGCGTGCCGCTCGGATGTAACCAGCAGCTGGCGCAGCTTGTAGCCAGGCACGCTGCAATTGGCGATGTTCTCACAGTGCAGAGCGTGTTGTTGTTCGATTACGAGCAACGCCCGTTGCAGTGGTTCGAGAGTCGAGCTAGCGGCCTTATGGCTTGCGTGCGATGCGCTGCTGCCGTGCGCTGCCGGCAAGGGGCGTGCCGTAGGTGTCGACATCGTGGCGTTGAGCTGCTCGATCTGGTCGGCCAATAGCTGTAGGCGCGCGATCAACTCGGTGGTGCCCGCCGATTCGGACTGGGCGCCAAGCGAAAAGGCGCCGCTCGCGGCCAGGCAAGCCGGGTCCACGGCACGCTCCGCGAGCAGCGAACGCAGTTGCTGCACGTTCCGCTGCAGCGATGCTTGCGACTGCTCCATCTGCCAACGCCAGCGTTCTTGTTGCTGGCTGGCGGGTGAGGTTGCCTGGCACGCTGCCAAGAGAATCAAGACGGACGTCGTCGCCGTGCGCAACATGTGGGACTCCTTGCGGGGGTGCGCGGTACGGAGTTGCCGCGTGTCGAGTTCTTCGGCAGTGCCGCTGTCTCAGCTTGAGACGGGGGCCCTGCCATCGCCGAACTAGGGGGTCATGACGTTCGGCCCGGACCACCCGACCCCAAGCAACCGACTCCCTCACCTAGCGACGGGTCGGCGACTCACCCGTTCATGATCCAGGAAGCGGCAGTCGTAACGGGCCAATGCATAGCGCCCGAAACCTGCGCTCCGGTGGCCCGGTCGCAGGTTCAGCTCCATCGTCGAACTCATACGACTCGACCACGCCAACGCGCTGCAGGCGATAGCGTTGCCAATGCTGGCCGCGAAGGTAGCCGTACCAAGTGTGCGACTGTATCGCCGTGCTCTGGGTCGCCGTACTCTGGGTCGCCGTACTCTGGGTCGCCGTACTCTGGGCTTGTGGCAGTTCGCTAAAGCTGTAGATGATCGCCAAGTAGCACCAGACTACGGCCCATGGCGCAAGCGGGAGAGCGAAGTGTGCCACCAGACTCAAGACCCCCGAACCGAGCCAGGCTTCCACGTACCGTCGCGGCTGGGCGCGGATCTGGCGCAGCGACGAGGGCACATCGAATGCGGTCACGATGCGGCGCGTACGGGCCACGTTGAGGAAGCCGGCAGGAATGAAGAAGGTGACCGCTGCAAACGCGAGACCCATCAGAATGAGTTCGAACTCTGGAACCGGAACGTCGCAGCCGAACCGGATCCACATCAGCCAAGCTGGCACAAGCAGGGTCGAGAAGATTGGCAACGCCGCGGCAACTACGAGTGCCGGTAGCCATGGCAAGTCTTGCCAAAGCATCCACTCACTGGTCCGGCTTGCCAGCCAAACGTAGAGCGGCGCATACCAAGCGTGAATCACTGCCATTGCCCCGAGCCCATACCGCAATGCAACGAAGTAGTTGCCGTTCCATTCGGGCAGCAAGGGAACCTTGCCGTCGAGCACTCGCTCGACGAACAAACGTCGATAGCCCAACACAAGCGGCCACCCGACAACGGGCAGCAGCAAGAGCAAACCCCCGCGCCAGATCTTTGCGCGCCAGTTTGCGTCGGCGGTGCATGCAAGCCCGGCCGAGCGCCAATCGAGAGCGAAGGTCACCGTGCGCCGCGCCCCAGCTTCACAACTGCCAAGGCGTCCTGGATGCCGCTGACCAGTACCCCAACCGCCATCGCCGCGAGCATGGCCTGCACTGGCCACGGCACGTTCGGCTCATAGACCCACGCCGTATCCTGCTCGAGCCAGTCAGCCGCGCCAACGCAGTAGCACGCGACGAAGCCTCCGAACAGCATGGCGATGATGCTGTGCAGTACATACTCGCCGGTCGGAAGACCTCCCAGCGGCGCCCGGCTTCGTCGTTCGACCGAGAAATCCCATACCGAGATGCCGACGTCGAAGACAAGCACCAAAAGCATCACAAGGAACCAAGAGCCGTGCGCGGCAAAGTTTGGCACGACGGCGAACAAGACCGCGTAGGTAGGCCCACGCAGACTGTGCGTCAGTAGTTCGAGACGAGCCGACGGCTGCGAGCGCAGATTGTGGGACCGAGTATGGAAGACCGCGATGTCCAAAGCCCCGAGTAGGCCAATCGCGATCAGCAGGTAGCTCGCTACGCTCAGCACCAACATCGCTTCATGGTAGGTCACCTTCCGTTGGCAGGGCAACTGACAACAGACCTTGCTCTAACCATGCGATGCATCCGCGCGCTTCGCACGCGTCCCCTTCGAGAACAGCAGTCGCGAACAACAATGGCCGCTACTGGTCGCGCTTGGGGCTCGATGGCTCAGCCAGCGCTTCACGATCGAGGATCACCACGGTGTCCTGATACAGCTTGTAGGCCGCCTCGGGGCTGTCGCCGACGCACAGCACGCCAAGCTTGCCGTATTGTGAAAGCGCCCCGATCAGATGGAACACGACCCCTTGCTGCGACGCGCCGTGAAAGTGCAGGTTGTGTTCGACCGCGATGTCGATCAGGTCGTGCGGAGTCAGACGGCAGTAGTCCGGGTTCTTGAGGTTGTCCGACGCGTAGTAATAGCGCGCCTCGCCGACTGGCGTGTGAAACAGCCCCGTGGTCGCGTCGTAGCTGCCATCGGTCAAGAACATCAACGTCAAGAACGGATGGGTCGTGCCGCCCTTGCGCAGGTTGATCTCGATGGCGTAGTGCTGCCAGCCCTCGGCGGTCTTGACCGACACGAAGTCGATCGCGTACCGACCAAGCACACCACGCTCCTTCAGCACCACGGACACCTTCTCGCCGGCAGCCTGGATGCTCAACCGGTATTGCTCATCCGCCGGGAACGTGCTGCCGAGAAAGACCTGGCCAGACGGACCGCCAAGCACCTGATCGTGCGTCGAGATCGTCGCGATGTTACCCGCCGGATCGATCCGGCATTGCACCGACGGTGAGCGCTTGTCGTCGCCATCGACCCACGCCTCCACGATGCCCCCCATGCGCTCATACTTGGCCAGGTAGTTCCGCCAGTCCTCGTCAGGCGCAACAAACTCAAGGCCGCGCGGCAGTTCGTCGCGCAGCCACTCGCGCAAGTCCTGCTGCCCAGTCCAACCATCGAAGCGAAGCACGGCGTTGCCTTCGCCGCCAGCGCCTTCTTCGAGCTTGATCACGGCCTTGCGCAAGCTTGGCTGCTGCTGCTTCAACGCAGCCAGCGCGTCGATGATCTGCGCTTCGCTGCGCAACCGCTCCGAACCTGCAGGCATCAGGATGTCCGCGGCGCGGAACATCTCGCGGCTACCGCTCTTGGAGCCAAGATCGGCGAGCCCCGGATCGCACGCATAGAGTGGAATGCCAAGCTGCACCGCCAGCGTGCGCTCAAGGCCCGTCGCTGTGAAGCAGGTCATGTGCGCAGCGTTCGGGTCGTCGATCGCGTCACGGAGGCGCTGCAGCAAACGCGGTCGCGACAGCACCTTCTCGGTCACCGTTGCCGCCGAAGCATCGTGACACGACAGCAGGGTCAAGCGATCGCGCGCGTGACGGCCAGGGACCCCCGATAGGAAGCTCAAGAAGTAGTCAACGACCCACGGATCAATTGGCTCGCTGGTGACGTAAATGACCTTCGTGTTCGGCAGGCGCAACAGCATCAGCATGCAGAGCATGCGTTCCTCGTAGTGCTGCACGCCGGTGATCGACGCCAGGATCTCCGCGTCGATGCTGAGACTTGGAATCACCACGACCGTTCGCGGGGTGCGCCGCTCGGGGAACACGGCGCAAAAGTGTCGCTCCAAGCTCTGTTGCAGCTCTTGGAATCGGGTCTCTTCCTCGGCACTGCCTGGCTTGGGATCCATCGCGTTGCCACCAACCTTGAAGCAATGCGTGCGCGCGGTCAATCGGCTTGCCAACGAGACAGCAATGCCGAACCCGATTCCGCAGTGTTCCAGGCCTGACCCGGCGGGCGCACGCTCGGCGCCAGCCAGGTCCGATCGAACGCGCGATGGCTACTTGACGGTATGCACGGAGCGCACGTCCTCGTCCTCACCAACGCCGTGACAGATCGCACACGCTTCCCCCCCGGATGGGCTGGTGTTGGCATCGATGTGTGCTTGCGCGGCAGTTGTGTCATGGCAGGAAGCACACGCCGCGCGCCAGCTGCGTGTCGGCACCATCGCCATCGGGTGAAGGCGCTCTGCGGGTTCGACCCACGCCGTCGAGTTCTCGCCGTGGCAACTCGCGCAGTTACTGACTCCACCCGGCATGAACGGGTAGCCAACGTGCTCGTAGCTGTGCCCGTTGCCTCCGAATCCGGCGATCTTGTAGTTCTCGCCGGCAGCGAGTGTCTTGCCCGCGTGGATCTTGTGCAGCATCGTACGGAAATCGATGGTCACTCCAGGCGACGCTTCGCCATTGGCGTAGACGTAGGTCGCGGCATCCTCCGCGCCAGCAACGCCATGGCAGAGCAGACACGTATCGTAGCCCTTGCGGCCACCACCGTGGAACTGGATGTCGGTATGGCAGCGGTAGCAACCCTCGCTGCTATCAATGCGGTTGATCACGCTAAGCGTCGTCGCAGTGCCGAACAACACCGGCGTAACCGCTGGGTCCGCGGCCTCGCGATAGGTTGTCGATTGACTTGCTCCTCCGATGCTGACCGGGAAGGACAGGTCGCGCCGACCCCAGATACCGATGTTGTAGGTGCCCGAGAGAATTGGCAAACCAACCCAATCGCCCCAGCTCTGATCGAGGTCCGGAGACTCGTTGAACGTGCCCGTGTAGCTAGGCGGCACCAGGAAGTCGCTGGTGTAGGTCACCAACACTTCGCCGGCCCCAAACTCGGTCGTTTCCGTGACGATGCCCGTCGTTGCGTCGAGCGAGTAGCTTGAAGTCGGGATTGGCACCGGCTGACCCGACCCGTTGACCGGAACAATCACCTTGTCGACCGATGAGCCAAGCGCGTGCGGGCCACGCAGACCCGGCGCGTAGTTCTGGCTATAGGCCGACGAGAACCACAGGCGATCGCCGTCGACACGCTGCGCGCGCAGGAACTCTCGCCGCGTCGTCTGACCATCCTCGATCACCACGAAGTCGCCGCTTGCGAAGTTGGCACCGCCACCGACGGCAAGGTCGATGTAGTTCTGGTAAGCGACTGCGTTTGTCGCCAGCGTGCTACCGGCGCCAGTGCCCGTTCGCAACAACAGCTCCGTCTCGGCACCGCTGACGTTCCAGTGTGGCGCCCGGGTGGTCGTAAACATCTCGTTGAGGGTTCCTGCATCCGAGCTGCCAACCGGCTCATAGTAGAGCGACTGGGGCAAGTTGAACGTGTAGCTCGGACCACTGCCAAGCGCCGCCGACGGCACGCGCACATAGTGCACCAGGTTCGGGTTGCTGGTCGGGCCATTGATGACCGCTTCGATGCGCGACAGCGCCGTTGCCGGCACATCGGCGCCGCTGCCATCCTTGATCGTCATGGTGACGCGAACGCGCTCATTGACGTCAAAGGCGTTGTTGCCGGCACCGGCAGTTGGCACGTCGGCAATGGACTGCACTTCAAAGCGCAGCCCCTCTGCGAAGGCCGGATCGACCAACGGATGCACGTGCGCATCCCGCACATCAAGCGGCCCGCCGCTCTGGCGGTGGCATTCCTTGCAGGTCGCGTTGTTGCGCTCGGCGGGCATCGTCTGCCCGTTCGCGGTGTAGAGGTGGTCTGGGTTCCAGTCGTCGTGACACGAAGCACACGCGGACACCGATGGTTGCGTGTAGGCCAGGTCACCCTGAGCCGGCGCCGGCAACGGACCCGCTCCGTCGGGGTCACCATGACAGCTGGTGCAGTCGACGGACGCTGACCGCATGCTGTCCTCGAGCGAGCGTTGCGACGACGACAAGGCGCCGTAACCAAGGTCGCGCGGCATCGGGTACGCGAGGCTCGGCCAGACTGGGAAGGCGATTTCGGAGAAGTCGATCACGCGATCCCCGAAGCCAATCAGCTGATAGGGCTTCTTGGTCGCCGCGTAGTCGCGGGTGCCATCTGGGTTCGTGGTGACACCATTGACCGACGGCAGATGCTTGCCGGCGTGGATCTTGTGGATCATCACCTTGAAGTCCACGGTGCGGCCCGGCGTGCCGTTCGCGACCCCCGCGGTGTTGCGATCCTCAGAGCCAGCGGTATGGCAAAGCAAGCAATTGGTCAGGTTGTTGCGGTTGTCGCCGTGTGCCCGCAGTTCGCCGTGACATTGGTTGCAGTTGGCAAGGGTGACGACTTCGCGGCTGACGACCTCGGTGGCGCCGCCAATCAAGAAGTCACGCGAGGCATTGCCAGGGTCGCGATAGGTCACACCACCGATCGCGTAGTCTTTGCGCAATTCGATGCCAACGGTGTAGGTACCCGCCAGCAGGGCTTGACCAGTGAGCTCGCCCTCGGTGAGTGCCGTCGTATCGTTGAGTGGCGCGACGTAGACTCCCGGCACCTGCACATCAAACGTGTAGCGATAGGCGCCGAGAGCTCGCTTGATCGAGCGTTCGCGCAAATCCGACTGGGAAGCAATGACGCGTTGGTAGTTGAACGTTGGGCCCGAAACCATGATCGCGCCGCGTTGCAAGTTCGACAGCTCCAGTGGTGCGCCCGACTCCGTCTGGACGGTGAAGTCGACCACCAAGCGATCGCCGACGCGCGCCTTGCCTGAGCCGCCACTGCCGAGCACATCCTCGATCGTCACGACCACGCCCGGCAAAGACGCGTTGGCCGCCACGATCGGCTCATCGGCGATCCCGATCGGTGCTGGGTTGTTGCTATCGCTGCACGACGCCAAGATGACGAAGCCAGCAAAGCCAGCGAGCAACAGCTTGCCTGGGAGCGCGAAGTGGTGAGAGACGGGGGTTAGTCGATTCGGCATGGGCAGATTGTGCGAGGGCTACGGGAACGCGGATGACGTTCCCATGACACTCATCATGGCCTACACAAACCATCTTCCGCTACGACCTCAGTCCCCATGGCGAAGCACAACAAGTGCTTAGTTGAACCAGTCCAGAGTCCCCTTATCGATTATCGATGGCAGGCCGTACAGACGTGGCCGCCGTCCGGATGCGGCAACGTCACCCCGTTGCCATGGCACAGCCGGCAATTCATCGACGGCAGATGGTCGACCGGCAACGCGGTCGCGAGCTCATGCGACGGCGCCGACGCATGACAGACCGCACAGCCGTTATCGACCACGGGCAGGTGACAACCGACACAGTGCCGTTGACTAGGCGCGCCAAAGCCGCCGCGGTGACTTCGTGGCCTGGTCACTTGGTGGCACTGCTGGCAACCGTCCTGGGTGTGACAAACCGCACAGCGACCGCGGTCCATCGAGGCGCTCAGTCCGTGCGTGCGCAACCGGAAGGTCTGGTTGTGATCCGCTGGCGCCATCTGTTGGTGACAGGCCAGGCAACCGGTGGCGTTCTCGTGGCAGAGAGCACAGTTGTCGGCACTGATGCCACTGTTCATGCGACTCACTTCGCCATGACTGTGCATCCAATTGCGCAAGTGACTCGGTGGCTGCCAGCCCGCGTTGATCTCTTGGTGGCACTGTTCGCACGCATTGCTCAGGCCTGCCTGCTCATGGCAATCCATGCACGCTGCCTTGCGCGCCAGCGGCGCGAGCGGCACATCTTCTTGACTCGCGACGTCCCCGTGGCAAGCGACACAATCGAGCTTGGCACCAGTGACATGCTGCCGGTGCGAGAAGGTCACGTCTGGCGTCAAGCCCGATACCGAGACCGTGCGATAGCGACTCTGTTCGTCGAAGAACGCGCCGACGCGACGTTCCTTTGGCTTGTCACCATCGAACTGGTTGTGGCATGGAGCGCACAGTTCGGGCGGCGGCATGCCGGGCTGCTCGCTACCCAGTACGGTGCCATGGCAGAAGGTGCACGCCAACTGGTTGTCGACCACGTGCACGCGGTGTGGAAACGACGGTTCGGTTCGCCGCGACGACGGCAGCGACAAACACGCGGCAGCCAACAGCCAGGCGAGGATCAAGACGTGCGGCAATCGCCATTTGGCGGCGGCAGGTTTCAAAACGTCCATGTCACTCCCAATCGAAACACGTGGAATTCGTCAAAGTCATCGCGCTGCAACTCGTAACCACCATTGACCCGCATGCCACCATCGAACTGGCGGTCAAGACGCAGATAGATGGAACGCACATGCAAGCGATCGCGGTCCTGGAGCAGATCGTATTGGAACAAGTCGTAGCCGGCACCAAGTGCGACCCGAAGCGACTTGTCCGGGCGATAGGCAAGCTCACCGGTCAAGGCGCGAAACGACTCCCCCGACGAGTGCCACAGATTGCCGACAAGCGTCATCGATAGACCCTGCCAGGCTACGTTGCTCCAGGTCAGATCGGTGTAGAAGTGCTCGAACTCGCGATTGAACCTGCGTTCTTCACTGCGATCGCTAAGGCGCCGCACCTCGCCGCCGACGCTCGCCGTCACGTCCGACATGAGATCGCGAGTCAGCGATGCTTCGATCTGACGATACGGCACGTAGTCACTCGCGATCACGAAGTAGGGATCGATCTCGGTAACCTGCCGCCGCTGCGTCGACAGCAGTTCGCGATACGAAACCCGCAGATCGGTCACGCTGCCGAGAGTGCTGAGCCCGGTGACCTGCAGATCCCGCTCCTGTCCGTCTCGCCAAGTGTGCAAGCCGCGCAGTTGCACGTCGCCAACCGTCTGCCACCAACGCACTCCAAGCAAGTCATCCTGGCGGGCGATCGCCAAGAAGTCATCGCGCAACTGCATCCAATCAAGGCGAACGCGACCATTGCGCCACGGGTTGAAGCCACCGCCAACTCCGAAGACGGAGTCGCCGCGACTCGACGCCTCGAAGTGGTGCACCGGCACACCGCCATACGCCGTCAACCAAGCCGAAGTCGCGCCGAGAAAGCGCTCGCTGTCGACGCGCACACCATCGAACGACAACATCGTCGGAGTTTCATCGAGGTCCTGCCGACCAAGACGCACCAGATCGACGTGCCGAATCGTGCGCAAATCGACGTGGGCGGCGTACAGGCGGGCATTGACGTCGTCGCCAAAACTGTGATCCAACCCGGGGAACGGATCGTCGCGCCTGCGACCATCCGCGTTGACGAAGCCACGCGCGCGAACGTGCACCGACACCGGATCGGCTGCACGGCCGACGTCCAGCCCGACACCAGCAACCAGATCCTGGTCCGTCGCCCCGGCGCCGTGCCGAACGCGGTATCGCAGCGATAAACTGCCGGACCAAGGCAACGTGGTTGCACTCGCGGCGTTCGCGGCGTTCGCAGCCAGTGATGGCGAGCCGGCGGGTAGAGGTGGATCGATAGCGCCAGTTCCAGTCGGCATCGGCGCGACCTCTGGCGGCTTGGCTCTGGGCAGCAGTCCTTTCAGCGCCTTCGCGGCCACGTCCGTCGGATCCACAACAGGCGGCTTCGGAGGTGCTGGCTTCGGGTCCTGCTGCTGGGTCCCCGGCTGCTGTTTCCCCGGCTGCTGGGTCGGCTGCGTCGGCAGGGCGCCTTGCTCTAGCGGCTTGCCTTCCGTTGGCAGAGGATCGGACTCTGATGGCTTGGGCGGAATCACCGGGCCAGGCGGCGGCTCGCCAACAGGCCCCGGCTTCAGACCGAGGCGACGGCGCAGGATCTCGGCGGCGGCGCGCGCTGGATCGATGACTTCCGGATCGACGACTTCCGGAACAGGCTTTGGGATGGGCGTCGGGGGAGTCACTGGCGGCGGCACGGGGTCCTGGCCGGGGACCGGCGTCGCGAACAGCGTCACGACAAACCCGACCGTCAACCAGTACCCGCGCAACGCCGTCGCCATCATTTTCCGCCGATGCCAAACGCCTTGAGCACGGCCGGGTCTTCTTCGTTCTCGCTCATCACGACGTGGCAGCGATCACACGAGCCATCCCGAACCGGCACACCGGTCTCGAGACGGGAAGGTCCGAACACCACGCGGCCACCCTGCGAACGGTGCTTGCCGTCGTGACATCGAAAGCAGCCGACGTGACCAGACATGTCGGGATACGCGTTCCAACCGAGCTTGCGTTCGGGCCAGATGTTGCGCAACCAGATGTCGGAGATCACCGGGATTGCGAGCTCCAGCCGGGACTGGGTCGAAGCATCGATACCCCCACCGTTGGCATACGCAGCTTGCAGATGTTTGCGAATGCCTTCCTTGGCGTTGTCACGGGTCCAGTCCGACTGCAGAGCGGCCATGGCATGCTGCTTGAGGAACGGCAGATCACGCGACAACTTGCCGTAGGCAAACGCCGAATCGAGAGCATCGTCCGGAAGTTCAAACGCGTGCGCCGACCGGTTGTGGCAGTCGTTGCAATCCATGCGCCGCAATTCGCCGGCCGGAGGGGTCTCGTGCGAAACCCCATCGATCGCGAACACCTCCGAGGTGCCATCCGTGCGCACCACGCGCATCCATGGCACTTGCATGCGTGCCGCATCGGTGGCGACGTATTCCACGACGGCGTCCGGGTGCACGTGCCAGTGAATGCCAACGGACGCCCCATCTGGGCGCGTGCCGCCGGTACGCATCAACAACACGTTGGTGTAGGCGCTCACCTTCTCGTCACTGCGGAAGTGCGGTTTTACTTTGAGCTTGGTGCCGAGGTACTTCTCCGGCCAGTGGCACTTTTCGCACGTCTGGTTGGCAGGCACCAGGTTGTGGATTGGCGTCGGAATCGGCCGCTCGTAGTCATCGAGCACGGTATGCAGCAGCTGCTTGGTCCCGTTGAGCTTGGCCGCGATGAAGCCCTGCGCGCCGGGTTCGACATGACAGTCGACGCAGTCGACACGCTGGTGCGGCGAACGCTCGTAGGCCACAAACTCCGGCTCCATGACATGGCACGCGGTGCCACAAAATGACACCGAGCTCATGTAGTGCACGCCCGAGTAGCCAACGGTTCCGACCGCAGCGAAGTTGACGGCCGTCAACACGACCACGGCTCGCGCGAGATACAGAGGACGATCGCCAATCTGCGCCAGCCGCTCTTGCAAGCGGCCGCGATACAAGAACAACCCGATGGGCACGAGCAGCATGCCGAACGCAAATACGACGGGCACCACGAGGGTCGTGACGATGCCGACGTAGGGGCCCGCCCACGCACCTCCCATCGTGTGCATCAGCATCAGCGTGATGAACGCCAGGCCCGCCAAACTCATAAGGGAGGCGCCGATCGAGGTAATCCAGTTGGATCGCAACAATCGATGCAGACGGCTGATCGTTCCTAGTCTTTGGCGTTCGTCCATGGGCTTGCACAGTCAGGGTAACCGAGCAGCACCTACAGCGATCAGCCCCAAAACGCAGGCACTGTGCGTAGTCAGGCCCCGCACTTGGCGACCTAATCGGCGTGCCAACTTACCCATGGCCCAATCGGCCCGAGAAACTTCAGAACCCCAGCATGCCCCAAACACCATTGCTCAGATCGACGCCGATCGGCGAGAACGTCGGCGCATAGAATGACTGGATCGCGATTCGATAGCCTGCCAACTGTGGCAGCAACGGGATCGGAATCGTCACTTGCCAGTTCACCGTGGTCGAAGTGTGCAACAAGAGGCCCGCGCCCGGATCAAACCAGGCATCGCAACCAACGACTCCCAAGTTCGTGGCGTATGCCGGCTGCGAACTGAACGCGAGGAAGCCCACCGTGCCGACCGGGCTGTCGCGGCCCGCGATGACCAGGTTGTTGCCGAGCCTCGGCCGCGTCATGCCAAGTTCTGGAGCAAACGGCCCCTGATAACACTGCACTGGCTTTTCGTGCATCGTCGCCAGCAGGCGACAAGAGACCAATTGGAAGCCTCCAGTCGACAATGCGGCCGGCGCGTACGGCGTTGCGCTTGCCGACGGATCGCCAATCAGCAAGTCGCCATAGCCGTCGCCATCGACATCACCGGCAGCCGCCAGCGCATGACAGCTAAAGAACGGAGTCGCTGGCCACGTGGCCAGGATCGATCCATCAGCACCCGAAACGATCTCGACGTCGCCATTGCGGCGAATCGCGAGCTCGTCGGCGCCGTCGCCAGTGAGGTCACCAAGCACTGCGGCCCGGTCATCCCAACCACTGACGAACGTGCGCACCAAGCTGCCGGTCAGAGCATCGTAGGCACCCAGGATGTTGCCGGATGAGTCCACCATGATCTCGTTGCGGCCGTTGCCGGTGACGTCGGCGGCGAACAGATTCGTCGGCGAGACAGCGATGGTCACGCCGAGTGCCATGTTGGCCAACGAGTAGACCTGGGTGCCGTTGTTGCGCACAGCCACCTCGGGCCCGTTGCCACCGTTGACATCGCCCAAGAACGTCATCTGCGGCCAAGCACTGCTAAAGGTCGGACCGACCGTCAACACCGAACCATCGATGCCGCGCAGTGTCCACAGGTTAGCGTCGCCGCCGATCACCACCATGGCCACCAGGTCGCCACGCATGTCGCCATTCAAATCGCCTGCCGCTGCCGCGTTGATGATGTTCAAGCTCGACTGCCACAGCAACGACTCGTCGGCGCCCGAGTAGGCAGCGAGGCCCGCGCCGTGCTGCATGACGACATCGGGCACGCCATCCAAGTTCATGTCGTCGCTCGCAAACATCAGCGCCTGCGAGAACGGGCCGCCACCCGAGTTGTTGATGAAGCGCTTCGTCCCGGTAGCACCCGACACGATCTCAACCCGCCCGGCACCGATGTTGGAACTCGCCACCAACAGGTCCGGCACAAGATCGCCGTCCATGTCACCAGCAGCAGCGACGCGGTTGCCGGTGCCTCCCGTGAGCACCGTTCCGAACTGCATCATCAACTGCTGTTGACTACATAGAGAGGTCGCCACGATCAGAGCGGCGCCGAGGCAATGGACTGCGTTCATTCCCGCATCGTAGCCATGACGGAGAGCGCCACTCCGATCAGAGGGACGTTTGACTGATAGGAGACATACGGCGGTGGATATGAGTCACTGCTGCGCTCGCATCCCAGTGGCTCTACCAAGCTCATGAGCGGCGATGCGCAGTTCGAGCGCATGCATACGTGGCGTGGTCCACGCCACGGCTCAGCTTGGGTGCCAGGCACTGGGTTTCTACTGCGGCAAAGAGTTGCGCAATCGCTGCGATTTCTTGCAACGCAACGGCACCGGCCCGCGGCGGTGACCGACCTTTCAGGAGGCGTGAGAAACTCAGAAAACCGCGTAACGCGGAGCCGAGGTTACCCCTGCGAAACGAATTTGCGGCGGTCGCAACGCCCATGGCAGCAGCTCGTTCCATCCCGCAACCAAACGAGAAACACGAACTTGAAAACCACGATGAACAACTTCACAAACAGCCTGCTCTTGACCTCCACCTTGATTGTCGCGACCGCTTGCAGCGGCGGCGGAGGCGGCAATGGTGGCCAACAACAACCCGGTGCGCCGATCGCCAGCGCCACCCTTTCGACGCTGCTAGCCGACCGCCTGATGGCTCCGGCCGACGGCACGACGGAGGTCACCCTGAGCATGATTGCGCGCAGCACCGCCAATCAATCCCTCGGCAATCGACCAGTCAGATTCGAGGCGAGCGCGGGGGTGTTGCAGCAGCCGCAGCAACTGACCAACGCGCAGGGCGCCGCATCGACCACCTTGACCAACTCGACGCCGGGCGTGGTGACGGTCACCGCCTCGGTCGACCCTGACGGCAACCGCGTCGAACTGCAGGCGCCACTGCAGATCACCTTCACGCCGGTGGATGCCCCGGTATTGACCGGCGTAGCTCGCTATCGCGACGTCGACGGCAGCGCCTCGCTGACGCAGGGCGATGAACTCGTGCTGGGCTTCTCGGTTCCGGTTGATGTCAGCGGCGCAACGCCTGCAGACCTCATCCTGCCCGTGACTGGCGACACCTTCGGCTCGGGGGCCTCGCTGAGTAACAGCGCTACCAACGATCGCGAAGTCGTCGTCACCCTAGGCATCGACCCGGTCCTGCGCAGCCGCGGTCGCTACCTGACGGCACAGAACGAAACGGGCTCGCCATCGGCTGTCGACGTTGCGCCGGGCAGCGCCATTCGCAGCGCCAGCACGGCAACTCCAGCGATGTCCGCTGGTCCCGCTGATGTCGTGCCAGCATTCGTCGACACGGCCAGCGCAATCGCTGCCGGAGAACGCGTCGCGGCAGGTGACACCAGCAACGACAACCTCGACGACGTCGTCGTTGCCAGCGGCACCGAGGTTCGCGAGTTCGTCAGCAATGGCGACGGCAGCTTCACTCCTGGCGGCACGGCACAAGTGACCAACCAGATCCAGGCACTCGCAGCCGCCGACCTCAACAACTTCACTCGGGCCGAGCTCGTCGTAGGCACGAGCAACGGCACGCAGGTCTTCAACAGCACCCAGGCGGGCAACGGCCCGAGCATCTTCAGCACCGGCGCGTTCCTCACTTCGGGTGACACCAGCGCCGTCGCCGTTGGCGATGTCGACAACGATGGCTTCCCCGACATCGTCACGGGCGGCCCGAACGGCGCTGCCGCCTGGCTGCATCAGCGCAACCTCGGCAATTCGTTCGCCTTTGCCAATGGTGCCGTGGGCAGCAATGTGCTCAGCCTGCAGCTTGCTGATTTGGATCACGACGGCAACCTGGACCTCGTGCTCGGAACGTCGAGCTCGGTCGAACTGTTTCGCGGTCAGGGCAACGGCCAGTTCGTTGCGGCTGGCTCGCTGCCGCAGGGCGGTCAGGACGTAGCCGTCGCCGACTTCAATGGCGATACCCGACTCGACATCGCGTCGACCGACGGCGCGCAGATTGAAATCGTCTTGGGACAGGGTGCGTTTGCGTTCGCGTCGGCCAGCCCAGTTGCGATCGCAGCGAGCCAACTGCTGGCGGTCGACATCGACGGCGACAGCTACGCCGATCTGGTTGCCAGCACGGGCGGAATCGTTCGCCAACTGCAGAACGACCGCAACGGTGGCTTCGAAGATGCTGGCTACGCGGCGGGCACCGGCTCGCAGCTGGCAACGCTCGACTTTGATGGCGATGGCGATCTCGATATTGCGACCGTTTCGATCACGGATGCCAAGACTCTGCGGAACTCGCAGGCCGGTTCGCGCGGACTGACCCGCTTTGATCGCGAGCAGAACCTGGGCGCAGACACGGGTCTCTGCCAGGCATTTGGAGACCTCAACGGTGACGGCATTGAAGACCGGCTGCTCGGCACCAGCGGTGGTGCTCAGATATGGCTCGGCACGGGTGGTGCAAGCGGTGCCGCGACCTTCCAGTTCTCGGCCAGTTCGACCACGCAACTCGGCAGCGATGACGTGCGCGCCGTGGCGCTCGCCGATCTCGATGCCGACGGCGACCTCGACGCGGTGCTAGGAGCGTTCAACAACAGCAATAGCGTCTGGCTCAACAACGGTAGCGGCGCCTTCACTCAGCTGCAGACGCTCGGCGGTGGGGCTGCAACGCAGTCGGTTTGCGTGCTCGATTTCCAGAATGATGGCGATCTCGACATCGTCTTTGGCAACGACGGCCTCAACTCGGTCTACACCAGCGAGATGGTCGGTGGCGTGCTGACACTGACGCCCTTCAACGGCGCGTTCACCGCTTCCTCCAACACCATCCTGATCCGCGACACGATCGCAGTGCTGGCTCGCGATGTTGACAACGATGGTGACGATGACATCGTCGTAGTCAACCGCGGCACGGTGCAGAGCCCGCAGGACAGCTACCTGTTCAAGCAGACGATCGTCAGCGGCGTCGCGCAATTCAGTGTCAACCAGACCTTCAACGCGCAGCTGATGTCCCCGGCGGCAACGCTTGGCGACATCAACAACGACGGCTTCGTCGACCTGGTCTTGACCCGCGTCAGCCCGCTCGGCAACGCGACCGTGCAACACTACCGCGGCCAGCGCACGACGATTGGCAACCTGCCAGTCAACATCGCCGGTGCCGCGCAGATCGAAGCCGTCACGGTGGCGGTGGCCGACCTCAACGGTGACAACGTCGCCGACCTGGTCCTGGGCGAACGCAATGGCGGAGCGACGCTGATGATCGCCGACGGCCAGGGCAACTTCGCATCCTCGCAGCTGACGACCTCCGTCCTGGGGCAACTGTCGCCGCTGGATATCGATCGCGACGGCGACCTGGATCTGATCACCGCCGAAGCCGGCATCGATCGCGTGATCGAGAACCGCTGATCGCGGCC
>TARA_R110002072_G_scaffold100429_6_pt1 | contig 72869 bp, 41 predicted proteins | sample TARA_R110002072 | Tara Oceans TARA_R110002072 (sample SAMEA4397118) | marine metagenome | biome: Polar Biome; feature: [SRF] surface water layer (ENVO:00010504); material: water (ENVO:00002006), including particulate matter (ENVO:01000060) such as... | depth 5 m | reverse complement strand
TCTCGTTCTGCGCGGCCTGTTCATAGCGAAGGATGGCCGTCTCGAAACGACGATCGGAATCATCGCCGGGGCGGGGCACACAGAACAGCTGGAGAGCTGGTTGTTCGACAACGGCGATCTACCGATTCGTTACTCGTTGCGCAGTCCCGGCCAGGGTCGCTGCGAAGTCACGCTGCCGGGAGGCCGGCGGTGCTACCAGCAGCAAGCCATTGAGCGTGACCGATATCCGTTGCGACCACTGATTCAACGGGCGCTGCCCGCGGTGCGGCCGTGCCGACCGAACGTGGCTCGCGCGCTGCTCGCAATCGCGCATGCGGCGCTGTGCAGTCGTTGCCTGGAGATCTATCCGCTGATCCATGCCAACGATCGTGACGTAACGCTCGTTCCCTGCGGACGCGGTATCCAGGTCGTGGTTGTGGGCACGCGCCCAGCGATGCGCGCCGCACTCGAGAGCCTCTACTTCTTTCTGGTTCTGAAGAACGGCGTGCCGATCGCGTATGGACCGGCTGGAGTGTTTTTCGGCGCCTGCGAGATGGGCATCAACCTGTTCCCCGAGTTTCGCGGTAGCGAGATCCGCTACGTCTACAGCCAGGTGATGCGCGCTCTGCGCCATGTGCTCGGCGCCGACTACTTCTTCGTGCAGGACTACGGCATGGGAGTTGGCAATCCCGATGCAATTGCCAGCGGAGCCTTCTGGTTCTACCGCAAGCTTGGTTTCGTTGCCGACAACCCAAATGTGGAACAGCTGGCACAGGCGGAGGAGCAACGCATGCTCGCAGAACCCGGATACCGTTCGGATCGGCGCATGCTGCATCGCCTGAAACACACGCGCGTGTATCTGGACCTCAGTGAAGGCCGATCAAGCTGGTTCGACTTCGAGCGACTCGGCGTGCAGTTGAGCGAGTTCGTCAGCCAGCAGTACGGTGGTGACCGAAACCTGGCGGCGGCCCGATGCGCGGCGTCCGTCGCCCGGACCCTGGGGATCCGCCGCAGCGGACTGTGCAAAGAACAGATCAGCGCCCTGGGCAGCATCGCCCCGATCGTTGCCATGCTGCCCGATCTAGATCGCTGGACCGCGACCGAGAAGCGAGCCCTCGGGCGGGCAATCGTGCAGAAAGGCGCAGCGTCCGAGGCCGCCGGATGTCGCGTCCTGGCAAAGCACACTCGCCTGCGCCAATCGCTGCTGGCGCTGGCGGACGCAAGGCCGCCGACGGATTGAAATCCAATTCGGCGCCGCAGCGTGGCGTTGCCGCACGAATCCAAATCACGGCAGTTCGCAGCTCGTCTCGCTTCGATACGCACGCAGGCGCGACAACGTTGTCGAATGGTTGCGCGCTCGATACGAAGGATCTTCGCCGCGAACAGTGGACCGGGCGGCTTGTCGCCGCTACGGGCGAACCAACACGCGGTGCAGACGCGTGAAGTTGCCGACCGAGATCCCGCCGGTGAGCGGGAACGTCAACGACTCAATGCCGACCGACAGGCCAACCAGGCCAGGGAATGGCGGCACCACGATGTCGAGCGGATCGCCGACCAACTTCGGGCTCTGGCCGATGACCGTCAGACTGGCGCCACCGAGGCCGATGCCATAGGGCGAGACCGTGATCGTGCCATCCAGAGCGCCGAACAAGAAGAACGACAAACCCGTTGGACCGGTAGTCGTGTAGGTCAGAGTCGACCCGAGCCTGCCATCACCGGCTTGCGTCATTCCCCACACCGGCAGTTCAAAGGCTCCCATGTCAGGCAGCGCGGCGCCGGTCAGATTGTGGTCGAGGATGCGCGAGTTCTCGTCGTGATCCCTCGCGGTGACCAAACCAAACGCCAGGTCGGCATTGTTCAGCGATGGCGAGCCCGCACTCAGGTGCAGGTCGCCGTTCGCCGGATCGACGAATAGCGGGTCGGCGTTGATGTTGCCGTTGCTGCCAGCGAAGTCGCCATTGCAGGACAGCACTTCGGTGCCGGTGAAGTTGGCAAAGTTGGTGTTGTTGCCGTAGATGATCGAGTTGACGACCGAACCGGCGTAGACGTTCTCGCGCCGCACGCCGACATTGTTTTCCGCACTGGTCGCATGAACCAGCGAGAAGCCACCGTTGGTCAAGTGGAAGCCGTGGCCGCCACATGACCAGGCAATCAGGTTGGCTGGGTGGCCGGCGACATCGCTTAGCGAGAATCCGTGGCTGTAGGCCTCGTCGACGCGAACCGATTCCAGGGTCACGTTGGGGTTGCCGCAGGTCACGCCCGGCACGAAACTGGAGCCACAGTATCGGATGATCACGTTGCGTAGCGAAGACGCCAGCGCCCCCGCATTGAAGATGACCCCGCGCCACGATGCCGGTGCGCCAGTACTGGCCCCGTTCATGTTGGTGTCACCGCCGTAGTCGTCATCGGCGTCATCGGTGAACACGATCGGCTCGTAGGTCGTGCCGCGAAGGTCGATCGAGGCATTCGCGTTGACGTTGACTTCGTAGCCAGCCGTGAACTTGAACACCATGCCCTGATCGACGATCAGGTTGCCGCCAGCTTGCACACTGATGTTCGCGGTCACCAATAGGGCGCCGTTGAGAACCGATTCCGTGCCGATCTGCAGAGTTGACCCGACGGAGGCACCACTGATCCGGATGTAGTCGGAGGTATTTCCGGACGCCTGGTTGTTGAGTAGGCCGGGCAATCCCGCTAGCAGCACCCCTTCCATGGCGCGGCCACCATTGTCGATCATGGAACACGCGGTGATCGTCGGGAACGAGTTGCTGTTCAAGTGCATGGCGTTCGAGTAGCAATCGCGGCTGGTGCAGTTGGTGAGCGTGGCATTGCAGGAGTTGAACACATAGCCGGCGACGAAGCTGGATCCCGCGTAGCGAACTTCGCAGTAGTTGAGTGTGCTGGCACTCGCCGTCGATTGCAGGATGATGCCGCGCCAAGCCGCTGGAGCGCCGACGCTGACGCCGTTGTTGTTGGTATCGCCGCCGGCAGAGTCGTCGCTATCGTCCGTGAAGATGACGGGCGAGAGTTCCGTGCCGTTCACCGTCAGGTTGCCCTGCACATTGACTTCGTAGCCGGCTGTGAACTTGATGATGACGTCGGGTTGCAAGGTCAGCGTCGCGACAGGGCCGACGGTGATGTTGCTCGAAACCATCAGCACGCCGTTGATGATCTGCGACGGCACGATCGTCAGGTTGGAGTTGACGGCCGCACCGGTGATGCGCATGTAGTCCTTACCATTGCCAATGGCGGAGTTGTTGCTCAGGCCGGGCAATGCCGTCATCTGCACGCCTTCCATTGCCGTGCCGCCACAGTCGAGCATCGCGCAGTTGCTGATGCTCGGGAACGAGTTGCTGTTGAGGTGGATGCCGTGCGAGAACGCGTTGCTGGCGGTGCAATGGCTTAGCGTGATGTCACTCGAGTTGAGCGTAAACGCCGGCACGAAGCTGGAGCCTGCCCACCGAGACTCGGTGTAGTTGAGGATGCTGTTGCTGGCCGTCGTTTGGAAGATGATGCCGCGCCAGGCGGCGGGCACACCGACGGATGCTCCGTTGTTGTTGGTGTCGCCACCGGCGGAGTCATCGGCGTCATCCGTGAAGATGACCGGGTTACTGGCCGTGCCATTCGACAGCAGCGTGCCACTCACGTTCACTTCGTAGCCCGCCGTGAACTTGACGATCACACCGGCGTCCATCGTCAGCGTGATGCCCGAGGGAATGCTGATATTGGCGGCCAGCATCAACGCACCGTTCATGATCGAGTTGGTCGCGATGCTCATGCTCGCGGGAACGGTGCCGACCGTGACGCGCAGGGCGTTGAGCGAGTTACCACTGGCAGAGTTGTTGCTGAACAGCGGCACTCCAGAGAATCGCACGCCATCCACTGCGCGACCGCCGTTGTCGGTGAACGTGCAATTCGACACCGTCGGGGATGAGTTGCTGTTCAGTTGCATGCCGGCGGCATAGTTGTCGCGGCTGGTGCAGTTCGTGAAGGTGGCGTTGCACGTATTGAGGGTGAAGCCCGGCACGAAGCTGGAGCCGGCATAGCGCGCTTCGACGTAGTTCAGGGTGCTGGCACTGGCTGATGTTGCGAAAATCAAGCCACGCCACGATGCCGGAACGCCGACGCTCGGACCATTGTTATTGGTGTCCCCGCCGGCCGTGTCGTCGCCGTCGTCGGTGAAGATGATTGGGTTGCTCGCTGTGCCGTTCGCGATCAGGGTGCCAGCAATCTGGACCTCGTAGCCGGCGACGAATTTGATGATGACGCCCGGATCAAGCGTGAGCGTTTGGCCAGCCGGAACCGAGAGGTTGCCGACGGCGTTGTAGACCCCCGCGCTGATTGTGCCGGTTTGCACCCCCGAGATCGGTGTTTGCGCGTAGGCGTCTTGGTGGAATCCTGCGAGCAGGGCGAAGCAGGCCATCATGGCTGGCACGGAGGTTTGGAATACGTTCATGGCAGATCCATTGCACACTCTGGCTAAGACGGGAAGAGCGTTGGGTATCGCTAGGGCGGCCTGCTCGGATCGAACCCGCCACGAATTTTCGGTTGTGTCCTCACCGACGAGCTAGCCCTGGCCAGCGGCAGGGCTCGGCACCGGTGGCATGGTCGCCGTGCGAGCGGTGCCAACCGCGTCAAGGTGCTGGCGCCGGGCGACAAGAGGGTCGACTGCCAACTGGCACGCCCAGCCGCGAGCGCATTGACGCATCGCAGCGCTGTCAGGCGAACGCTACGGTCAGTGTAGTGTTCGCCGATTGCGTGCGATCTGGTCGGGCGGTCAAGGTCTTGCCTGTCTTGAGTATGGTTTGCCAAGTCCAGGGCAGCGACGGGATCGTTACTTCGATCTCTCGGACAACGGACGTGTGGCACATCCGTTGCGCGGCGCGCATGGGTATCCTGCTTGGCCGGATACGAACCATGATCTTCCGCAAGCAACTGATGTGGGCGCTGCTCGCCCTTCTAGCCGCGTGCAACTCTACACCCCGATCATTGGTCGGCCCGGGCGCTGACAGCGAGGTCGCGGCGTGGCAACAACAGGCCAGCAGGGTCACCATTATCCGAGACGATTGGGGTATCCCTCACATTCATGGCAGGACGGACGCGGATGCGGTGTTTGGTCTGATGTACGCACAGGCCGAAGACGACTTCCATCGCATCGAGATCAACTACCTGAATGCCATGGGGCGGTTGTCGGAAGCCGAGGGCCAAGCCGCGCTCTATCGCGATCTGCGCATGAAGCTGTTTATCGATCCCGGCGACATGCAAGCGCTGTACGCCGACAGTCCCGCCTGGTTGAAGCAGCTGATGAATGCCTATGCCGATGGTCTCAACTTCTACCTGCACACGCATCCCTGGGTCGAGCCACTCGTGATCAAGCGGTTTGAGCCGTGGATGGCGCTGGCGTTTAGCGAAGGCAGCATCGGCGGTGACATCGAGCGCATTTCGACAGCGCGCTTGCGACGGTTCTACGGCAAGCAAGCAGCCCGCAAGAACGGCGGCAAGACTGCCATGGCTGACCGCGAGGTCGCGCCTCTGGAGGCGGCATTGCCGCGCGAACCATCTGGCTCGAATGGCATTGCCATTGCACCGGCCAATGCCGCCGACGGCCACGCGCTGCTGTTGATCAACCCACACACGTCCTTCTACTTTCGTGCCGAAGTGCAGGTTTCGAGTGATGAAGGCCTCAATGCCTATGGCGCCGTGACGTGGGGGCAGTTCTTTGTGTATCAGGGCTTCAACGAAACGTCTGGATGGATGCACACGTCGAGTGGCGTCGACAACATCGATGAGTATGCCGAAACCATCGTGGAACAGAATGGCAGCTACTTCTATCGCTATGGCGAGGAGCTACGGCCGGTCACCAGCGAGAGCATTGTCGTGCCCTACCGCACGGACGATGGCATGGCGCAGCAAGAGTTTACCGTCTATCGCACGCACCACGGTCCGATTGTACGCGAGGCCGACGGTCGTTGGATCAGCGTGCGTTTGATGGAAGAGCCGTTGAAGGCGCTCATGCAGTCCTACTCACGCACCAAGGCGCGCAACTACGCGGAGTTTCGCGAGACGATGGACCTGCATACCAACTCATCCAACAACACCATCTTCGCGGACGCGGAGGGCAACATTGCCTATCTGCACGCCAATTTCGTGCCGACGCGCGATGTCAGGTTTGATTGGAGCAAACCGGTGGACGGCAGCGATCCGGCTACGGAATGGGGCGAGTTGTTGACGGTGGAGCAGAGTCCCTTCGTGCTCAATCCGGCTTCGGGTTGGCTCTACAACACCAACAACTGGCCGTACTCGGCGGCTGGCAATGACAGCCCGAAGCAATCGGACTTTGCGACATACGTCGACGCCTACACTGAGAATGCGCGCGGCGTGCATGCGATTCGCGTGCTCGAGAATCGGCGCGACTTCACACTCGATGGCCTGGTCGACGCAGCCTACGACAGCTATCTGCCGCTGTTCGAAGAACTGCTGCCGCCACTGCAGCGTCACTACGAAGGCCTTGGCAAGGAGCATGCATTGAAGGCTCAGCTCGCGGAGCAGATGGCGTTGCTGCAAGCGTGGGATCGACGCTGGTCTAGCGACTCGATTGCGATGTCACTGGCTGTGTTTTATGCCGAAGAGCTCGGCCGTCGCCGCCGTGGATCGGCGGCCGAACCTCGCTACTGCCAGGCGCTCGCTGCTGCATGTGAGAAGCTGGTTGCCGACTTCGGCAGATGGCGCACGCCGTGGGGGGATATCAATCGCAGCCAACGCCTGACCGGCGATATCGTGCAGCCATTCGACGACGCCGCCGAGAGCATGGCGGTGCCGTTCCCATCGGCGCGCTTGGGATCGTTGGCATCCTTTGGTGCCCGCGCCTATCCGCAGACCAAGAAGCGCTACGGCACCAGCGGCAACAGCTTTGTTGCCGTCGTTGAGTTCGGAGCGAAGGTGCGGGCACGAGCCGTCACTGCCGGAGGTCAGAGTGGGGACCCCAGTTCGCCGCACTTCAACGACCAGGCCAAGCGATACGCGGCTGGCGACCTGCGGCCGGTCTACTTCTACCGCGAAGATCTCACGAGCCATATCGAGAGTGAATACCAACCCGGTCAGCAAGTGCAGCGACCCTCTGCGAAGTAGCCCGCATGGCGAGCGACCGGGCGTGCCATCTCCTCCGCGATTCCAGCGGCCTCCTGGGGATCTCGAAGGTCAGCTTGATGAGACCCCGGTCGTTCGGTGTCGGGTTCGAGAACGCTGCGTAGCGGTTGTTCGAACCCCTGCCCGCCGTAATGCCTCACGAGGCCATTGCAATCATCGTTTGGTTGGAGCACGACAGCATCGATCCGTACCCTTCGTCGGGCTGTGGGAACGCGATCGGCGTGGCTGCTGTCGGACAATCAGGGCGCAGCCGCTGCCAGTGGGCGGTTGCTTGCACGAAGCGGCGGGCCAGGTGCGGCTGGATCATCTGCAGGCAGGAATCATCTGCAGACAGTGATAGGTGTGGCGGGTTCGCTCGAAAACTGCTTGCGCGAACTTTGCAACCTGGGGAGTGTTGGCATTAGCTGGAGCCCCCCGTCGGCCACTAGCTGGTGTCTCGTTCGGCCACTTGCTACGCGCCAGGGTGAGTGGTTGCTGGGTAATAGGCTGTTCTGTTCGCCGGCAGCTCGGAGGCGATCCTTGCTAGCTCTGGCCAGGTGCCGTTGGCATCGTCAACGGCGTAGACCGTGACCATGCAATCAGCCAATTCGCATGCAGTACGAATCGTCCATTACTCAGATCGTTGGCGACTACCGTCGGCAGTTCTCACACCTTGCGCGTCGCCTGGGGGAGCTGCTGTTTGCGGGGCGGCAGGTGCGAATTATCGAACTTGCTGCAGACCGCGTTGTTGCGGTGGTCAGCGCGATGGAGATCGACTATCGGGTCGAGTTGTTGGATGTTGGCGATCCCACGATGCGACGGTTTCGCTGCGGTTGCCGGCCGGCGTCGTCGGACCCCAAGTGTGCCCATGCGTGGGCTCTGTTGTTGACGCTGAGCGATGACCGCATTCGCGGAGAAGTTGATGCGGTCCATCAGGCAGCGGAACCGTCGGCGGCGGGAGCATTGCAGCCAGCCGCGCCGCAGCCGCAATCCAATTGGCGTAGGCGGTTGTTCCCGGTGTTGGTGGGCCGGCCCGAGGATCAGAAACCGATCGATCAAATCATCGAATACCATGTGCGAATCGCCGATGAGCCCGAAGATGTGGCGTTGACCATCGCGGTCAGGAGCCGGCGTCGTCTGAAGAATGGTGGCTTTGGCGTGACGCGCGGTGCGCGCATCAGTCGCAGCGAGATTGGGCGCATGCCGTCCGCTGATCGCGACCTGCTGACGATGATGGAGCGCGATTCGAGTGAGCTGTACGATCTGGATTACTATCCGGAATACTACGGGCGTCACTCCGGCAAGGTGGCGCTGGCAAGTCGCTGGATGGTGCACACGGTGGACCTGCCGACGATCATGCCCAGGCTGGCTGCGGCGGGCCGCGTGTTCGATGTGACGTCGGGTGAAGACGAGCGCACCAGGAAGCGTTTGCAGGTGGACGGCGGCGAGCCCTTTGTTCTGCAGGTGGCGATTGCCGATCCGGTCGAAGCCCGCAAACGAATGTCTCCGACGGACATGCTGACGGTGGCCGCCAGCGTTGTCCGTGGTGAAGAGCGTATTGCCCTGGATGGCAGCGCCCGAGTCGGCGCGGGCGTAGTGATGGTTGGCGATCGCATCGTGCGTTTGGCGAGTGATGACCCGCATGAGTTGGCGCGAGAGTTGGGTTGCGGTGCGGTCCGCGTCAGTCGCGACGAGTTGCCTGAGTTGCTGTCGGAGCTTTCCGTCGAGCCCGGTGCGAGTCGATTTCTGGAACCGATCCTTTCGCACATTCCCTGTGCGACCCCGACTGGGGTCGCGGTCCTGACCTTCCCGCAGGCGGCCAGTGCCGAAATCGAACTCGAGCTGTGCGGTGACTACGACGGCACCCTGATCCCTCTTGCTGACCCGCGCGTGCTGGTGTCGAGCGAGGAAAGTGCCAGTCGGCGAGACCCTGAAGCAGAGTCGCAGTTGCGTGCGTTTGTGTTGACGATCGGCGCGCAGCCGCTGATTGGCGAGCGGTTCACGTTGCCGCGTGCGCAGCTGCTCGCCGCAACTTCCGCGCTGCACGACGCCGGTTATCGTGTCATTGCCGAAGGCCGCAAGGTCCGTTCCTTCGTGACCGCTTCTGGGCGCGTTAGTTCTGGCATCGACTGGTTGGAAGTGGCGACGAATGTGACCTTCGATGGTTACTCGGCGAGCTTGCCGGTGTTGCTGCGCAAGAAGTCGACTCCGGAGGGCTTCGTGGAGCTGGATGACGGTAGCCTGGGCATGCTGCCGGAGAAGTGGTTGCGTCAAGTCGAGTCCATGCGGCAGCTCGGTGGCGAAGCGGATGGCGAGGTCATTAGATTGCCGAGTTCGCAGGCACTGCTGTTGGATGCCATGCTCGCCGAGCGATTGCACAGCGAGGTTGTCGTCGATCGCAAGTTTGCCGCGATGCGCAAGCGGTTGCAGTCGTTCTCGGCGGTAACACCGGTTGAGGCGCCAAAGTCCTTTGTTGGTGAATTGCGGGACTACCAGAAGCAGGGCCTGGCGTGGCTTGCGTTCCTGCGCAGCTTTGGGCTTGGCGGCTGCCTGGCGGATGACATGGGCCTCGGCAAGACCGTGCAGGTGTTGGCGATGTTGGCCTCATTGCCGCAGCCCAAGAAAGTCTCGGCGCGCCGTCCAAGCTTGATTGTGGCGCCGCGTAGTGTGCTAGGTAACTGGGTGGAGGAGTGCCGTCGGTTTGCGCCGAAGCTCAAGGTCCTCGATTTTAGTAGCTCCGACCGATGGCGCAGCGACGACGCCGGCAAGCTTGGGTCCTATCAGATTGTTTTGACCACCTATGCACTGATGCGGGCCGACGTTGTGCAGTTTGAAGAACTGGGAATGCGGTTCCGCTACGTGATCCTTGATGAAGCCCAGATGATCAAGAACGCGGACAGTCAAAGTAGCAAGGCTGCGCGCTTGTTGGCTTCTGAGCATCGCCTCGCGTTGACGGGCACTCCGGTTGAGAACCACCTCGGCGAACTGTGGTCGCTGTGCGAGTTCTTGAACCCCGGCATGCTTGGTCGTCTGCCCGCGTTTCAGGCGCTGTTTGGCAGCGATGCCGATGCGGAACAGTTGCGCAGCAATCGAGAACTTGTGCAGCGCGCGCTGCGGCCGGTTCTATTGCGGCGAACCAAGGCGCAGGTGCTCAAGGACCTGCCGGCCAAGACCGAGCAGACCATCTGGTGTGAAATGGCTCCACCTCAGCGACGTCGCTACGACAAGCTACGCGAGCACTATCGCAAGAGGCTGCTCGACAAGGAAGAGCTGCAAGGCAGGCAGCGCTTCGTGGTGCTTGAGGCCTTGTTGCGTTTGCGTCAGGCGGCCTGTCATGAGGGCTTGTTGGATAAGGCGCGCCGCAATCAGGCCAGTGCCAAGTTCGAAGAGTTGATTCCGAGGTTGGAGCAATTGGCCAGCGAGGGCCACAAGGCGCTGGTCTTCTCCCAGTTTACGAGTCTGCTGGACTTGTTGGAGGGCGAGCTCCAGAAGCTGGGTCTACAGTGGCAGCGCATCGATGGTCGCACGAGGAAGCGCGCCGAGCGCATCGAGCGGTTTCAAAACGACCCGGCCTACCCGATCTTCTTGATCAGCCTCAAGGCCGGCGGCTTCGGCCTCAACCTGACGGCGGCAAGCTACGTGTTCTTGCTAGACCCTTGGTGGAACCCTGCAGCCGAAATGCAGGCCGTCGATCGCGCTCACCGGATCGGCCAGAAGCGCGCCGTCAATGCCTACCGGCTGGTCTGTCGCGATACCGTCGAAGAGCGCGTGCTCGAATTGCAGGACAAGAAGAAGTCGCTGTACGAGGCGATCCTGGGCAATGAGCGTTCGCTGCTGCAGGATCTCAGCCGCGAAGACTTGGAGACGTTGTTGCGGTAGTCGAGTAGGGCCGGGTATCTCGTCTGGGTTTGGGGCGAGTATGCAGACCGGTGCTCGGTCCCAAGAGCGGTTCGATTCGGCACTGCGGCGGAACGTGCACCTGCATGTGATCTGATGGAATGGGTTGGCATTCGCGGCCGACCTTGGAATCGCCAACGGTGAGTTCACTGGCGCAGGTCAGTGCGCGCGAAAACGCGGCGAACCTGAGTGATCGAGACCGTGAACAGCGGTCAGAGGATGCCAACGCGGCCGCGTAGTGCGACACAGGTCGCTGCCATCGCCATCGTCAGGTTGGCGACAGGGGCCGTCACGCACACCTGGGGAGCGACCTTGACGCGACTAAGGTATCGGACCTGCCGAGAACCAATCGGAATCAGCCGTACGATGCCATGCGCGACTGGGGTCCGTCTGCGATGGCTTCTCTTGAAGTCCGTCGTTCGCTGCTGCACGCGAAGTGCGTCACAACCTGACGCGACGTGGCACAGCCTGGTACAACCGGGCGCGGTGACTTCGGGTGCGGCAAGCCGCAGGGCCAGCTACTTCGCGTCCTGCTTGGCCGGCGCAATATCGAGTCTTGCGATCAGGTTGAGCACCTGCCGCATCTTTTCTTCTGTGCCTTGCAGCAGCAGCGCGTTCTGTTTCTTCGAGTAGCTCACGTCGATGGCATGCTCGGTGGTGCGGCCCGCAAAGCTCTTGAGCGTGTCGGCAATGTCCTTTGCCTGGGCATGTTTCAGCACAACAACTTGGCGCTTCGTTTGGTTCTTCTTGCCGGGCGTCTTCACGTCCATCCGGGCGATCAGGTCGATTGCTTCGGACACTTGTTGCGCGGTGCCGCGAAGGATCACCGCATTGCGTGGTTTGTTGGCGTCGATGAAGAAGCCGCGGTTGGGTCCGTCGCGCTGGCCGAGGTCGAGGAAGCGGTTCAGCGTCGCCGCAACTTCGCCTGCCTTGGTGTGCTCGAGGTAGACAATCCGTGGGGCGACCTGCGGCTTGCTCGGCTTGCGGTCGAGCTGCGCAATCAGCTCAAGCGAATCGAGCAGGCGCTGCTTCGTGCCGCGCAGCAACAGCATGTTGTTCGGGGCGTGGGCTTCGATGCGCAAGTCGTCGCTACGAGACGTTTGCAGGAAGCGGTTCAGCGTGTCGGCGATGTCCTGTGCCTTGCCGTGTTCGATGGTGACGATCTGCGTCATGGCGCCCTTCATCTGGAATGCGGGCTGCACATCGGCGCGCGCGATCAGGTCCTTCGCCTCCGCAATGCGCTTGGCTGAACCGCGCAGCAGGATCGCGTTGGAACTGGGATGCGGAATCAGCACAAGGCCGGCCGAACGTCGATTCAGCTTCAGTGAACGACTGACCGTCTTGGCCACTGCGCTGGCCTGCGCAAACTCTAGCGCGATCACTTCGGTGATTTGCGCCTTGGCGGTGGCGACCGGATCCTGTTTGCCTGTGCCCCTGTTAGCAGGTTGCGGGTTAGCAGATTGCCGGTTAGCAGATTGCGGGTTAGCAGGTTGCGGGCTGGCAGATGGTGGCGTCGGTGCCGCGGCCCACGCGGTGCCAGTCGGGAGGCAGGCGGCGAGAACGAGTGCTAGAACGGAGTTCGGCATTGGTCGGTCCAGGTATCGGTGAGCCATGGCATCGGGTGCGAATTGGCGCAGTTTGGCTGCGTTCGACGAGTGCCGTCGCTGGATCTTCCCAGGCGCGTTGCGCCGTTTGCGCGGGCTGCCGTGGCCGTTATGGCACAAGCGGTTGCGTTTGGAATACGCACTCGCAAACGTCATCGCCACAGACGACGGTCGTGTTGCCTTCGGTCACCGAGATGTCCCAGCGATTGTTGCGATCAAGCCGCTCGCCGAGCCACGCAATCAACTCCGGTGGCACGGTGACCAATCGGATCTGGTCCGCTTGGTGAATGCGTTCCTTCTGGCAGCGTTGTTGCAGCAGGTCCGGACGTCGATGCGAATAGACGGCGACGCGGTTCGCGAGTTTGGATGCGCGGTGCAGGCGGTCGGGTGCGGGCGAGCCGACGTCAATCCAATCGGTGATCCGGCCATCCGGTGTCTTGACCCACACTGAGGCCTCGTCGCCATCGCTCAGTCCTTTGCCGAACGCCAGGCCTTCTTTGTATTCCAGCACGAACGCGAGCACTCGGGTCAGTAGACGCGGTGCATCTTCGGACGGGTGCTGTGCCACGCGCAAGTCGTGATCTTCGTAGACGCCACGATCGACGTCTGCGAAGTTGATTTCGAAGCGGAACAGCATGGCAGCGCCACCGCGCTTAGTCGGTGTAGGCTTCGATCGGCGGGCAGGCGCAGACCAGATTGCGGTCGCCGTGCACATCGTTGACGCGGCTGACTGGCGGCCAGAACTTGTGTTCCTTGGTCCACTCCGCGGGGAACACGGCGGTCTCGCGCGAATACGGCCTGTCCCAGGTGTCGCGGGCGATCGACGCGGCGGTGTGCGGTGCGTTCTTCAGCGGGTTGTTGTCCTTCGGGTACTTGCCGCTTTCGATGTCTCGGATCTCGTTTCGGATCGCAATCAACGCGGTGCAGAAGCGATCGATCTCCGCCTTGCCTTCGCTTTCGGTCGGCTCGATCATCATCGTGCCGGCGACCGGGAAGCTCACCGTTGGGGCGTGGAAGCCGTAGTCCATCAGGCGCTTGGCGATGTCGCCAACTTCGACGCCACTGCCGGCCTTGAGTTGCCGCACGTCGACGATGCATTCGTGCGCGACCATGTCGTTCTGGCCGGTGTAGAGCACCGGGTAGTGACCCTCGAGTTGCTTGGCGATGTAGTTCGCGTTGGCGATCGCGACTTGGGTCGCGCGCCGCAGTCCGTCGGGACCCATCATCGCGATGTAGGCGTAGCTGATCGTCAGGATTGAGGCGCTGCCCCATGGAGCCGCACTGACCGGACCGATGGCGAGGCTGTCGTCGCCGGTCGGTTGGCACGGCACGAGTGGGTGGCTCGACAAGAACGGCGCGAGGTGCTTTGCGACGCAGATGGGGCCCATGCCCGGACCGCCGCCGCCGTGCGGAATACAGAACGTCTTGTGCAGGTTAAGGTGGCAGACGTCGGCTCCGAGTTCGCCGGGGCCCATCAGGCCGACCTGCGCATTCATGTTGGCGCCGTCCATGTAGACCTGGCCGCCGTGGTCGTGCACGAGTTTGCAGATCTCGCGGATGCCTTCTTCGAACACGCCGTGCGTCGATGGGTAGGTCACCATCAATGCGGACAGGTGCTCTTGGTGCTGCTCGGCCTTTGCGCGCAGGTCGACCATGTCGATGTTGCCATCGTTGTCGCACTTGACCACGACGACCTTCATGCCGCACATCGTGGCGCTGGCTGGGTTGGTGCCGTGCGCGCTCTGCGGAATCAGACAGACGTTGCGCTGCTCCTGGCCGTTCTTGCGATGGAACGCCCGGATGGTCAGCAGGCCGGCGTATTCGCCTTGCGAACCAGCGTTCGGTTGCAGCGAGCACGAATGGAAGCCAGTGATGTCGCACAGCCACTTCGACAGGTTGTCGAACATCTTCTGGTAGCCGACGGTCTGGTCGAGCGGCGCGAACGGGTGGATTGCACTGTAGCCCGGCAGCGACACGGGATACATCTCGGTCGTCGCGTTGAGCTTCATCGTGCACGAGCCGAGCGGGATCATCGATGTCGTCAGCGATAGATCCTTGTCTTGCAGGCGGTGGATGTAGCGCAGTAGTTCGCTCTCGCTGTGGTAGCTGTGGAACGTCGGGTGCTCGAGGTACGGTGCCTTGCGTGCCATCGCGGCGAGCGGCGGCGCTTGCTTGTCGACTGCGAGTTGCAGCGGACTGCCACCAAAGACGGCGAACAGGTCCTGCATGTCGTTCAGTTCGACGGTCTCGTCGAGCGAGACCCCGACACTGCCGTCGCCGAAGTCGCGCAGGTTGATGCCGGCAGCGACGGCCGCGGTCATCGCCGCGGCGCTGCCATCCTTCGGCCAGACGCGCAGCGTGTCAAAGCGCGCACCGTCTTGCACCTTGTGGCCGGCCTGGGTCAGCGAATGCGCCATGCACTCGGTCTGGTTGCGGATGCGTTCGGCGATGGCCCGCAGGCCGTCCGGACCGTGGTAGACGGCATACATGCTGGCCATGACGGCGAGCAGCACCTGTGCCGTGCAGATGTTCGACGTGGCCTTCTCGCGGCGGATGTGTTGTTCGCGCGTGCCGAGGGCCAGGCGCAGGGCCGGGGCGCCGTCGGCGTCGATCGTCATGCCGACGATGCGACCCGGCAGTTGCCGCTGGAAGTCCTTCGTCGCCGTCATGAACGCGGCGTGCGGGCCGCCGTAGCCGAGCGGCACACCGAAGCGCTGGCTGCTACCGCAGACAATGTCGGCGCCGAGCTTGCCCGGTGCCTTGAGAATCGTCAGTGACAGCAGGTCGGCGGCGACAACCACGAAGCCGCCGTTCTTGTGCATGCGTTCGATCGTCGACGACGGGTCGTCAATGATGCCGTCGCTGCCGGGGTATTGCAGCAAGATGCCGAAGTGCTGGTCGCTGAACTTGGCGGCGCGGTGGTCGCCAACTTCGATCTGGATGCCGAGTGGTTCGGCACGCGTGCGCAACACGGCGAGCGTTTGCGGGTGCACGTTGTCATCGACGAAGAACGTGTCGACGCTCTTGTTTTTGTGCATGCGATGACACATCGCCATGCCTTCGGCAGCGGCCGTCGCTTCGTCGAGCAGCGAACTGTTCGCAACCTCGAGACCCGTCAGGTCGAGGATCAGCGTCTGGAAGTTTAGCAGGGCCTCGAGGCGACCTTGCGCAATCTCCGCTTGGTAGGGGGTGTATTGCGTGTACCACCCCGGGTTCTCGAGGATGTTGCGCTGGATCACTGCCGGCGTGATCGTGTCGTGGTAGCCGAGGCCGATGTAGCTGCGCATGACCCGGTTCTCCTTGGCGAACCCAGTCAGCTCCTCGAGGGCATCGCGCTCGGTCATCGCCGGCGTCGTTTGCAGCTCGGTCTGCCAGCGAATGCTGCTAGGCACAGCCTTCTCGGTCAGGTCTTCGAGCGTGCGGCAGCCGAGGGCTTGCAGAATCTGATCCAGTTCGGTGGCATTCGGACCAATGTGGCGGTCCTGGAACTGATCGTGGCGGGGAAATGCGGAGGATGCGTTGGCCATGGGCGGATGGGCCACAGGTCGGGTTGCCGACGTTGTGGGGCGAGCAGGATAGGACGCCACCGGGCCGGCGTGAAGAGTCGGATGCAGACTCTTCTCAGGTTCGCGCGCCTTACCCGGCCGTCGCGTGCGGCTCGCCGCAGCAATGGCAGTGGGTGTCGAGGGTGCGGTCATGCTCGCCAGGCTGCAGCAGGTGCCGTGGCAGGTGCAGGACGTGGGCACAGCGTAGGCATTGGCGGCGCTCCGCACTTGGGCGCCCACAGTTGCCGCAATAGTGCGATTCGTCGCTGGCCGGATGCCCACAGCCAACGCAGTGGTGGCCGGGGGCCTGTTCGCGGGCTGGTAGTTCGGTCAGTTCCCGCAGGCTGACCAGGCTGTGCACAGCCTTTTCCATGGCAGCTTGCGCCTGCGGCATCTTGCGATCGAGCTCGATGGCCAGGTCCCAGGCGGTGAGTCGGGCCAGTTTTTGACCACGCCGCGAGGCCACGTAGAGCATGCGATTGTGCACGCTGTTGAGTCGTTCGAAGTCGTCGACGGTTCGCGCCGCATTCTCGACGCGCTGCTCGAGCCAGCTGCGTAGGCCCTGGCATTCGCCCGGATCGGGCTGCCGCAGCACCTGCTTGGCCTGCGCAATCTGGGAGCGAACCCTGAGCGTCAACGCGGCGAGTGCGGTGGTGCGGCGGGTCAGGTCGGCGGTCTGGGTGCTGCGAGTTGCCTCGATGGCTCGCGACAGGCGTGGGTAGGTCCACGTCAAGAACGCAACCACTGCGCACAGCATGCCGAGGAAGATCAGGCCGCGCAGTTCGCCGCCGTAGACGCCATTGACGGCGATGCCGGTGGTGAACGCAGCGAGTGGCAGGGCGCCGCAGATGGCGAAGTGCCAGCCGACGATCGTGCGCACGTGCAGGACCACGAGTGGATACGAGATGGCGGCCGCGATGCCGGCAGCGAGTGCCGGCGACAGCTCGCGCGCATCGAGCACGGCGAACACGATGAAGAACAGGGAGAACGTGCTCGCCAACAACAGGAAGTGGCCGAGGCGGAACTGGTCGAGGCTGCCGGGTTGGCGCAGTTCGACGAGGTACCAGAAGCCCGCGCCGAACAGCAGGATTGCGAGCCCGGCGAGTTGCACGAGCTGGGCGGCTTGGGACAGTTCGGGGGAGATCTCTGGGGCGGCGCTACGGACCATGACCCCGTCAGCTAGTCCGACGACCGCATGGCTCGCGAAAACCGCGAGCAGGCCGAGAATGGCGGTGACGATCAGCAGTTCGACCAGCGTGAAGCCGTCGCTGCCATGCCGGCGTGGTGCGTTGCTCATGACGGGGGTTCGACGGGGTTGTGGAGCTGGCATTCCCGCGTCGTGTGGTGCGTGGTGTGGTCATGTGGCCCTGTGTTCCGCTGGGATGCAACGAATCTGCCCTTGCATGGCCGGTTGCGTCGAGACGTGGCAGTTCCTTGCTATGATTCGCCGATGCGACTTCTCGCCGCTTCTTCTGTTTTGCTCGCGGCGGCCATTGGCACGCTCGCGGATGGAACCCGTGCGCAAGATCCCAGCCGCGACTTGCCGGCGGCAAGAGTTCCTGGCGTGACCGCCGAGCAGGCGATGAGTCTGGGGCTCGCGCGCTTGCGTACCGGATGGAACTGGGAAGCGGCGCGCATGTTCCGCAAGCTGCAGGTGCTCGATGCAGACAAGCCGATGCCGCACTTGTTGCTGGCGCTGGCATTTCGCGACGTGCCAAACCGGGCGGCACGATTGTGCTTTGATGCCGTTGCCAGGCGTGCCCAAGCGAGCAGCGTCGAGCAGCCGCTGCTGGCTGCCTATCAGTTGTACTTTGGGGTAACTGGCCAGCCCGAACTCAACGACGCACGATTCCAGGCAATGCCGGATCGCTTGCGGCATCAAGCGTTGCTGAGGACCCTGCGACAGCTCTCCGTTGACGAAGCGGCTGGCAAGTTGGCGAGCGAACTCTTGGCAGTGGAGCACGCGCATGCTGCGGCGGCTGCATCGAATACGTTGGCCTGGAACAAGGAGAAGGGAGCGCTAGTGCTCGAGGCACATCATTCCTATCTCAGTCAGCATCGTTTGATGCCGTTCATGATCCCGGGCTACGCACAGCTGTTCGAGTCGAGTCGGGCGTTGTCGTTTCTCCCTGCTGAAGGTTGGGATACGGATCTCGAGATGCGCAAGAAGGTGATGGGGCTGCTGCCTCGGCACCCGCACCATGCGGGCGTGAAGTCACCGGTGCCGATGTTGCCTGGCCTGAAGTTGCATGCCGGCGCAGCGGCGTGGCCGACGTGGCGCCCGCGTAGCGCGACCCCGTTCGCTTTGCCACGTGGTGTTGGCGGCACGGGTCAGCTTTCAGACTACGAAGGCAAGCCGGTGTTGGTGGTGTTCTTCCTCGGCTTTGGCTGCGCCCACTGCGTCGCCCAGCTGGCGGACCTCGATCCCAAGACTCCCAGGTTCCGCGACGCGGGCATCGAAGTCGTCACCATTGGCACGGACGATCTCAATGCCGTTAGGGCCGCGCGCCAAGCCGCCGATGAAAACGGCGTCGATCCACTGCACTTCGATGTCTTGTGCGACCCGGATCACAAGGTCTTCAAGCAGTGGGGCGTCTGGGACGAGTTCAGCAACGAAGCGCTGCACGGCTCGTTCCTGGTGGATGGCAAGGGCCGCATCCTCTGGCAAGACGTCAGCCTGCGGCCATTCGAAGAATCGGACTGGCTGCTCGCTGAGTGCAAGCGGCTGCTGGGTGCTTGGAAGTAGTGGCTTGGAAGTAGGGGCCTGCAAGCGGGTGCCTGAAAGTAGGGGCGAGAGGCGGCCTGGATCGACGTTGGCCCGAGCATCCTTGCGCCGCGCCGTGCCCGAGTGCGTGGTTGGTGCGTATGCGTGACGCCTGCCTGCGTTGCCCGTGATGCACTCGTGGTTGCGGCGGGGTAGCATCGGCGGCCAAGGAACTCTCAGCTCCACAACTAGCCATGCAAAAACTGTCCACTCTTGTTGCCGGCGCGCTGGCGCTGTCCTTCTCGGCTCATCTTTCGGCGCAGCTGTCGCCGGTCTTGGTGCGCTCGTTCGTCGACACCTTTGCTGGTGGCAACGGCAACATCGGGATCACGCAAGACGAAGCGGGTTTCGCCTACTACGTCGTCGCGTTCCAGAACCCGCAGACCGTGCACACGTTCGACATCATTGGCACGCCGTTGACGACCTTCACATCGGCCACCTGCTCGCCGGCTCTGCCAACGCCGAACGACATTACCTACGATCCCGCCACGCAGACACTTTGGCTGGTTGAGAATGGCGGCGGTGGCACGGTTCTGCAGATGGATCTGCAGGGCAACTGCCTTGGCGGGTGGAGTCTGTCGCAGTCGCTGGTCAATGCGGTCGGCATTTGCGTCGACCGTCAAACCGGCACGTTGTTCATCAGCCATACCGGTGGCGTGGTGCAATACGATATGGCCGGCAATCAGCTGTCGGGCGGGTTCTCGTTCATGCCGGCATCGGGTTCCGCGATCCTGAGCGGCATCACCCACGTGCCGGCCACCGACCACTTCTTGATCACACAGTCTGGCGGTTCCTCGATCTATGAAGTGGATCGCGGCGGCAGCCTGATCTCGACGACACAGCTGAGCGGCATCGGCAACACGCAGGGCCTGCACTACAACCCGCCTGCGCAGGAGTTGACGATCATCGACAACAGTTTGTCGACCGCGTTTGTATTCAGTCTGCCGTTCTGCTCGGGCAGTCTCACGCAACAAGGTGTTGGTTGTGCCGACGGCAGCGGGTTGACGGTCTGGCTAGGTGCCAGCGGCTGCGCGGACATCGGCAACACGGTGCTGCTGGAGTCGTTCTCCGGCCCCAATGCACTGCCGATGCTGTTTGCCGGGGGCGTCTCCAACTCCGTAGCCAGTGGCGTTGCATTGCCGTTGGACCTTGGCCCATTGGGGGCTCCGAGTTGCTGGCTCTACACTTCGTCGGAAGCCGTGATCGCCTCGCCGCAGGTCGGCAACAAGGCGACGCTGCCGTTCCCGATTCCCAATAACCAAGCGCTCGCCGGTGCCACGGTATTCCTGCAAGCCGTCACGTTCGATATCACCTTGGCCTCGCCACTGCAGATCGCGACGAGCAACTCGTTGACGTTGATCGCGAACTGATCGAAACCGGTTGCGCGGACGGTGAGGGACTGCGCCGCCAGGCCCGCAGCAGTGCCGTCGGGCGTACCCGACTGCGTACCCGACTGCGTGCCCTATTGGGCAGCGTGCTCGTAGAACGCGATGCCACCCGCCTGCAAACTGACCTCGGCAGTTGCGACCAGTTTGTGGCTGCGTAGGTCGACCACATCGACCGCGCCGGATTCGCTGTTCTTGCCTTCCGATGTGACGAATGCGTAGCGGCCGTCAGGACTGATCACGACCCCGTGGGTGACGCCGCGGGTCGACTTCAGGCGGGCGAGTTCCTTGCCGTTATTATGGCTGCGATCCTTGAGGTCCCAGATGCCAATTGCACCGTCGGTCTTGTAGGTCGCAACCAGCTGGTTGCCGTCCGCAGTGATGTCGAGGTTGTAGGGGCCTTTGCCGGTAGCGAATCGGCGACTGACTGCCCAGCGCTCGGTGTCGACTTCGACGATCGTCGCCTTGCCGTTGAGTGCCGCGTAGATGTGTTTGCCATTCGGGTGTGGCGACACCCAGGTTGGCTTCGCTTCCGACGCGTGGTTCTTCGGCAGGTTGATGTCGAGCTGCATGTTGCGCTTGACGGCGAACGTCAGCGCGTCGATCTCGTAGAGCTCGCCGGACATCATCGCGCACGAGTAGTGGCAGCGACCATCCTTGCTCAGTCTCGAACCGTGCGGCATGGCGCCGGTTACGGTGCGCGCGACTTCGACCATCGCATCGGGGTCGACGATCGACACCGTGCTCGGCAGCATGCGGCCGTGCAGGTTGAAGTTCACACAATACAGAAGGCCGGTCGCCGGACTGATCTGCATCGTCGCCGGGAACATGCCCAGTTCGCACTCGCCGACCAATTCATCGTTGTCGGTGCGGTACTTGTAGAGCAGCCCGAACGGCTTGCCGTGGGCGATCGACAGGTACCAATACTTGCCCTCCGGACCGACAGTCAGGCCGTGTGGCCCTTCGATCTCGGTCGGTTGGTAGCCGACTTCAATGACCTTCTCGACCTTGGCCTGCTTGCCGTCGAAGGCGATTCGGTGCACTTCGTCGGCGGACTCACAGGCGACGTAGACGCGGTAGACACCGTGCGACGGCACGAGCTCCAGCGTGGTCCTCTGGCCAGCATTCTGCGCCGACGCGGTGCTGCCCGCGAACCCGATCAGCACGGCAGCCAGCAAAGCTGTCGCCGTTGGTGTGGACTTCGCCTGCTGGGACTTCGCCTGCTGGGAGCTTGTTGAGCTTGTTCTCATGAGTGCCTGACTCACCTGCGGCGCCCGTTGTCTTCGATCAGTTCGACGCACCACAGTCCCGAGTTCCAGTCGGAGAAGAAGATCTTGCCCTTGTAGGGCTGCGGTCCCCAGACCATCGACGCGTTCGGCACGACACCCTTCGGGTGCGTTGGCAAGAACCACGCGATCTCGCGACCTTGTTGGTAGAGATCACCCATCAGTTCGCCGGATACGTCGACGACGCGCAGGCCGCCGTTGTAGTAGGCGACATACATGAGGTTGTCTTCCATCCACAGGTTGTGGGTGCCGGCCTCCGGGACTTCGTAGCGAGCGACTTCCTGTGGGTTGTCGAGGTCGGTGAAGTCGACGAAGTGGATCCAGCCGCGCGCGTAGGTCGGGTGGTCCTTGGTGAACAAGCCGTGCGGGAACGCTTCGTCGCCCCCGATCACATAGAACTTGCCGGTGTCCTTGCTGCGCCACGGGAACACGGCGTGGTTCCAGCCACTCGGGTAGGCGTAGTTGCCAATCTTGACCGGGTTGGAGGGCGAGCCGCCCTTGATGCCGTTGCCGACATCGACCAGGTGCAGGCCGTAGCGCCAGTTGGCCGAGTAGGCGATGCCGTCTTCAACCCAGACATCGTGGATCGAGGCGCCGGGCTCGAAGATCTGGTAGGAGCCAACGCGCGTTGGCGCGCGCGGGTTCTTGATGTCGAGGATGTCGTAGCGGCGACCAGCGCTCAGCGCGTAGGCGTAGCCCTTGTCGATGAACAGATTGTGCACGCCTCCGGTCAACTCGTCGTTGAACTCGGTGATGCGTTCGGGCTTGCGCGGGTTGGTGACGTCAAACGCAACGATGCCGTTCTTGCGGTTTGACGCGCCTTCGCGACTGATGATGCAAAGACGGCCATCTTCGGACACCTTGACGTCGTTGACGGTGCGGGCGTCGACCGTGACCGTGGCGATGCGTTCGATGCGTGCCGGGTCGGTGACGTCCCAGAAGATCGCGTCGCCGTTCGCGCCCCAAGTGCCGGTGACGCAGTAGTCGCGGCCGTCGACCCCTTCCCAAACCCAGAGGTCGGAAGTGTGCACGTCGAGCACGGCGCCGTGGCCGATCTTCTTGAGCTTGCGCTTTTGCTCGAAGCGCTCGTTGCAGCGAATCGTCTTGCGACCACTCGCGTTGCCGCACGTTGCGACGACTGTGTAGAGACCGGGCTTCTCGGCAACGAAGCGGCCGTCTTGCATGATCTGGCCGGTTGCCGCGTTGCCGAGCGTGTCGTCGGGAGTGGCGGTGACGGTGTAGAAGACGGGCACGCCGCGCAAAGCCGTGCCATTGTCACCGAGTAGCTTCGCGTCAAAGCGCACGACGTCGCCGGTGCGGATGGTATCGTTCGGTGTGGCGACGGTGATGCTGCGTACAGGGTTGGGCAGCACTTCGATCGCGTGCTCAGACGACAGTCCGCCGCCGCTTGCCCGCAGAGTCCCGGTGCCGGTCTTGCTCGCGGTCACGTAGCCGAAGCCATCGATGGCGAACGTGTCGGTGTCGCTGCTGGCGAACGCGACGGCGAGGTCCTTGCGCACCACGTCGTCCTTGTCGACCACCGCGCCGGTGATGCGCACGGTGGTGCCTACGTAGAGCTTGGTCGGGGCGTTGTGCACCTTGATCGCCGCGGGCTCGGGGTGCGGCACGGTGACCACAACGGTCGCTTCGGGGCCGCGGCCGGATGCGAGCACGGCGCGAACCAGAACCTCATACTTGCCCGGTTTCGTTGCCGTCACTTCGCCGGTGCGACTGACGCGCACCGCGCGACGATTGCGAGAGATATACATCAACGAGCCCTCGGCAGGCCGGCCACCCACATCGAGGATCTCGCCAGCAAGCTGCGCGGTGCCGCCGACCGGAATTGTCAGCTCGGACGGCGTGACCCGGACGCTGCCGGAAGCACTCGGCTTCTCGGTCTGCTGCGCGAGAGCGGGCGTAGATGCTGCGAACGCTAGTAGCGCGGCAGTGGCAATGAGGCGGTTGTATTGCAAGGTGGGGCTCCGGATGGCTGCGCGAAAACTGCGCAGGAGCCCAAGTGTATGCGGCTTCGCGCGTCAGTTGCCAGCGCGGCGCGGCTCGGAACGCAACCGCGACACAATCGGTGCGCAGCGCGGAGCCAAATGCAGAGGCCCGGAGGCTGGGATTCAGATCCCGGGGGCTGTCGGGCCCCCGGTCGTCAGGGCAGCAGTATCAGTTCCACGTGACCTTCAACGAGTTGGTGATGCCAACCAATTGTGTTTGGCTGCTGTCGCTGTAGAGCGCTTGCACATACAGCGAGAATCCAGGCGGCAGGATGCCACCGATGGACAGCGGCACGAGGAAGTCGCCGTTGGCGTTCGCGAAGATGTTGCCAAAGATCACCGGCGCCGGCGAAATCAGCTCGCCACCATACCAGGGCGTCGGCGCGGGCAACCCATCGAACACCAACAGGCCGCTGGTCAGCGCCGGCATGCCAACGACAGCCAGCGTCGTGCTGGTGCCGGGCGACAGGTCGCCACCGCACATGGTCAGCGTTGCCGGTCCAACCGTCGCCGTGGGGAAGGTCTGTTGGCATACCGTGCAATCGAACTTCTCGGCCCGGAACAGGTCGATGCCGGCTTCGACGATGTGTGGCGCGCCAGCATCCTGGGCGCGGAAGCGCACCTGCACGGTCGCCGTCGGCGTGATGTAGTCGCCAACGCGGAACGAATACTGGCGCCACTGGTTGGTGTGGTTGGGCGAGCCGCCGGTTTGCGCCGTGATCGTCATGGCGTTGGTCCAGTTGCTGCCGTCGCCGGTGACATCGATTTCCATCGTGTCCGAGCCGGTCAGCGACGAGTAGAGCCAGGCTTGGAACGTGATGGTGCCGTCGGAGCCGTCGAAGTTGAGCGCCGGCGAGATCAAGTCGGTCGGGCCGCCGTCGACATCGTTGAGTCCGGCGGACTCTGCCAACGCACCCTGCTTGGTGATGAAGCAGGTGTCGGCGATGCCCGATTGGGCGTCGGTGAATGGTGCGGCGATCTGGCCGAAGTTGATCGTGCCGTTGGGATCGGCGCGTTGCCATTCTCCGTTGCTCAAGCCGGGCCCGTTGATCACGGTCCACCCTGCCGAGTTGCTTTCAAAGTCGTTCTGATAGATCGTATTGACCGCGTTGGCGGCCAGGCCTTCGTAGAAGCCTGCCGGCGCGACCGGTGGATCGTTGTAGGTTTGGCCGTTGCTCGCTTGCACGCTGACGTAGAAGCGCACGGCGTCGGCGCACGCCATGGCTGGCAGCGCCGCGCTAAACTGTGAGCCGTTTTCGGTCATCGCAACGGACTGGAATGCAGCTCCGTTGACGGAGTAGTGCAGTTGGCCGGTGCCGAGTACCGTGGTGAGGCCACCGATACCAGTGATGTCGACCGTGACGTCTGCCGGCGTCGACGGTTGGATCATCGACGGCAGGCCGCCGGCGTAGCCAAACGTGATGCCGGTTGGCGGATCGTTGATGTAGATCTCGGTGCCGGTGCAGCGACCGACAACCATGTCCTTCCAGCCGTCGCCGTCGATATCAAACACCGCGACGTCAAACGTGCCTTGCATGGCCGCCGGCGTGATGCCGCCGACGATTTGGCCGGCAATGGTTTGCTCCTGCAGGGTGATGTTTGGCGCGTTGCCGAGGTTGCGGAAGATGTGGCAGCGTCGGTTGCAGCCGCTGATGTCGACGTCGACATCGGCGATGATCGCATCCTGCCAGCCATCGTTGTCGAGGTCGGCGATCAGGTTGTTGCCACCGAAGCCGTCGTCGCTGCCGCCACCGCTGTAGGTGAATGCGATCGTTGGCGAAAATGGCACCGGCACCTGACCAACCGTGGTGGTCTGGTTGAGGATGTAGCGGTCTTGGCCGTCGTCGCTGACGATCATGTCCGGCAGACTGTCGTTGTTGAGGTCGCCGGTGCTGAAGTGATACGGCGTCAGGTTGTACGCCATTTGGTAGGTGCCGAAGATGCCCTCGGTCGCCGTGTCATTGTGGCTGATCGAGATGCCTTGCGGCGCGTTGAGCGCGTCGTCCTTGAGGATCTCGAGCTTGCCGTCCATGTTCATGTCGACCATCTCGACCTTCATGCCAAACGACGACTCCAGCATGACCGTGCTCATGCGCGCCGCGGACTCATCGGTGAAGTAGCCAGTGCCGTCATTGATCAACAACCGATCGTTGATGTCGCTGGGGCGATTGCCCCCTTGCTCGTAGTCGCCGAAGTAGAGGTCGATGTCGCCGTCGCCGTCGACGTCACCGGCAGCTACGGAGCAGAAGCGCTGGTCGCCGTTCCAGGGAGTGTCGTCGATACGCAGTGCATCGTCGTAGAGCAGGCCCTGCCAGACGCCGCCGCTGTTGCCCATGTTGATGTAGACCCGCGGCACGCGAATGTACTGCGGTTGGTTCGACGTCAGCGTCGTGCACGTGATGACGTCGTCCCAGGAGTCGCCGTTGACGTCGGCGATGACCACGTCGCGGTCATTGGTCGCATCGAGGAATCCCGTGCTGCCGGCCACAATTGCCGTCGTCAGCGTCGCCGAACGATCGGTCAACACGCCGCCCTCGTTCATCAGCAAGACGTTCGGGAAGTGGCCACCCGAAGTGAATGGACTCTTGCGCACGATCACGAGATCGATGTCGCCGTCCTTGTCCAGGTCGCCCCAAGCATAGTCCTTCTCTTGTTGGTCATCCTTGACCAAGCTGGCGGGGGCGACCAGGCGGGTGGATGTTTGGTCTAGGAAGCTGACCCACTGGGCTCGCGCCGAAGATGCCGTAGCGACGGCGGCGAGGAATAGCAGACTGCACGAAAGACTCGGATGACGCACGGTACCTCTTCTTCTTGGTGGCCGAAGGCGCGAAGGCCAGGGGTGAGCTTCGCGGTCTGTTGCTAGCCGGCAGAGAGTAACCGCAACCGACCGATGATGTGGGGGATTCGGTCGTGCAGCCGTGGGGTGGTCAAAGTTCCATGTGTAGCAGCGGGTCAGGCTCCGCCCCGGTCGTCGATCGATATCTGGTTCTGTTTCGAATACGGTCCCGTCGTCATGTCGTAGTCGCGGTAGCGCAGGTAGGAATGGACCCAGCCGGGGTGGCAGCCGTAGACGAGTTTGCCGCTGCACAAGACGCCGACGTAGCGGCCCCAAGGTTGGTCGAGATCGACAACCAGCAAGTCGACGGACTCGTTGCGTTGTGGGTGATGCAGGCGATACCTCTGGATCGGTTGTTTGCCCGCCTGTGCCAAGAACTCTGGTTCGGTCATGCCGCGGTGAATCCCGGGTGGACCAAGTTCGTTGCTGCGCTTCGTGGCTGCATCTGGGTCGCCACGGCGCGCATCGATCAAGTGTGCGACGATGCGTTTGTCCTGGTTGTCCGGGTGATGGCCCTCAATGCGCAAGACCCCGACAGGCAACAGCAGCGGCGATTGGATCCACGTAATCAGAAAGCGGCAGTTGAGCGCCGGTTGTCCGTTCGCGGTGATCGTGGCCGGCAACCAGAAGGCCGGAACGCGTCCGATTGGTGTCTCGACTTCGATCACTTCGAGGGGGTCCGGTTGCTGCAGTTCCAGGTCGACATAGACCTTCATGCCGTTGCTAAGAACGGACAGCATGCTGGGCGGGCGCACGATGTCGAGCAACTCTTCCATCAGGCGATCGACCTGCATCAGCACGCGGAACAGAAAGCTCAAACCCAAGCCAGGTTTCGCGTCGACGGTCGATTGCCAGACGTGAGCTTGCGCTTGCATCGGCACTGTGATGACGAACGAGCCCGTGCCGTCGAGCCGCGTGCAGGTCACGCGATAGTCGGCGTCGCGCACGTAGCGAAACGCCCTACTGCCGGGCTTCTCATTGGAGAGCGAGTTGGCAAACGCGTTGCGCATGCGAACGGTGCCGCTCGCTGGGTCGGCGTAGCGCATGAATCCGGGATACTGCGCCGCGGTGATCTCCGGCGGGAGCTCGGGCAATGCAAGCTCCAGTTGCCATTCGCGACGTTCGCCCGTGGCATTCGATTCGACTCGATAGCGCACGTAGTCGCCAGCACTCCAAATCGCTTCCGGGTCGAGGGCATCGATGCTCGGTGCGGCGTGCGGCCAAGGGCTCGCGAGGTTGTCGGCTTCGAGCGGGGTGATTGGAGCGCTCGAGCAGGCTGCGAGCAGGCAGGTCATCAGCAGCAGGTTGCGAATCGCCATCGGCGAGATCCTACCATGCATGCACAGGTCTAGCGTGTCGCCGGCCACCGTCGAGCTATGCTCGGTGGCTCATGACTTGCATTCGCATGTTGTCGCTCGTTCGCGCCGCGGCGTTGGGCGCTCTCTCTACTTGCCTCGCGAGCCAGGACCAACCGGCAAGCAAGCAGGCGCCACCAAGCCTGCGCGTCTTCTTGCTCGCTGGCCAATCCAACATGGAAGGGCAAGCGGTCGTCGACCTCGATCACGAGCAGCACTACAACGGTGGCCGCGGCACGCTGCAGCACGTTCTGGCGAACGCTAAGCACAAGCAGCGCTACCAACATCTGCGCGACCAGGATCGCAAGTGGACCAAACGATCGGACGTGGTCGTCTGGTATCGCGCCGGTGGCGAGCGACTCAAAGTGGGTGAGCTATCGATCGGCTACGCGGTCTACGACGGGCTGCATCACTTTGGGCCGGAGTTGCAGTTTGGCCACGTCGTTGGCGAGCACTTCGACGACCCGGTGTTGTTGATCAAGACCGCGTGGGGTGGCAAGAGTCTCGCGCAGGACTTTCGGCCGCCACGTGCCGAGGGGGCGACCGGACCCTACTACACGCGCATGATCGCCGAATACCGCGAGGCCATCGCGTCGATCGCCAAGAACTTCCCGCAGTTTGCCAAGCACACACCGCAACTATCCGGTTTCGTCTGGTTCCAAGGTTGGAACGACATGTGTGATGCCAAGGCGACCGCTGCCTACGAAGCCAATCTCGTGCACCTCATTCACGACGTGCGCCGCGACCTGGCGGCGCCGAAGCTACCGGTGGTCGTCGTCGAAACCGGCAACGCCGACCACGAGGTCTTCCGCAGCGCCCAGCGAGCTGGGGTCGAACACCAGGATGTAGGCGGCCCCGCCGTGTTCGTGCCGACCCGCGCCTTCTTGCGCAAGCCGGAAGATTCGCCGAATACCGGCCATGGCCACCACTGGTTTGGCAACGCGGAGAGCTACTTCTTGATCGGGGACGCGATGGGACGCGCGATGTTGCGATTGCTCGAGTAGCGGTTGCCTTGGCCGCCGGGTCCTACTGGTTGCGGTTCGGCGATCATGGTTGTGACACGTATGTGCCTATGGGGCTTGGCGCTTGGCACAGAGGGGGCTCAGTGCCGATGAACGCTACACTCGACCCTCTGTTTGCATCCCCCCGGAGAACCCAACCGTATGTATCGTTCGTTGTTTGCCGTAGGCGCAGCTCTCGCTGTTGCTTCGTCCACCATCAGTCAAGAATTGCCACAAGCGTGGGCCGACCAGCTGCAATGGCGCAGCATTGGGCCGGCAACGATGGGAGGCCGCATCATCGGGCTTGCCGTCTACGAGAAGCAGCCGAGCACTTGGTGGGCGGCGACGGCTTCCGGTGGTCTTCTCAAGACGACCAACAATGGCATCACCTTCGAACACCAGTTCGATCGTGAAAAGGTCGTTTCGATCGGCGCGGTTGCGGTTTCGCAATCGGATCCGAACGTCGTCTGGGTTGGCACTGGCGAGAACAACCCGCGCAACTCGGTCAGCTACGGCAACGGCGCCTACAAGTCGATCGATGGCGGCAAGACGTGGCAGCACATGGGCCTCGAAGGCACGTTCCAGACGGGGCGGATCGCGATCCATCACACCAACCCCGACATCGTCTACGTCGGGGCCCTCGGTCGCCTGTATGGCCCCAATGAAGATCGCGGTCTCTACAAGACGACCGACGGTGGCAAGACTTGGGACAAGGTGCTCTACGTCGACGACGTCACTGGTGTGATCGACATCGACATGCATCCGACCGAGCCCGACACGCTGATGGTCGCGACCTACGAGCGCAAGCGTGATGGCTTCGACACCAACGACCCGGCGAAGCGCTGGGGTCCCGGTGGCGGCATTTGGAAGACCACGGATGGCGGCACCAATTGGATGCGCGTCAAGAACGGCTTGCCGTCGTGCAACCTCGGCCGCATTGGCATTGACTACTACCGCAAGGACCCGAACGTCCTGATGGCCGTGGTCGAGAGCGAGATGATCGCCAAGCAGCCGGAGAACGCGCCCTACCACGGGGCAACGGTCGCGCCGGCGGATGCTGGCGTCAAGGTGACCTCGGTGGAGCCGCGTAGCGCTGGTCGCGGTCGCGGTGGTCGTGGTGGTCGCGGTGCGCCACCCGCAGCCGAGTCGGAGGAAAAGGCCAAGAAGCCGGTCGATACGCCCGCGAAGGCCGCAGGGCTGAAGAAGGACGACGTCGTGCTTTCGATCGCTGGCAAGCGCGTCAACACGCAGCAAGATTTCGAGCGCGAATGCCGTCAATTCAAGGCTGGCGACGAAGCCGAGCTCGCGGTGGTTCGCGACCGCAAGGACCACAAAATCACGATCAAGTTCGGTACCTACCCGAAGGGTGCCCGTTCCCCGTTTACCGGCACGCTCGGTGGCCAGGCCGGCAACCTGCAGGACTTGCAGGGCAAGGACGGCCATGAGTACGGCGGCATCTACAAGTCGACCAACGGTGGTGAGTCGTGGCAGCGCATCAACTCGCTGAACCCGCGGCCGATGTACTACAGCCAGATTCGCATCGACCCGAGCAACAGCGACAACATCATGGTTTGTGGCACGTCGCTCTACCGTTCGACCGACGGCGGCAAGACCTTCGAAGGCAACGCAGGTCGCGGCATGCACGTCGACCACCACGCCGAGTGGATCGATCCGAACGACGGCAACCACATCATCCACGGCTGCGATGGTGGCATCCACGTCACCTACGACGCGGGCAAGAACTGGGATCAGCTCAACCACGTGGCGATCGGCCAATTCTACCACGTCGGTGTCAGCGCCGACCGCAACTACCGCGTCTACGGCGGACTGCAGGACAACGGCAGTTGGGGCGGCCCGAGCCGCACCGCCGGCACTGGCGCGCGCAACCACGATTGGGTGCGGGTTGGCGGCGGCGATGGCTTCCGTTGCTTGGTCGATCCCGACGACAAGAACGTCGTCTACAGCCAAAGCCAAAACGGTCCTCCGGGATGGCGCAACCTGAGCAACAGCCAGCGCGGCAGCCTGCGCGGTGGTCGCGGCGACAAGGGCGAGAGCATCCGCTACAACTGGGAGACGCCGTACATCCTGTCGGGTCACAACAGCAAGATCGTCTACACGGCCGGCAGTCGCGTGTTCAAGTCGTTGAACCGTGGCGCCAACATGTTGGCGATCTCGCCGAATATCACCAACACCGATCGCGGTTCGGCGACGGCGCTGGCGGAGTCCCCGAAGGACGCCAACATCGTCTACGTCGGCACCGATGATGGTGCGTTGTGGGTGACTCATGACGGTGGCGCCAACTGGACGGATTGCTTTGCGACGCCAGAGCTGGATCCGACCGAGGCGGCCGTCGACGAGCCCGTGGATTCTTCGGAATCCGAGAGCCCGATCGACGCGTTCCTGCGCGGCCCCAACGATGCCTCGGTCGCCGCGCACGGCGTGCCGGTCGCGGGCAAGGCCGATTCGCAGCCGATCAGCAAGCTGGTTCCCGGCCCGCGTTGGGTCAGCGAGTTGGTCGCTTCGAGCTTCGATGCCAAGCGCGCCTACGTGACGCTCGATGGCCACCGCAGCGACGACGATGCCGCGTACATCTTGATGACTGAGGACAAGGGCGAAACCTGGCGCTCGCTCGGCAAGACCTTGCCCGAAGGCGCCGGTTCGACCCGCACGATCCAGGAAGATCCGGTCAACGAAAACGTGCTCTACCTGGGCACCGAGTTCCAGACGTTCGTGACGATCGACCGCGGCGAGCACTGGACGCGTTTCAACGGCAGCTTGCCGACGGTCGCGGTGCATGCATTTGCGCTCAACGTTCCGTCCGGCGAAGTCGTCGCTGCCACGCACGGTCGCAGCCTGTGGATTGGCAGCGTCAACGAGATCCGTCAGATGACCAAGAAGGTCATGGCGAAGGACGCCCACTTCTACAAGCCGGTGTCGGCGGTGATCTGGCGCAGTGGCATGGGCAGCGGCGACACCGCTCGTCGCTTTGCCGGCGAGAATCCCGCTGATGGTGCGCAACTTGCCTACCACCTGAAGAAGAAGGCCAAGTCGATCAAGCTTGAGATTCTCGATAGCAGTGGCAAGGGTGTGCGCACGATCGAGGCTTCTGGAGACGCTGGTTTCCACCGCGTTGCCTGGAACCTGCGCGGGCCCGTTGCGATTCCGGCTGGCGCCAGCGAGCGCGCGATCCAGTTCTACCGCCGTCGTGGTGGCAGTCGCGTCGGACTCGGCGTCTACACCGCGCGCCTGACCGTCGATGGCGTCGAGATGACGCAAAACATCCAGGTCGACATCGATCCGGATCATCCCGATCCGAGTTGGATGCAGAACGAGGAAGAAGCGGCGCTGCTCGAGTTCCTCGAACTCGAAGGCGACGAAGAGCACGGCGGCGAATAGCGCAGCCAAAGCTCGCGCGAGCCAAGCAAGTCGATCTGCTCGGGCCAATGCTCGAGCGGATCGCACAATCCCGGTCGCCTCGATGGAGTGATAGTCGGATGTGCGACGATCGCCGACTGGCTCTTCGGCCAGGCGTCTAGAGGGCCCCGGTCGTCAACTTGAGCGCATTCGTGCTGACCGCTTGCAAGCCCGTGGCTTGGAAGGTCAGTGCGACGACTTGTTGGGTGAGTTGCAGGCCAACAAACGCCGCGGCACTCGGCACCAGGAACGATGTCGACGCGCTGCCTGCCGAGGCCGGGATGACCGCGAGGGCGATGGGGTTCGTCAGCAATTGACAACCGGGTGTCGACGGCAGTGGCAGTGGCAGCACGGTCGGCGTATTGCCAAGGACCTCGACTGCAATCGAGTTGGCAGGCATGCCAGCAGCGGTGGCGGTGTAGGTGCTGCCCAGCCACGGTGCGCTGTTGGTCGTCAGTGTTGCCGGTCCGGCAGCACCGAGGCAGCCGGCGCCAATGGCTACGGCGGCGGCCGGGCACGTTGGCGCTAGGCGAACCAGATACGGGTTGGGGCTGAAGGTCGTTGCCGGAGCATTGGCGAGGATGCCGAGGAAGTTGCCGCCGATGAGCACGCTGCCGTCGTCTTCGAGCAGCATCGCCTTGACGCTTCCCGGAACGAAGGTCGCGAACTCCGTCGAGCCAGTGCTGCCAGGCGTCCAGCGTTGCAGGTTGCTGGCTGGTATTGGCAGCTGCGGCAGGAAGAAGGCGGTGCCGCCGTTGCCCGTGAGCAGTTGTCCATTGGGCAGGCTCGCAAAGCAACTGATCGTGTTGCCGTAGCCGCCGTTGGCTCCGAGGCCCAACCAGGACGTCGTGGTCCACTGCCAGAATTGGCCATTGGCCGCAACGAACAACGTGCCGTCGGGGGCGACGTGCATGGCGTGCACATAGCCCGTGCCATTGCCGCTGCTGCCGCCGGGCATGGCGTGCCAGTTGTTGCCATCCCAGCGCGCAATGCCGTCCGCGGCGACATTGTCGATGCTGACGAACGGCCCGCCGGCAATCAGGTCGCCGTTGGGCAGCGTCGCCAGGGCTTCAATGCCATAGGCGCCGATGCCCGAGCCGAGTACGCCGTTGCCAAAGGCGTGCCAATTGACGCCGTCCCAGCGAGCCAGGTGGCGTGCCAATACGCCGCCGATGAAGAACGTGAATCCGCCGACGACCGTGTCGCCGTTCGGCAGGCTGGTGACCGCGTGCAGGTTGCCATCCGCCCCCGATCCCATCGGGGTCCAGGTTGCGCCGTCCCAGCGGGCGACGCGCGACAGCGCTGTGGTGCCGCTGTTGAGGAAATTGCCGACCGCGACCAGGTCGCCGTTGGGTAGTTCGGCAACGTCGCGCACGATCCGGTCAAGGCCGGCGCCATACGAGTGCCAAAGGTGTCCGTCGAAGCGTGCGATGCGGTCGGCGCGGCCGCCGTTCGCAGTGGCCAGTCCGGTGAAGTCGCCAGCGACCAGGATGTCGCCGGAACCAAGCCGCTTCAGCACCCAGATGTCGCCGTTGAAGCCGCCGCCGCAGCCGTGCCACTCGTTGCTATCCCAGCGCGCCACGTTGACGGCCGCGGCAGCGCCAGCGGACTTGAATGGACCGGCAACCAACAGGTCGCCGTTGCTCATGTCTGCGAACCGCAGGGTCTTGGGGGTGTCCGGGTGGCTGCCCATGGTCGACCAGGTGGTGCCATCCCATTGGATCAGGTATCGCGCTGCCACGCCGGCGTAGGTGATGAAGTTGCCGGCGACGATCAGGTCGCCATTGGGCCGCGTGTGCAGCCCTGAGAGTGGCTCACCGGTGCCGACTCCCATCGACGTCCAGGTCGTGCCGTCAAAGCGATGCAGTCCCACCGCGCTCGAGCCAGCGACCAGGTCGCCAGACGCGAGTTCGGTCGCGGCGTTGGCATTGACGAACGGTGTGTTGGCGTATCCGGTCCAGCTCGTGCCATCCCATTCGGCCAAGCCCGGGTAGGCGACTCCGCCGGCCGACCACAGTCCTCCGAAGACAACGATGTTGCCGTTCTGGCGACGGAAGCCATCGTAGATGGAGCCGACGACTCCTTGCCCAAGCGCCTGCCATTGCGAGCCGTCAAATCGGGCGATGCCCGGTGACAGCACGCCGCTCATCGTTCCGAAGGCGCCGATGGCGAACAGTTCGCCGTTGTCTGCCGCGATCAGTCGAGCGACGCGATCCGTGGACAGGGCGGTCTGGCCAAGGGTGACCCAGACGCCTTGTTGCCATCGATAGATCGTGGTGCGCGTGCTGATGCAGAGCCGATTGTTGCTGTCGACGACCAGGCGGACGACGACCTCACCGGGTGCTGCGGGGCTATTGCCGAGCGTGGACCATTGCTCGGTGATCGGGTTGAACAACGCGACTCCCCAGTGAGTCGTGTTGCCGGCCAAACCTAAGTAGCCAGCGATTGGGAGTCCGGCGTAGCCGCAGATCACAATGTGTTCGGGCAACGGGCCGGCGCCATCCGGATCCCATGCAACTGCGTCGTTGACGCTGTCGGCTCCCGGCAGCGTGTTGGTCGTTTGCCAGCTCGGTTCGCAGCCGGGAACTTGGGCGTGCAGCCAGGAGCAGACGGTGAGCAGGCCAAGCAGAGTTGTTGCCAGGGGAGTGCGTGCGTTCATTGCGAGCCTTGCTTCTTCGCGAATTGCGAAACTCACCGCTCGGATTGCGGCGAGCAGACGCGCAAATCTTAGCCTGGACCCTTCGACAGGGTTGGGTTCCTCCGCATCTCGCGCCACAGCACCAGGCCTGAGTCAGGCCTAGGTCCCAGAGCATCTAGGCCCCTCATACTTGGTAGCAGTTCACCCAATGCGCAGATGACCCGATGCGCAGATGCCCAATGCGCAGGCAATCTAGTACGCAGGTCACCTCCTACGCAGGTCGCTAGCCGAAGATCTCCGGCATGCCGCCGGTGCTGTCGACGAACGTGTCGGTCTTGACGCCAACGGCGTTCAACATGCCGACGAAGACATTGCTGAACGGCGTCGCCTCATCGTATTTGCGGTAGTGGCCGTGCTGGATGCCAAGCTTGCCGCCGCCGACCAGCGCGAGCGGCAGGTTGCGCGCATTGTGCGTCGTGCTGCAGCACCCGCCGTAGAGGATCTCGGTCGTGTCGAGCAGCGGCGTGCCGTCCGGATCCTTGACCTCGTTGAGGCGCTTGACGAAGTAGGCAAACTGTTCGGCGTGCCAACGGTCGTAGCGACCCCATTGTTGCCAGTGACCTTCGTGGGCGTCGTGGCTGATCGTGTGGTGACCGCGTTTGATGCCGAGGGCGCGGTTGGGGAACGAGTCGGCGAAACCCATGCCGTCTTCGCGGCCGGTCATGTAGGTGACGACGCGCGTCAGGTCGAGTTGCAGCGCGAGCACGATCAAGTCGTACATCGAGCGCAGATACGCGCCAGGATCGACGCCGGCGCCGATGTCGAGATCGATGTGGCTGGCGTCAAACTTCGGCAGCGGGCGATCGAGCCACTCAACGTTGCGGCGCAGTTGCTCCTCGACGGAGTCGAGGGACTGCAGGTATTGCTCGAGCTTCTCCTTGTCGGCTTTGCCGAGGCGGCCCTGCAGGCGCTTCGAGTCTTCGACGATGAGGTCGACGATCTTCTTGCCGGCGGCGAGGCTCTTCTTGCGTTCGGCGGTGGTGACGCCGCCACCCGGAGTGAAGTAGCGTTCGAAGATCAGGCGTTGCCGATGCTCCGATGGAATCGGGCGGGCTGCATGGTCAAACGACAACGTCGACGTGCGCGACTTGTAGCCAACGCCACCATCGGTCGAGAGCACCAGCGACGGGTAGCGGGTGTGCTTCTTGAGTTGCAGCGCCGCGACCTGATCGACGGAGATGCGGTTCTTGTAGACATCGCCGCGCATGTCGCCGGCGGTCAGCCAGGTGTCGCCGGCGAGGTGGCCCAGCAAGTTGCGCGACAACGGGTGGCTCAGGCCACCGAGCAGCGTCATCTTGTCGCGGAACGGCGCGAGGGACTTGAGTACCTCGGTCAGTTCGTAGTCCTTGCCCGGTACGTGTGGCAGCCAGCGCCACTTGCCCCACTTCTTGTCGTTCTCCTTGGGCATCGACGCGCCGTTCGGGAAGTAGACGTAGCACATCCGGCGGATGGCTTCGGGGGGAGTTCCGGGGCGCGAACTCGCAGACAGCTTCGGCTGCATGGCGTCGAGCATCGGAAGTGCGACGGCGACACCGGTGCCGCGCAGAAAGGATCGACGGTTGAGTTGCCAGGGCTTCTGCATGCTCAGCTACGCTCGGGTTGGGGTCTCGTGCGAGCCGACTATGCTATGCAATTGCTCCGGCTTGGCAAACCCGCGATTGCTGCTGGAGCCATTCGCAAGCAGCACTGCTGGTGCCCCGCGGGGCCGTCACTTCGATAGGAACGAGGGCGACGCCACGATGCTGCGCAGGACCGAGCGCGCCCGGAAGCCGTCGCCTTCGACGATCTGCAGCATCTGGGTGATCTCTTCGTCGTCGGCGAAGTAGATCTCGCGACCGAGTGCGTAGGCGAACAGGTGCTCAATGACCGAGCGGGCAAACGTGCGCTGTTGCTTCTCGACCAGCCACTTCTGAATGCCTTGCAGGCCGTCGACATCGGTGCCGTCCGGTAAGGTCGAGGTGGCGTCGACAAGCTTGCCCTTGCGCTTCTCTTGAAAGCGGCCGACGGCATTCATGCGTTCGAACACGAAGCCGTATGGATCGAGACCGATGTGGCAGTCGCGGCACGAGGGCTTGTCACTGTGCGACTCGATCTGCTGCTTCAGCGTCATCTTGTCGAAGCCGGGGGTCTCGGGGTCGAGGTCCGGCACGTTCGGCGGCGGCGGCGGCGGTTCGTCACCAAGCAGACGGGCCTTCAGCCAGACCGCACGCTTGATCGGATGTGGTTCATTGCCGTCCGAGTGGCCGACGTGGAACGAGCCGTGGGACAACAGGCCGCCGCGGCGCTCGGGTCGGTCGGCCGGGATCTTCACGGCGCGGAACTGTTGGCCCTTGACGCCGTCGACGCCATAGAACTCGGCGAGGTTCTGGTTGAGCATTGCGAAGTCGGCCTGCAGCAGCGTCGCCAGTGGCAGGTCTGCAGCGAAGACATGCTCAACGAACGTGTAGGTCTCCTCGGCCATATCACGCTTCACGTAGCGCGTGTAGTCCGGGTGCTTGTTGACGTTGATCGTCATGCTCGCGTGGCGATCCATACGCAGCCACTCGTAGGTGAACCTGCGCAAGAACCGCGAGCTGCGTTGGTCGTCCAGCATGCGGTCGACCTGGCCGAGCAATTCCTTGCGCAGATCGCCGCTTGCGACAAGCTTGCGTAGCTCGGCATCGGGCGGCGAGTTCCACAGGAAGTAGCTGAGTCGGTTGGCGAGCATCCACGCCGGCAGCGCCTGGTCGTCGGCAAGTTCATCGACCGGTTCGCACAAGAACAAGAACTCGGGCGAGCACAGGATCGCGATCAGCACTTCCTGGATGGAGTCTTCGTAGGTCGCGTAGTCGCTGCGAATCGATTGCCAGAATTCCAAGTAGCGGTCGATTTCGTCTTCGCGGGCCGGACGACGGAACGCTCGCGAGACAAATCGGTCGAGCACCGTGCGCGTGTAAGCCGTGTCATCCGAGCGAGTGTCGGATTCGATGAAGATGTCGGTGTGCGATTTCGGCGGCCATTGCGGCAGGTAAGGTGCTTCGAACTCGATCGTCTCGACCAGAAGTGGCGGGCCGGTTTCGTTGGCGGACTTGACCAGATGGTCGTTCCAGACACCGAGCAGCAGGAAGCCTGACAAGATCTCGTTGTCGCCCGAATCGGGTGCCGGAATCGGCAGGTTCTCAAGGCGGCCGAAGAACTCGTAGGTCTGCGCGTTGCCGAGCTCGGCGAGCACTTCCTGCGACTCGCCGAACGTCGTGTAGTCCATGCCGTCGTCGGTGCGCGTGCCGATCAGCGCGCGGATCGCCGGATTGAGCTGCTTGACGGCGTCGTTCTGCTTTTCGTCGCGGCTCGACAGGCGCTTCACCAGCGGGTGATCTTCAGGTAGCGGCGTGATCACGACGTCGGTGAAGCCCATGAAGAACGGGCCGCCGAGCTCGAGTGATTGGTTGCCCTTGCGCATGCCGACCACGCCGAGTGGCGTCACGACGCGCTTCTGCGTCATCTGTTCGGCAGTCATCTCCGGCCGTTCATCGATCTTGTGGCCAGCGCACTTCAAGCGCACCGACGGCATTGCGTCCTGGGCGATGGGACGGTGCACGAGGTCGATCTGGTAGAAGCCGTCGCGAGGCAGTTGGAAGCGCACGCGTGCTTTGCTGTCGTTCGGCACGTCGACCGGGACGAGCGAGTTGCCTTCCTTGCGCAGGTTCTTGTGTTGGTCGCTCTTGTTCGACGGGATGAAGATCGACATGCCGGCGGCCGAAGGCTTCGCCGACAGATGGTCATCGGGTGACAGGGTGGCCATCGCCACCGGGTCGTCAAGGCGCACCAGGATCTGCTTGCGCAGCGGTGGCACGTAGCCGCGCGATGCCTTGACGCGCATGACGAAGTCGCCTTGCTCCGGCCAGACGCGCTGCATCTCGAGCTTGAGGTTCGGCGAGGGGCCTTGCCACGATGCCGGCACGACTTCTTTGCGTGGCAACGCCGACAGCAGGATCATGCCTTCGTCAACGCTGCGGAATCGGTCTTGGCTCGAGCCGCGCAGGCCGACGCTGATCTTGCGTTGGATGCGTTGGCGTTGTTGCTGTTGTTCTTTGGTGCCGCCGGCGACGACGCGCCCGTTCTCGAGGATTTCGACGGTGAAGTCGTTGGGGTTCAGTGCCACCGATTGGTAGCCGCCGGTCTTGCCCGCGACCTTGCCCCTGCCGATGTTCTTGCCGAACGTGACCCGGTAGTGGGTGACCTTGGGTTTCGCCGTGGCGATCGCCTGGCTGAGGCCTTGGCGGGCGATGATCTGGTAGTTGTCGAGGTGCAGCGACGAGGCCTGCAGCACTTCGCCGTTGTTGCTAAAGCCGTTCTTGGACTTGCCATCGTCGGGCAGCGTCTGCGCAAAGTTGATCTTGACGCCGAGCAGTTCCTGCAAACTGTGCGTGTATTGGTCGCGCGTCAAGCGGCGCATCACGACGCGCCGCTCGCCCTTCTGGCGCTCGGCTGCGGCCTTCAGTGATTCCCGGATCCAGCGCACCATCAGGCGGCGCTCGGTGGTGCTCATCTGGTCTTCGTCATCCGGCGGCATCTCGCCACTGCTGATCATGTCGACGGCCGCGTGCCAGCCTTCGGCATCGGCGCGCGCCAACATCTTCGGATCCAGAATGTTGAGCTGCACGTCACCCTTCTGCTTGCGATCACCGTGGCAGCGAAAGCAATACTTGGCAAACAGCGGCTCGACCTGAGTGGCGTAGTCGATGGGCTGCGGCGCCTGCGGGTCTTGCGGGTCGATACGACCAGCGAGAAGAGCGAGAACCGTGACGAGGGTGGCGAGGAGTCGGCGGCGTCGAATTACAGCAAGCATGTTCAAGGTGTTGGCGCGCACAGCTTAACAAGCGAAGGCCGAGGATGTGTTTTCTTGTCCTGGCACCGTACGCACTTCCTAGCGGGGGCGGTAGGCGTGGAGGGGGGCGTTGTTTGGGGCGAAGAGTAGGGTGCCGTTGGGGGTGACGGCTAGGGAGCGTTGGTCGCCGAAATGGTTGATGCCGTGGGTGTGTGGGGGGAGCACGGTCAGGTGGCCGTTGGCGGCTTGTAGGACCAGGCCGGTGCCGCCGTCGTGTCGGCCGGTTTCTGGTTCGGGGGAGAAGTTGTTCTGGGCGCAGATGAGCAGGTCTTTGTGGATGTGCATCGCGTTGATGGGGGCGATCTGGGCGCGGTGCGGCAGGGGTTCGATGGTGAAGTGGCCCTTGCCATCGTTGCGGAGCAGGCAGCTCGCCAGTTGCGTCGCAAGCAGTTCGCTGCAGGTGGTGAGCTTCTCTTTGCTGTAGATGTCTGTCAGCAGCGAGCTGGCGAACTGTTCGTAGGTTGGGAAGCGCGTGGCGATGCTCGGCATGGCGCCGCTGCTGCAGCTGCGACCTCGAACGGGTAGCAGGCGATCGCCTTCATACTTGGCTTCGATCAGGTCGCGGCGGCCGTCGTCGTCGAAGTCGCCGAAGTAGAGTCGCGCGGGCTTGTCGGTAGTCGCCTTGTACTTGGTGTTGAAGCCCTGGTTGCCGGCGACGTAGTCGAGGTCGCCGTCGCCGTCGATGTCCCAGGCGCAGAGACTGTTCCACCAGCCGAGATCTCGGTGCAGGCCGGCGGCTTCGGTCGCATCGACGAACGTCTTGCCATCGTTGTGTAGCAGTCGGATCGGTTGCCAGTGGGCCGCGACCAGTAGGTCGAGTTTGCCATCTCCGTCGGCGTCGGAGAACAGCGCGTCGGTCACCATGCCGGCCGTCAGCAGCGGCTTGGCGACTTCGCTGGTGACGTCGGTGAAGGTGCCGCCGTCGTTTCGGTAGAGATGACTTCCGGGTGCGTCTGGGTAGGCGCCGGGAATCAGTCGGCCACAGACCAGCACATCGAGGTCGCCGTCGCCGTCGTAGTCCGCGACGATGGCGCGTCCCGACGATTCGCGGATGTCGGGAAAGGCAGCGTCTTCGCGCACGAATGACTTGCCGTCGTTGCGATAGAATCGGTCGCGTAGGTTCTGATGTCCGGCGGCGACTTCACTGCCGCCACTGGTGACCAGCAGGTCGAGGTCGCCATCGCCGTCGGCATCGAGAAAGCACGCGCCGACATCTTCGCTCGCTGCATCGGCAGTCCAGGGGCCTGGCACTGGTTGCCACTTGTCTGCTTGCTGCAAGAACAACTGGCCGGCCTGTTGGCACGCGCCGCCGACAAAGACGTAGTCGCCGGCCGTGGCCAGGGCCGGACCGAGGCGGCTGACCTGCGCTGGCAGTAGCGGCTGCGTCACGTATTCGTCGAAGTCATTCTCGCGGTGCACGAACGACGGTGCCTTGGCCTTCACGAACAGTGGCGGCTGGGTGCTGCCTTCGAATACTGCTTCGAGGTTCGGCGGTTCGTCGCCGCTCTCGGTGATGACGTAGCGGGCATGCGTCGCGAGGTCTTCGAACTGTTGCACGTGGCCCGATGGCCAGTAGACGGATAGGTGCACCGACTTGGCATCGCCCAAACCGAAGTGCAGTTCCGGTGCCTGGCCCGACAGGTAGCCGCGGGATAGCGAGAGTTCGCGCACGATACGTTGGCCGCTTGGCAACTGCGCGACGACGCGCGTGCCGACACCGAAGCGTTCGCTGCGTTGGCCCTTGAGGCGAACGATGATCGAGGTGCCGTCGCTGGTTTGGTTCTCGTAGAGTACGGCGGGCGCTTCGAAATTGTTCACCAGCACATCGAGGTCGCCGTCGCCATCAAAGTCTGCCAGGGCGGCGCCGTGGGAGACGGCTTCGAGATCGAGTCCCCAAGCCTTGCCGACGTTTTCGAAGGCCAGGTCCTTGGCGTTGCGCAGCGCGACGTTCTTCTCTGGCACCGCTGCGACGTTTTGGATCAGCGCGATCGCGGCCTGCTGACGCCCTTCTTGCCATAGTTTCGCGACCCGCAACTTGAGGTCGGGATCGGTGTCGAAGCGCGCGATGCCGTTGGTTGCGAACAGATCGACGCGCGTGTCGTGGTCGAGATCGCCGAACAACACCGACCAGGTCCAGTCAGTGCTCGCGACACCCGCGAGCTTGGCCGCTTCCTGAAACTTGCCCATGCCGTTGTTGAGCAGTAGCGCATTGCGCATCACTTGGGGTGGCTCCGAATGCATCAGCACCGGTCGCTCTTCCGCCATGTCGCCCATCAAGACCTTGGCCTTCTTGTGGGTCGTCATGCTCATGTCGGCGACCAGGAAGTCGAAGTAGCCATCGCCATCGACGTCGGCGGCATCCGAACCCATGCCGTAGTATGCCGTGTGCGGAACGGTTTCCTTGCTGACTTCGCGGAACGTGCCGTTGCGCTCGTTGTGGTAGAGCAGGTCGGGCGACTCCAAGTCGTTGGCGACGTACAGATCGGGGTAGCCATCGTCGTCGTAGTCGCACCAGGTGGCCGACAATCCCATGCCATGATCGGCCATGCCGGCACTGGTCGTGACGTCGACAAATTTGCCGGCGACGTTGCGCAGCAGGCGGTCGGGTTGGCCCGCGGTGTAGATGTGGCCGCGAAAGGCGAAAAAGTGCTCCGCCAGTTCGTCGCTCAAGGCGGCGGTGGTGAGGTTGCCGCGCGCGGCCAGTTCGCGTAGTTGTTGCCACTGGCGTTGCGTCGGCACCATCTCGATCGGCGATCGCGAGACATCCTGCGGCGGTTGGAAGCCGTGCAGCACTTCGGGCGTATCGGTCCACCCGGCATGCAGCGCGCGGTTCGTCAGCAGGTAGAGGTCGAGGGTGCCATCGCGGTCGTAGTCGGCGAATGCCGCCATGGTCGATGCCGCGATCAGGTCGAGGCCAAACTGCTTGCCGTTTTCGACGAACGTGCCGTCGCCCTGGTTCTCATACAGCAGGTTCTTCGACTCGATGTTGCAGACGTAGAGGTCGAGATCGCCATCCCCGTCGACGTCGGCGAACGTCGCACCCGAACCCCACGCCAAGCCGCCGTCGACGTCGCCGGCTTTGATCGTGACGTCTTCGAAGCGCAAGGGGGCGACCTGTCGGAACAGCTTGTTCTGCCCGTCCTGCGAAACGAGGTATGCGTCGAGCAGGCCGTCGCCGTCGTAGTCGCCGACGGCAAGTCCGGCGCCGTTGGTCAGGTAGGTGTAGCGGTTCTCCCGGCGCAGTTGATTGGCGAACGCGAGCCCGGATTCTGTGACCGGAACCCTCCGGAAGCGCGGCTGGCCGGCGGCGTGTCCGGTTGCGGCACGCAGTGGTTGCTGCTCAATGCTGGCTGGGATGAGCGGATCTTTGGGGTCGCCGCACGCAACGACGCAAACCAGCGGCAGCGCCAGCAGCCAGATAGTTCGGGATTTCTTGACACGCCCGGTGCGCTCGGCACCTCTAGCAATGGCTCGGACCCTCAAGTTCATGGAGCCACTATCGCACGTCGCCGGGCATTCGCCCACAACCGTCACCACTTGCTCTATGCTCTCAGCGCCTTCTCAAGGCGTTCTCGTCACCATGCTTCGCAATCTACTCACGCTCGTTCTCCTCGCGGCTTCGGCCATTTCTCAGAACTACTACGCTGCGTCACTGGATAGTGCGCAGGAGGTCCCGGCCAATGGTAGTGCCGGCCGTGGGTGGGGCATCGTTCGCAACGATGCCGGCACCGACCTGGTCAATGTCTACCTGCGCTACGAAGGCCTGGCGGCGGCGGCCACTGCCGCCCACGTGCACCTCGGCTTGCCGGGGGCCAACGGCGGCGTCGTGTTCGCATTGACGTCCACGGGTCCCAACACCTACACGGGCCAGGCCAACATTGGCGCGGCCCTGATCCCGGCGCTCGAAGCTGGCGGCATGTATCTCAACCTGCACACGGCTGCGTTCGGTGGCGGTGAGATCCGCGGCCAGATCGTCAAGGCGAACGCGATGCGGTTTACGGCCAGCCTCGAGGGCGGCCAGGAAGTGCCGCCGGTCGCCAGCGCTGGCTCCGGCACGGTCGATGCGTTGTTCTATGAGCCGGAAGATCGCCTGGTCTATACCGTGAACGTTGCGAACACGTCCGGCATCACGGCGGCTCACCTGCATCAAGCTGCTGCTGGTAGCAACGGCCCGGTACTCACGGGGTTGACCGGAACCAACGGCACCTACTGTGGTGTCACCGATCGGCTGACGCCGGCGCAGAAGGCGGCTTTGTTGGCCGACGGCTTGTACTGCAACATCCACACCAGCGCGAACCCGGGCGGTGAAGTACGTGGGCAGCTGCGTTTGATGAACGAAGGACAGCAGTTGGTTGCTGCGGCAGATAGCCTGCAAGAAGTGCCGCCAAATCCGTCGCCGGGTCTCGCTGGCGCGACTGCAGTGCGCCAGGCCGATGGTTCGGTTGCGGTCACTGGCGAGTTTTCTGGATTGCAGGGCACCGCTACGGCAGCGCACGTCCATGTGGGAGCGCCGGGCAGCAACGGTCCGGTCGTGTTCGCCTTGAGCATTGTTGGCAACACGATCAGTGGCAGCGTGACGCCAACGCCAGCACAGGCGGCGGACATGCAAGCTGGCAATTGGTACATCAACATCCACACCAGCGTGCTCGGCAGTGGCGAGATCCGCGGGCAGTTGACGCCGGCAACGCTGCCGACGACCTATGGTGGCGGCTGCACCGGCAGCAACGGCGACGTGCCACAGATCGGTGCGACCGGCAGCGCCATCGTTGGCACGCCGATGTCGATTGACCTGTATGGCGCGCTGCCAAACACCTTTGCCCTGCTCGCCTTTGGTGGCAGCCGTTCTTCGGTTGGTGGCGCGTTGTCGCTGCCGTTGGAGCTGAGCACCTTTGGCCTCAGCGCGCCGAATTGCCTGCTGCTCGCGGCGCCTACGCTGCTGGTTGCGAATCCAGTCGATCCGCGCGGCTGCGCGACGCTGCCGATCGCGATGCCGTTCAACCCGGCGTTGCGCGGTGGCTCGTACTTCAGCCAGTGGTTCGTGCTCGATGGCGCCAACCCGGCCGGATTGGTCGCCAGCAACGCACTCGAGTTCACCATCGAGTAGGAAGCTGCGAAAGGCTGCTTGCGTTGCCGTCACCGGTTCGGAAAGGTGGTGACGCCGAACATGTGGAATCGACGTAGCCGACCGACAATCTATCTGCTGGCGGTCGTCGTCGGCGCAGTTGCCGGCCTGGGCGCGCTATTGTTCGAATTCAGCGCGGCGGTCATCGTGCACTTCGTGCTGGTTGGGATCGGTGGCTACGCCCCGAACGGTCCCAAGGGCGAAGTGCACCTGATGTCCGACAGCGGCGCGACGCACGAGATTGTCTGGTGGTGGCTGCTGTTGCTGCCGGCGATCGGTTGCTTGCTCAGTTCGCTGTTGTCCGAGCGCTTTGCGCCGGAAGCCAAGGGTCACGGCACCGATGCCGCGATCGATACCTACCACCGCGGCGGTGGTCGCATGCGCGGCCGCGTCCCGATCCTCAAGGGCGTCTGCAGTGCCCTGACGCTCGGCTTTGGCGGCAGTGGTGGCCGCGAGGGCCCGATCGCCCAGATTGGCGCCGGCTTTGGCTCGTTCCTCGGCCAGCGGCTCCGCCTCGGCGACAAGGCCTGTCGCACCCTGCTCGCTGCCGGCATGGCGGGGGGCGTCGGGGCAATCTTCCACGCTCCATTTGCCGGCGCGTTGTTCGCCGCCGAGATCCTTTATCGCGACGCCGAACTCGAAGGTGAAGTCGTGATCCCGGCATTCCTGTCGTCGGCAGTGGCCTATTGCGTGTTTTGCGGGTGGCTCGGTGATTTCGGCGTGCTGTTCGAGCTCGGCCCGGGCTTTGACTTCGACAACGTCGTCGAGATGCTGCCCTACACGCTGCTGGCGCTGGCGTTGCTGCCAGCGATCGGCTTCTACACCCGGTTCTTCTACGCCTGCGAACGCTTCTTTGCCCGCTTGCCATGGCCGCGGCCTTTGGTTGCCGCCGTCGGTGGTTTGCTGACCGGCGCCGTGGCGCTCGGGGCGTGGGTGGCGATGGACGACGACCGCGCACTGGCGGTTCTGAGCAGCGGCTACGGTGTGCTGCAGGACACGCTCGATGGCAGCGTCGTTGGCTGGAGCGGCATCGGTCTGTTGCTGTTGGTGGCGATTGGCAAGGTGTTCGCCACGTCGTTCACAATCGGTTCGGGCGGCAGCGCTGGCGTCTTTGGGCCGAGCATGGTCATCGGCGGCAGTGTCGGTGGCGCGGTCGGTTTGCTGTGCCATCAGTGGGGGTTGGTCGACAATCCCGCCAGCTTGTGCATCGTCGGCATGTGCGGGTTCTTCGCTGGCGCGGCGAAGACTCCGATCTCGACGATCGTCATGGTCACCGAGATGACGGGTTCGTACCAACTGCTGTTGCCGGCGGTGTGGGTGTGTGGCTTGACGTTCTTGTTGTCGCGGCGCTACGTGCTCTACCAAAAGCAGGTGCTCAATCGCGCGATGTCGCCGGCACACCGCGGCGAATACGTCGAAGCACTGCTCGAAGACATGACCGTGGCCGACGTGTTCGAACCGAGTGAGGTCGATACCGTGACGTCGTCGATGCCGCTGCGTGAGATTGTTCGCAAGATCGCGCACGGCCGGCAGGACTACTTCCCGGTCGTCGACGACGGGCAGTTTGTTGGCATCGTGTCGGCGCACGATGTGCGTGAGTTCACCTTCGATGAGAGCATCTACACGATCGCGATCGCGGCCGACATCATGTCGAGTCCGCCGGTGGTCGTGCGGCCCGAGGATGACTTGCACACGGCGCTCGAGACCTTCGACTCGATCTGGATCGACGAGCTGCCGGTGGTTTCCAGCGAGGACCCCAACCACGTTTTGGGACAGTTGCGACGTCGTGCGATCAACCGGGCCTACACCAAGAAGCTGAAAGAACTTCGGGCCATGCAGCAAGAGCAGCGCGAGTCCTGATTGCGTTGGGACGCCCGGTTTTGTTGTCACCGGGAAGCGGTTTGGGCCCCTGTTACAGAGTGGATCTGGCGCCAGGTCGGAAAAACTATGTTTGGACTTTGTTCGGGTCTCTGTTAGGGTGCCCGACATGCACCTGAGGGTGCCTTTGCAACGACAGCGATCCCGTGGGAGGGGCGATTACGATGACATCGAAGGCAGCAGAAAAGGCCGCAGCAGGCAAAATTAGTAAGCAAGAGGCGTTGAAGGCAGAGGCCCTGGGCGACGCCCTGGCAGCCATCCAGAAGAACCACGGCGATGGTTCGATCATGCGCATGGGCGACCGCAACGTCGTGCCGATCGAGGGGATCTCGACCGGCTCGCTCGGTCTGGACCTCGCCACTGGTGGCATTGGCTTCCCGCGTGGACGGGTGATCGAAGTTTACGGTCCGGAATCGTCTGGTAAGACGACCTTGACGCTGCATGTCGTTGCCAACGCCCAGCGCGAAGGTGGCACCTGCGCCTTCATCGATGCCGAGCATGCGCTCGATCCTTCGTATGCCCGTCGCCTCGGTGTCGATATCGACGCCCTACTGATTTCGCAGCCGGACAATGGCGAGCAGGCCCTCGACATCTGCGAGACGCTCGCCAAGTCGGGCGCCGTCGACCTGATCATCATCGACTCGGTGGCGGCCCTGGTGCCAAAGGCCGAAATCGAAGGCGAGATGGGCGACAGCTTCGTTGGTTTGCAGGCTCGGTTGATGAGTCAGGCGCTGCGCAAGCTGACCGCGGTCACCGCCAAGTCCAACACGACGCTCGTCTTCATCAACCAGATCCGCGAGAAGATCGGCGTGATGTTTGGTAGCCCGGAGACCACGACCGGTGGTCGTGCGCTCAAGTTCTACTCGTCGGTTCGCATCGACATCCGCCGCATTGGCCAGATCAAGAACGGCGACGTTCCGATCGGTGCTCGGACCAAGGCGACCGTGGTCAAGAACAAGGTTGCGCCCCCGTTCCGCAAGACGGAGTTCGACATCCTGTTCAACGAGGGCATCAACCGTCTCGGTGAGCTGCTCGATCTCGGCGTCGAAAACGGCATTGTCCGCCGTTCGGGCACCTGGATGAGCTACGGCGAAACCCGTCTAGGCCAAGGGCGCGAGCGTGCCCGCGAGTTCTTGAAGGAACACCCGGAGATGGCCAAGGAGATGGAAGAGAAGCTGCTCGACAAGCTTCTTCCTAGCCGCCAGCCAGATGCCGATGGCAAGGCGGACGGTAGTGGTTCTGACGGTAGTGCTGACGGTGCCAAGCCGGATGGCAGCAAGGCGGATGGGGGTGTGGCGAAGGCCGCAACCAACGGCAAGTCCGTGCTTCCCGCGGCGAATCGCACGTCGGAGGCCCCGGCCAAGCGCGGTCCGGTTGGCAACAACAAGATCCCGAGCCGCAAGTTCGGCAGCCGCTAACGCGGCGTGTGAGTTGAGCAGCCGCTAACGCGGCCTGCAAACTCGGCAGCCGCTACTGCGCGCGGGCTAAGCAGCCGCGAACGCGGCGTCGGTTGCCGCGAGCGACCGCGAGGCAGTCGCCGGTTCTGGACCGGCTGAGCTGCTGATTGGCGGCTTGGGCACCGGGGAGCTGTTGGCTTTTTGGTTTCTGGGGCCTCTTGCTGGTGGGCGATTGAGGCCGCTGGCGATTCAGGCGCTGTAGATTTAGGCCATTGGGGATGAGAGCTAGTGGCGATGCGGCTAGTGGCGATGCGGGTACTCGCGATTCTGGCACTGGCGATGCGGGCACTGGCGGCTCTGGCACTGGCGATGCGGGCACTGGCGATTCTGGCCACTAGCGACTCGCGCGGCTGGTGATTCGAGCCACTGGTGATTCGGGTGGCTGGGCGCGTCGGCAACGCGGATCTGTGGTTTGAACCGGGTACGGTACGCAGATTTGGGGGATCGGGTGCTGAGGTTGTTCTGATCTTGCCAAGCACTTGGCTACGTGGGCATCAATTGGCTACAACGTTCGCCCCCGAATTGGGGAATACGAACCATGAAGCCGCTGACTGCCGACGAGATCCGCTCCAAATACCTCGAGTTCTTCACTGGCCAAGGCCACACCGTGATGAAGTCGGACCTGCTGGTGCCCGCGAATGACCCGACCCTGCTGTTTACCGGCGCGGGGATGAATCAGTTCAAGGACATGTTTCTCGGCAAGGGTACCTTGCCGACGAAACGGGTGACGACGTCGCAGAAGTGTTTGCGAGTGCCAGACCTCGACAACGTTGGCGTGACTCCGCGTCACCACACGTTCTTCGAGATGCTCGGCAACTTCTCGTTCGGTGACTACTTCAAGAAGGAGTGCATCACCTGGGTCTGGACCTTCTTCCACGAAGTCTGCGGCATACCCAAGGATCAATTGGTCGTCACCGTCTACGTGGATGACGACGAGGCCTTCGACATCTGGACCAAGCACATCGGCATGGATCCGGATCGCGTGTTTCGCTTTGGCGAGAAGGAGAACTTCTGGCCCGCCGAAGCTCCGAGCAAGGGGCCGAACGGTGTTTGTGGTCCGTGCTCCGAAATCTACTTCGATCACGATCCAACGGCCCCGATGCCCGACCGGGATGGCCTCGAAGATCTTCCCGCGCCGCGCTTCCTCGAGATCGGTAACTGCGTGTTCACGCAGTTCGATCGCCAGAGTGACGCTTCGCTGAAGCCGCTGCCGCAGAAGAATATCGATGTCGGCCTCGGACTCGAGCGCGTCGCCGCTGTATTGCAGGGCGCCGAGAACAACTTCGAGACGGATTTGTTCCGGCCCTACCTTGAGCACGTCGGCAAGCTGTGCGGCACAAGTTATGGCGTCGACAAGGACAAGGACGTGCGCATGCGGCGCATCGCCGACCACGTGCGCGCCATCACGTTCTGCATCGCCGATGGTGCGCTGCCGAGCAACGAAGGCCGCGGCTATGTCGTGCGCAAGATTCTTCGCCGCGCTGCTCGCGATGGTTACGAGTTGGGGCTCGGCAAGCCGTTCCTCTGTGACATGGTCGACGTGGTCGGCGCGGTCATGGGGAAGCAATACCCCGAGGTTCGCGAGAACGCTGCGCAGTGCCGCGCCGTGATTCGAGCCGAAGAAGAGAACTTCTTGGTCGTCTACAAGCAGGGCATGGCGCGCCTCGATGAGTTCTTGGCAGTGTCCCTGTCGGGGAGTTCGCGCGGCGCGGTGATCGTCGGCAGTGGCGAGTTCGCATTCCAGCTGCACGATACCTACGGCTTCCCGATCGACATCACCCAGAAGGTCATCGAAGAGCGCGGCTACGGCCTCGACGAAAGTGGCTTCCAAGCGGCGATGGAGCAGCAGCGAGAGCGCGCCCGTGCCCACGCGTCAACGTCCGAGGCCGTGTTCACCGCGAGTGTCGCCGTCAAACTGCGGGACGCTGGCCAGGCGCCGACCAAGTTCGTCGGCTACACGGACTTGGCAAGCCAGAGCAAGCTCTGCTCGTTGGTTGGTGATGGCGAGTCCTTGCTGGATCGCGCCGAGGCGGGCCAGAAGGTGCTTATCGTTACCGAGTCGACGCCGTTCTATGCTCAGGGCGGCGGCCAGGTGGGGGATCATGGTCGCGTCGAGTCCGCGACTGGCAAGGCCGTGGTGCACAACACGACGGCGCTCGATGGCTTCCATTTGCACCAGGCCGAAGTGCAGTCCGGTCATCTGGAATGCGGTCAGGATGTGCAGCTCCAAGTGGCAGAGGACGCGCGCCGCGCGACCGAACGCAACCATACGGCGACCCACTTGCTGCACGCGGCGTTGAAGCAAGTGCTCGGCGATCACGTCAGTCAGGCTGGCTCCGAAGTCAATCCAGAGCGCCTTCGTTTCGACTACACGCAGCCGGAGAAGCCGGCGGCGGACAAGCTGCGTGAAGCCGAAGAGCTCGTCAACGAGCAGATTCTCAGCGCGATCGATGTCGGCGCGCGCGTGCAGAGTCTCGACGACGCGCGCAAGAGCGGCTTCGTCGCGTTGTTCGGCGAGAAATACGGCAGCGAAGTTCGCACCCTGCAGGTCGGCGAGTTCTCAAAGGAGCTGTGCGGTGGCACGCACGTTGGCAACACTGGCAACATTGGCGTGTTCCGACTCGTCAGCGAGACTGCGGTGGCGGCTGGCACCCGCCGAATCGAAGCCGTGACCGGCCGCGTGGCGCTGCGCATGGCGCGGGCCGAGCGCGATCATCTCGCCAAGGTGGCTGGCCAACTCAAGGTGCCCGGGGACCAGGTGCCGGTTCGCGTCGCTGAGCTCAGTGACGAACTCAAGAAGACCAGGAAGCAGCTTGAGAAGGCGCTCGCGCCGGATCTCGATGTCGAGATCAACAAGCTCGCCACAGCGGTGGTCGCGCACGATGGCGTCCATACCCTCGTCTATGAGCGGCCGGGACTGCAGACCAAGGACGCGCAAGAACTGCTGCACCGTGCTCAGCAGAAGTTCCAACCGTTCGCCGGGATCGTGCTCAGCAAGAGTGCCGACGCCGTGTTGGTCGTCGTTGCGATCAGCAAGGAATTGACCGCAAAGCTCAAGGCTGGTGATTTGGTCAAGCAGTTGGCGGGCCTGCTCGGGGGTGGTGGCGGTGGTCGGCCGGATGCCGCCCAGGGCAAGGGCAAGGACGTCAGCAAGCTCGGCGAGGCTGTCACGGCAGCCGAAGCGGCCCTTGCGGCGGCCGGTTTGCGACCGTAACCCTGCTGACTACCCGGGCTCAGCGCACCTTCGACAGTTTGCAGGACTGCCCCAGGCGGACGTTGACTTCACGCCGGCCGTCCGTAACCTGTCTGGCCCCACAATCCGGTGCTGGGCTCTTCGCGGCGGTTCGCGAAGGGATCCCAAGAGCACTGAGGGCATACTCAAATGGCAGTCCCCAAAAGAAAGATCAGCCGAGCAACCCGCGGTAGCAAGCGCATCCACAAGGTTCTCACCCGGCTGCAACTCGTCAGCTGCACACACTGCGGCTCGATGATTCGTCCGCACACGATCTGCAAGGCATGTGGTCACTACCGCGGCCGTCAGATCTTGGTCGCGAACAACCCTTCGAACTAATCAACCCGTGGTAGGCGACCATCCACGGCAGGTGTTCACCTGGGTTGTCAGCAGGTGTTCACCTGTGTTGGGGGTCACCGAAGTCGTTGATTTGGTCCGCTAGACCCAATCGCCAAAGCCTGTCGATGGTCTGATCATTCGACGGATTGCAAACGCTGTTGCTCGTCCGCCAGATTCTCTGGTTGCCGGTCGGCAGTTCGTTGGTTTTGGGTGTCGCATGCATGGCCGTGCGATTCCCAGTTGGGCAGCAAGTATCGATGCGAATCATGCGAATCACCAATGGTTCGGTTCGGTGCTGACCGTGCTTCGTATCCGCACGAGTATCCGCACGATGTTCAGCACGATCGACGTGCTGTCGAGTTCCGCTTTGCCAAGACCCTGTATCGTCGTCACTTGTCGATCGATTCTTCGGTGGATCGGTGTTCTGGTTTTGCAGTGCGACGTTTCCACCCCATGCTGTGGTCGAGTCACGACCGCAATCGGCTAACCTGTTTCCAGGCCGCACGCGTTGGTCCTTAATCAGCCATGAGCAGAATCGTACTTGATGCAGTCGGTGGTGATCACGCCCCGACCGAAGCTATTGCCGGCGTCGCGCTGGCGTTGAAGAGCGGCTACCTGCAGCCGCATGAAGTCGCGCTCACGGGGCCCGAGCAGCAAGTGCGCGATGCGTGCCAGGCCGCCGGCCTGCCCGAAGAGGTCGAGATCGTCGACGCCCCGGACTTGCTGTCTTGCGATGACACGCCAACCGATGCCATGCGCAAGAAGCCGCGCAACAGCATTGCGGTCGGCATCCAGATGGTAAAGGAAGGCAACGCTGCCGGATTCGTCAGCGCCGGTTCCACTGGCACGGTGGTCGCGGCCGCCACGCTTGGCTTGCGCTACCTCGAGGGCATTCGCCGCGCGGCCATTGCTGCGATCATCGAAGGCGAGAAGCACCCGTTCTTGGTGCTCGATGTCGGGGCCAACCCGATGCCGAAGGCGCACCATCTGGCGCACTACGCGTTGATGGGGTCGGCCTACTACGGCTGCCAGTTCCAGGTCGATGAGCCCAAGGTCGGGCTGCTGAACATCGGCAGTGAAGTGCTCAAGGGCAATCCGGTCGTGCGCGACGCACACGGCATGATGCAGAGCATGCCGATCAACTTCCGCGGCAACGTCGAAGGCGACGGAGTGTTCTCCGGAGAATGCCACGTGATCGTGACCGATGGCTTTAGCGGCAACGTGTTGCTGAAAGTCAGCGAAGGTGTGGCTGAGTATCTGCTGCGCACCACGTTCGGCGCCATGATGAAGGTTGGCGTCTCCGGTGAGCAGCTCAAAGCAGTGCAGAAGGTCATCATGCCGCGCGTGGACTTCAGCGAATACGGCGGCGCCTTGCTGCTCGGCGTGGAAGGCTACGTCACGATCTGCCACGGACGTTCCAAGGCGCCGGCGTTCGCCAACGCTCTGCGTTTTGCCCATCGCGCGCTGGCCGGTAAGGTCAACGAGCACATCGTAGAAGCGGCAAAGCTGCTAAACCTTCCCGGTCAAACTGACAACGGTGGCTCGAATCCCGCCGCCAACGAGGAAAACTCCTAATGGCAGATCCCGCGTTCGGTATGCGTCGTGTCGGCATTGCAGGGTTGGGGCGCTATGTCCCGGAGAAGGTGCTGACGAACGAAGATCTCGAGAAGATCGTCGATACTTCGGATGAGTGGATCGTGCAGCGCACGGGCATCAAGGAGCGACGCATCGCGGCGAAGGATCAATACACCAGCACGCTCGCCATCAAGGCCGCCCAGCAAGCGCTCGACGATGCGGGCATGAAGGGCGAAGAGATTGAGTTGGTGATCTGTGCGACGGTTACCGGCGACCAGCCGTTTCCGGCCACGGCTTGCCGCGTCGGCCTCGAAATTGGCGCCAAGAATGCCGGCGGATTCGACCTGGCGGCGGCGTGCAGTGGCTTCGTCTTTGCGAGCCAGGTGGCCGCCAACATGGTCGCGAGCGGCCAGTATTCCAGGATCCTGGTCTGCGGCGCCGAGATCCTCAGTCGCATCCTCGACTACGAAGATCGCAACACCTGCGTGCTGTTTGGCGACGGTGCCGGAGCCGCGGTCTTCGCGCCACTCGACGTCGCCAAGCGCGGCGAATACCTCGGTGGTTCGATCGCCATGGAAGGCGGTGCCGAAGATGTCTTGGCGCAGCCAGGTGGCGGCAGTCGTCACCCCGCATCGCCGGAGACGATTGAGAAGCGCATGCACTTCATGAAGATGGGGGGCACGAAAGTGTTCCGCTTCGCAGTGCGCGTGTTCGCCGGCCTGGTTCGCGATGTCGTCGAGAAGTACGGCAAGGACGAGATCGGTGTGATCATTCCCCACCAGGTCAACCAACGCATCATCGAGTCCGCGATGGACCAGGTCGGTCTGCCAATGGACATGGTGTTCATCAACATCAACAAGTACGGCAACACCTCGGCTGCATCGGTGCCGATCGCGTTGCGTGAAGCGTATGACGCCGGCCGCCTGGAGAAGGGCAAGTTGGTCGTCATGCCAGCGTTTGGCGCGGGCATGGCCTGGGGCCACACGTTGCTGCGTTGGTAGTCGCTCTCTCTGCGAGCCGAACCCCACAAGTCCTATGAATCTGTCCTCCAAGGTTGCTCTCGTTACCGGCGCGTCGCGCGGCATTGGCCGAGCGGTTGCTGTTGAACTCGCTCGTCAAGGCGCGGAAGTCTTTTGCACGTCGACCAAAGCTGGCGGCTGTGATGAGACGCTCGAGGCTATTGCAGCACTTGAGAACGATGCCGATGCGCATGCTCTGGTTTGCGACGTCAGTGATGCCGATTCAGTCGACGCGCTCGCCAAGGGTTTGCTTGACGAGAAGGGCAAGCTCGACTTTCTGATCAACAACGCCGGCATCACCCGTGATGGCTTGTTCCTGCGCATGTCGAACGCCGACTTCGACGATGTGATCAACACCAACCTGCGCGGTGCGTTTTTGGTTTGCCGGGCGTTCGCGCGTTCGATGGCAAAGACGCGCAACGGACGCATGATCAATATCGGTTCGGTCGTTGGCTTGACCGGCAACGCGGGGCAGGCGAACTACGCCGCCAGCAAGGCTGGTTTGCTTGGCTTGACCAAGTCGCTCGCGCAGGAGTTTGCGGGGCGCAACGTGACGGCGAACGTGGTTGCGCCCGGTTTCATCGAAACCGACATGACGGCCAGTCTGCCGGATGCCGTCAAGACCGAGATGCTCAAGCTGATTCCGCTGTCGCGCTTTGGCCAGGCGGAAGACGTCGCCCAGACGGTGGCGTTCTTGTGCAGCGATGCCGCCGCCTACATCACTGGCCAGACCTTGGCAGTGGATGGTGGTATGACGATGGCCTGAGGGTGAGTCCGCGGGTTCGGTCGAGCGGTATTGCTCCGGCTTGTCCCGCGCGGCCGTTCTTTCTCGCCGTACAGCCACTGGGCAGCGGGATTCATGCGTAGCGTCGGGGGATCTAAGTGTCCGGCTACACCGGGGATGGCCGCAGTCGTCGGGCTTGCCGGGTGGTCGGCCAACACATTCCGAGGGCGCGAGCAAACTTCGCTTTTACCGACAGCATCATTCGCTACGCTGGCGGCTCGATTCACTTCGGCGGCTCTCTCTTCCGCCTCTCGCGGTCTCGGAACGATGTTTTCCGGGGCCCAATCGTTCCACAGTTCCTGGTCGTCCAGTGGCTATCGAAGGCAGCGGTCAACGTAGGCCACGTCTTGGGTGTCCATCCCTGCGGCTGCAGCACATCCAAACTTAGAGGCAAAGAAAGTGTCGAAGACCGAAAACATCGAAGAGCGCATCCACAACATCGTCTGTGAGCAGCTCGGTACCACCCGTGACAAGATCTCCGCGGAGACGTCGTTCATCAACGACCTCGGCGCCGACTCGCTCGACACCGTTGAGCTGGTCATGGAGTTCGAGGACGAGTTCGAGATCAACATCCCGGACGAAGACGCCGAGAAGATCCAGACCGTCGGCGACGCCGTTAAGTACATCACTGGCAAGCTGAGCTAGGGCTGTAGCAGAGCTGGGGCCGCAGTACAGTTGGGTCAGCAGTAGACCTATGGCAGCAGTAGATCTTGGCCAGAAGTGGCAATCTGCCATTTCCCAACTGAAGCCGCCCTCTTGTGGTATCCGAGCGCGTGCTCGACTGTCACCCAGCTGATGTTTCCTGGTCAGTTTCGCTGGCCGAGTTCCTTGGCACATGTTCCTGGCACAATCTGCCACTGGCAGAATTGCTACCCGGCACACTCGCTGTCTGACGTTCATCGTCAGGCAGCCGCTGGTTAGCCGTGAGGTATAACGATGAGTAGACGCCGCGTCGTGATCACCGGGGTGGGGGCGCTTTCGTCCCTGGGCCTCGATTTGCCGACTACCTGGAGCAACTTGCTCAAGGGTCAGTCGGGTGCTGGTTTGATCACCAAGTTCGATACCGAGAAACACACCGCCAAGTTCGCTTGCGAAGTGTGGGATTGGAATTCGGCTGATCACTTCCCGAAGACGGAGTCGAAGCGACTCGAACTGTTCACGATGTACTATCTCGTGGCAGCGTCGGAGGCGATGAAGGCGTCTGGGCTCGATATGGAGACCGAAGACCGTACTCGCGCCGGTTGCATCACAGGCACCGGGATTGGCGGCATCCAAGAGATTGAAGCCAGCAAGGTGTTGCAGCGTGACCGCGGCGCCGACCGCGTCAGCCCGTTCTTCATTCCGAAGATCATGGCCAACGCGATGGCCGGCCAAGCGGCGATTCGCTTTGGCTTGATGGGCACTTGCTACGTGACCTCGTCGGCCTGCGCCAGCGCAAGTCATGCGATCGGCATTGCCACGCGCACGATCCAGTATGGCGAAGCAGACATCATGCTGACCGGCGGTTCGGAGGCTGCGACTTCCGAATTGGGTCTCGCTGGCTTCTGTTCGCTCAAGGCGGTGTCGACTCGCAACGACGACCCGAAGCGGGCTTCGCGTCCGTTCGACAAGGACCGTGACGGCTTCGTCATGGGCGAGGGGGCTGCGGCCATCGTGCTCGAAGAGTACGAGCACGCCAAGGCGCGCGGAGCCAACATCCTGTGCGAGGTGCGTGGCTACGGCTCGACGGACGACGCCTTCCACATCACGGCACCGAATGTCGATGCCGATGGCCCGTCCCGCGCAATGCAGATGGCGCTGAAGGACGGTGGCCTGAATCCAGAGGATGTGCAATACGTCAATGCGCACGGCACTAGCACCTTCCTCAACGACAAGATCGAGACCGCTGCTGTGCGCCGCGTGTTCGGCGCGCATGCCGACAAGCTCGCGGTTTCGTCGACCAAGTCGATGGTCGGCCACTTGCTCGGTGCATCCGGTGCAATGGAATTGGCCGCCTGCGCGATGTCGATCAAGCACAGCGTGGTGCACCCGACCATCAACTACGAGACGCCCGATCCGGAGTGTGATCTCGATTACGTGCCAAACGAGTCGCGTGACATGAAGGTCGATTGTGCGATCAGCAACTCGCTCGGTTTCGGTGGCCACAACACCAGCCTGGTCATCAGTAAGGTCTGATTCCGGGATGGTTTGCGAGCGCTCGCGAGCTCTTCGCGGGCACTTGCGGACCGCTGCGCGCAGGACCCGAGTCGCCTGCGGACCGGCTACTTTCGGGGGCTTCTAAGCAAGGCAACCCGTTGCCAGGAATTGTCCAAGCAGATACGTCTGGAGGCGGTCTGTTTTGTCCTTTTCCACTCAGGAGATTCCCGTGAAGAAGCAGCTCAAAGACGCCCTCCTCCGCTTCAAGAAAGAAGCGTTCAAGATGTCGCATCAGGCGGCCGTGCCCCTGCCAGAGGTCCCGGACGAGATTCTCGCGCTCACGTCTGAAGCCCTTGAGAATCAATATCGCCTCCATTTTGACGACTCCAAGGATGCGAACCCGCATCGCATCGAGACGTTTCAGTTGATCAAATCGGTGACGCTGGAGACGATCCTTCCTCCCGTGGTCGAGAAGCTGATGCGTCGCATCACGGCACTCGAGCACACCAACGAGAGCCTGATCAACTTGCTCGACGAGCTGATGGAAGCTCTATCGGAGGAATGATTGCGGACGGTCCTAGCTGGTGATATCGGTGGCACGAAGTGTCGGTTTGCGCTGGTTGGTGCCGATTACGGCGTGCACTTTGCCCAGCGTGTCAACACCGTGCGCGAGCAGGGCCAGTTTGTAGCTGCGATGCGAGGTGCGGTGCGAGCCATCCTCGAGCAGCACGAGCAACTGCAAGACCAAGATTCGAGCGATCCGCTGGAAGCGCCCGTCGCGTTGGGCTTCGGCACAGCGGGAGTCATTCCGATGGATGGCAGCAGCGTCAACCACGCGCCGAACCTGCCGCTGGAAGGCTTTCCAATGGCGCAGTTCCTGCTCGATGAGTTCGGTCTGCCGGTGACTCTGATCAATGACGGCCGGGCCAGTGCCTGGGGCGAGTACTTGCGTGGCCACGCGGCTGGCAAGGACCCACTGCTGTGCTTGTTTCTCGGCACCGGCATCGGCATCGGCTTGATCGTCGACGGCAAGCCCTATGCCGGCGGCAACAACGCGGCCGGCGAAGTCGGGCATACAATCTTCCGGCCCGGTGGACGGCGGTGCCCATGTGGCCGCCTGGGCCACTACGAAGCGTATTGCGGAGGCCGCGCGATTACCGAGCGCGCCAACGAAGAGATTGGTCCGGCGCCATCCGGGAGCTGGTCGGTTGGCGACTTGGTCGCGTTGGCCGAGCCGGTTGCTGCCTCCGAGCTTGGCAGTGCCGCCGCGGCTACACCTGCGGGCAAGGCCCGTCAGATCCTCGAAGACGCTGCCGAAGCGTTCTGTACGCTCGTCACGAACTGCTGTGTGCTGCTCAATCCGTCTGCTGTCGTGCTGGGCGGTGGCGTACTTTCTGGATGGCCAGGGTTGCAGCAACGCGTCGTCGAACACGTTCACGACATGACCAACGCGCCGATTCGCGATGGGTTGGAGTTTGTGCCCACTTTGGGAGGCTCGGACGCGATCCTGTGGGGTGCGGCTGCGGCAACTGGCGCGCTCTGGACTCCATCGTCCTGAGTCGCCGACCTGAAGGTTGCCAAGCTGTTCCGTGACGTGGCTGGGGTGCTCGCAGTGGCGCTGTACCACTAGTGCAACAGTTCCTTCCGCAACAACGGCCGCTCTACGGTCGCGTCGAAGCCGGGTTGCACACTATGCTGCGGTTCTGCCGCGTGGCTGGTTTCGGTCAAACCACCACCGGGAGGGGTGACCAACATGGATGTAGCAGTTCTCGTCGGCGGGGCTTCGCCTGAGCACGATGTGTCGTTGGCGTCAGCTGCGCAGGTGCTCGCGCACCTAGACCGCAGTCGGTGGCGTATTTGGCCCGTGCTGCTGATGCGCAATGGCAAGTGGCGCGTCAATCGTCGACCGCTCGCTGTGGCCGACACGTGGAGCGCTGAGCAGGCGACCGTTGCTTCGCACGGCATGGACTCGGAAACGATGCATGCGCCGATGCGCCCCGGTGCCGCCATCGACTTCTTGCTCGACGTCGCCGGCATTGAGGTCGCGTTCCCGGTTTTGCACGGACCATTCGGAGAAGATGGCACCGTCCAGGGCATGCTCGAACTGTGCGGCATTCCGTTTGTCGGCAGTGGCTGTGGCGCGTCCGCGGTGGCCATGGACAAGTTGCGCACGCGGCAGGTTTACCGTGCCGGCGAGATCGCGATGCCGAAGGCCTACGAGCCGAAGGTGACGTTCGAACAGGCCAACGCCAAAGACGAGTTTGCGGCGCTGCGGGCGGCGATCGGCACGCCGGCGTTCGTCAAGGTCGATGCTTCTGGTAGCACGGTGGGGATCGCCCGCATTCGCAGTGAGCAGGAGCTGTCGCAGTTTTTGACGGAGAATCGGGGCCGCTTCCGCCGGTGGTATGCGGAGCAGGCGGTTTGCGGTGAAGAGATCACGGTTGCCGTGCTCGGCAACACGGGCAGAAACCCGCGCGCGCTGCCACCAATCGGCATCTATCCGCTCGATGATGACTGGTTTACCCACGATGCAAAGTACCGGACGGGTGCCACCGAAGAGATCATCCCGCCGCGCGGATTGTCGGCAGCCATGATTGATCAGGTGCAGCAGCTAGCCGTACGGTGCCACGAACTGTTGGTTTGCGATGGGTTGTCGCGCACCGACATGATTGTGACCGATACTGGCCCGATCGTGCTTGAGACCAACACCCTCCCCGGAATGACGACCACCAGCCTCTACCCGCGCGCGGCCGCCGCTGCTGGCATGACGTTCTCCGGCATGCTCGATCGCCTGCTGGAATTGGCGCTGGAGCGACCGTCCCTGGTTGGCGTGTGCGGTGGTGCGGTGGTTGGCGGAGTGGTTGGCGGAGTGGTCAACGCCGATGGCAAGCAAGCAGCCAGCTCCCCGAGTTCCGAAAGTGAGGCGTCGGCCGAACGTTGATCGCCTTGTTGGATCTATTCGCAATCGCTGCCCAGGAGTCGGAGCAGGAACAAGCGAACGCCGTCGAAGCGCAGACGTTTTGGCAGTGGCTGTACGCATTCTGTAGCGAGCCGGGTGTCATCGAGATCCTGCTGTCGGTCGTCATCTTCGTCACGGTAGTGTTCTTGTGGTGGCGGCTGGCGGTGTTGGTGCAAAACGCGCGCGCTCGCGAGGCCTTGTTGGACTACTTGCTGGGCGTGGAGCAAGCGATGCAGGGCAATCTGGCCGGTGCCGAGAAGCGCCTGGCGCGCGTCTTGCAGCAGGACCCCGAGAACCACTACGCGCGCTTGCTGCTCGGCAAGGTGCTTGGGGATCTCGGCCAGGCGGAGCAGGCGCACCAGCAACACCTGCTGCTGCAGCGCGCGTTCGCGGTGGAGAGCGGCGACAACGATTTGATGTTGGCGCAGAGTCTGCTTGGCGCTGGCTTGCCAATCGAAGCAGCCGAAGTTGCCGAGCGCGCACTGGAGCGCATGCCGCAGAACGCTGCCGGTTGGGACTTCGTGTATCGCGCCCGCCTCCAAAACGGGGACCACGAAGCGGCGGCGCGCGCTGGCAAGAAGCGGTTGGCGCTACTGCGGGATGGGCCGGAGCGCGATCAGTTGCGCATCGATCTGGCGCGCACTGTTGCCGAAGTTGGCACGCTGCGTTGGCTGCGGGGCGATCGCCGAACGGCATTGCAGTCGGCCAAGGAAGCCGAAGGCCTCGACGGGGGCGTGCAGCGTTTGCCACTGCTGGCAGCCAGGCTGGAGGCGCAAGAACGCGGTGTCGAGCAAACGGCGCGGCAGTTATCTGCGGCCAAGGCCGAGGGTTCGATGGTTGTCGCTGGCCCGTCTGCCCCGAGCACGCCGGCTTCGCTGAGCGCCCAGGCTTCGCGGGGCGACCAAGCATCGCTGAGCGACCAGGCTTCGCGGGGCGCTGCCGGCCACTTGTCTTCTGGCCCGCAGTTGCCAATGGCAACCTTCGAGGGCTTGCTGGAGAGCACGCGCTGGACGTGCCAGGCGTGTGGCGGACCGCTGGACCGCGAAGTGGCGCAGTGCCCACGCTGTGCCGCGGCGGACCCGGCGAGTCTGGTCGAACCCAACCTGGTTGCGACGATCGAATCTCCGACCGAAGCCATGGACCGCATCGACGTCAACGATGCCCACGTGCAACGGCTGGTGCGTTCGTTGGCGGCCGGCGAGCGCAGTTCGCACGATGAGTTGCTTCATCTCGGCGAACGCGCAGTCGAAGAGGTCTTGCGGGTCGCTTGGAAGAACTCCGGGTCGATTCGCGACTTCGCCGTCGATGTGTTGCGAGATATGGGGCCCACGATCGCGCCCGCGCTGTTCCGCGCCAGTGACGCGATCGGCCAGCAACGGTTGTTGTCCGTTGGTCCGGGCCCCGAGAGCATCGTTGGCCGCATCGTGCAGGGGTTTGATCGCTCCGCGTTGCCGCACATGCAGAGCCTGTTTGCATCGTCTCGGCCCGACCATCGTCGCATCCTGATCGACTACTTCCTCGGGCTTGGCGATATCGATGCCTTCCAGACGGTGCTCGAGCGCTTTCCACCGATGGAGATTCTGCACCGCTTCAACAACGCCGAACCCGAGGTCTTGCAGCGCTTTCTTCAGGCGATCCCGCGTGGTCACTTCGTTGCCGATTCGCTGCTGATGGAACACACATTCTATCGGGACGAAGCATTGCTTGATGCGGTGCCCGAGTCCGACGATCCGGAAGTATTGGTGGCGGTGATGCTTGCTCGCGGTCCGACTCGCGCGTTGACGACGGCGTTGATCCGAGGGGTCACCGATGACCGGTTGGCGGCGACTTCGCAGCGCGTGCTCGAAGAATTGGGGGAGCAAGTGCTTGAGCACGTGTTGGCCGCCTATGCCGATCCCGATGCCGGCGACACGGCTCGCAAGCGCCTGGCGCGCGTGCTGGTCCGCGGCGGTCCCGAAGCGGCCGCTCACATTTCGGACAGCTTTGGCCCGGAGGCCACCTTGCTGGATGGGCAGTTGCGAGAGTTGCTGGTCATCATCGGAGATCCCGCGGTCGACCCGATGGTCCATGCCTACGAACGTTCTGGTTGGCTGGAGAAGGTCTCGGTCGGTTTGATCCGGCGCCTCAACAATCGTCGCGTGCAGATTGCCTCGGCGCTTTCGGACCTCGGCACCAAACAGGCAACCAAGGCCTTGAAGCTGCTGCACAAGCGCGAGAAGGACGACAACCTGCGGTTGCACTTGTCGCGCGCGCTGCACGGCAATGCTGGTCCCGATGGCCACGGAGGAACCGGTGGGTAAAGTCGGCGACCTGATGCGTAAGGGGCTGTGGGCGCCGGTCAAGGCGATCTTGCCCAAGAACCCATGGCTGCGCGTGCTCGTCTACGCCTTGCCGGTGGTGTTGTTGTTGGCGCTGTTCGGCCCTGCGCTCGAGGTCGTGCTGAAGCTGGTCGACCTCGTCATTCGCGTGATCGAGCCGATGCTGCAGACGACCGTCGGCCGCATCCTGTTGCTGTTGGTTGTGCTGTCGATCACGGCCCTGTTGTTGTTTTGGTTGCTGCGACGTCGGGTGCGCGACATGCGCGCGGAAGCGACGTTGGGCCGCCACTTGCAGGCAACGGCAGCGTTGGTCGGCTCCGATCGCAAGAAGAGTCGCGAGCTGTTCCGTCGGGTGGCGAAGTATCGTGGTCCGCTGCCGCAGCGCTATCCGCACGTCGTGCAGGACGCCAACTTGAAGTTAGCTCGGCAGAGTTTGGCGGACAACAAGGTTGACGAAGCGCTTGGCTGGTTGGCGCGATGCGTTGAGCCAGGCCTGCCCAAGGAGTTGATGCGTTCGTTGCTGCAGTTGCGCCTGGAAGCGCTGCGACGTCAGGGAGAAGTGTTGCCTGCGACGCTCCGCCGTGAGGCAGAAGACGCAGTTGGCCGTTTTCCGGACGACGTCAGCATGCTGGGCGTGTTGCGCGATCTTGCGGAGCACGAGCACAACGTCGACGAAGTGTTGCAGTGGCAGGAGAAGATCGCCAAGCACGCACCTCCCGCGACCGCCGTTCGCGAGCGCCAGCGCTACGTCGACGCTCTGGTTGCCGCTGGGGAAGCGGCGATCGCAGCTGGTGACCTGGATGCCGCCAAGAAACTCGCCAAGCGTTTGCAGAAGGCAGAACCAGAAGGCGCTTCCGGCAAGTTGTTGCTTGGGGATGTGCACCGGGCAGCGCGAGAGTTTCGACAAGCGGTGCGCGTCTACGGCGCCACCCGTTCGCCCACCGGTCTCGATCGCATTGCCGAGCTGCTGTCCGAACACCCGGGCGCCGTCGAGCCGCGGGAATTGCTATCCAATTGCCCGATGCAGGGCGGCCTGTTGTTGGTGGCGCGGGAACTGGCGCGTGCTGGTGAATACGAGCGTGCCGAGCGCGCCGCACGGGTCGCAGCCGAAGCGTTGGGGCCGACGCCGACTGTTTGTGCGGTGCTTGCCGAAGTGCTCGACTTGCTTGGCGAGCAGCAGAAGGCGCAGCTGTTGCGCGAGCAGACGGTGGCGCGGCTGTTGCAAACACCCGTGCAAGCGCCTGCATCGACGGCTGCTGCAGGGGCTGCCGCTGGAACCGCCGGTAGTGACGCGTAGCGGTGCGTCTCAGGAGCGTTTCGTTCGTTGTTGACCAGCCCCGGCGCCGGCAACCAGCGGTCGGGCGCGAAACCTATCTCGCGCCGATCGTCATCGTGTTGCCATCGGACAGCGCAAGGTCGAAGCCGATCGGCAGTGGCTCGATCGCGACGGCTTGCGAATGCAACTCGTAGCCCAACAGACTGAGGTTGACCGGGATCGGCAGTGCGTTCGGTGCAAGTGCCAGCAACAGCACGTCAGGCGATGCGAACAGAGTGCAGTTTGGTGCATTGAGGATCGCAAGGTTGAGTGCCGGGTTGTTGACGCCGATCACCAGCAAGGGGATCGCCGTGGCCGGTAGATTGGCAACGGACCAGATGATGGTTTCGCCAAGCCACGGCAATGGCTGCACCGTGAGTATCGGGTTGCCGACCGCAGTGGCGCAACCGGCGCCACTGGACATGGAGCTAGCTGGTGCGTTGGTTTGGTAGGTCCACGTGTCGGCAAAGAAACCGCCGTTGTAGCCGCCGAACAGAACGTTCGTCGCCATGGACTCGACGTAGCAGAACCCGGCCCCGGCACGGCCCTGTGGTGTTGGGGTGGGCAACCGCTCGGTCCAATCGACTCCGTCATACTCCCACGCGCTGGCACTGAAGCCGCCGCTGGCTCGGACGCCGCCGAACACGACCATGCGATTTCGCAACCGGTCGTGACTCATCTTGCCGTTGCGGATGCCGCCGAGTCCCGGTGAGGTCGCAGTGGTTTGCTGCGTCCAGTCGAACCCGTTCCATGTCCACGTGTCGCCGAGCACTCCGGATGCTGCGCCCGTGGAACCTCCAAACATGACGATCTCGGCGGTCGACCAATTGGTTGCAAGGTTGGGTTGCTCGCGAGCCGGTGGCACGGTGTTGGGCGTGCGCATGGTCCAGTCGACACCGTCCCACGACCAAGTTTCCGCGCCGACTGCGCCTCGCCCGCCAAACATCAAGATGCTGCCGCTGATCAGGTCGAAGGCCATGCGGCTGTGAATGCGCGCCGCCGGTTGCGTGGCCGGAGTCATCTGCAGCCAAGTCGACGTTGCGAGATCCCATTCCCAGGTGTCGCCGAGCGCACCACCGACGGAGTACTGCGCGTCGCCACCAAAGATGACGTAGCGCTGCCGCGCAGGGTCGAAGGCCGCGGCGAACCGGGCGCGCGGTGGGGGTGATGCACCGGTTGGAACTTGCAGCGACCAGTTGGTGCCGTCGAAGCTCCATAGATCGTTGTAGGCAGTCGCACTGCTGCCATCCAATCCGGCGAACAGCAGTAGGCCGGAACCGACATCTTGCATCTGAACTTCTGTCCGCTGCGGCGGCGAGGTCGTGGGGGACAATGGCGTCCACATCACTTGCGCGGTGAGGCTTGGCAAGAGGGCGCAGGCGACGGCGAGATGGTGCATCGGGCTGGAGTATGGGTTGGGAACTGTGACTGTCGGTAGATTATCTGAGGCGGTTTGAGACGGCACCACAACGCGGTTGGGCTCGTCGCAAAGTCGCGGAAGCTGGCTGATAGCTTGCCATTGTGGTCTCAATTGAATCGGCCAGGCGGGGTCCGTCGTTGCCACTCCTCGGTGCGATTCTGTCCATGGTATGGAGGGGGGTGGTCCGCGCCGAAAACGCTGCGCGGCGGTTGGTGGCGGCGCCAGACGTTACACCGGTGCAGAGTAATCGCGGTTCGGTTCCGCAGCTTTGGCGGCAGCAGCGCAGTGGGCCGCCAAACAAGTTCGTGTGATGGATCCCACAATTCGGGCTCGACCATCTACAATACTCGGCTGCGTTGGCGTGCGTCCGCAAGCCGCCAACCCAAGCCTCAACTCAACTACTCTAGACTGTATGAACCTCCGTCTTCCAACTCTGGCAGGATTCGCCCTGGCAGCATTGGCCGCCTCAACCGCGACCGCCCAAGATTCGTTCTACGAGTTGCAACCTCGGGGTACCAATGACCTGCTCGGCATGCGCCTCACTGGCACGCGCGTTGGCACCACCTACACCATGACCCTGGCGCCCGGCGCCGGCGTGGTGGTTCCCGCGGGCGCGACGCAACTTGTCGGTATTGGCGATGACGCCTCCGTCGATTCCGCCACGGTTGGCGGCACACTTGGCGTGTTCATCGGTTCCAACGGTTGGCTTGCTACCGGCGCTGGCAACAGCACGCAGTGGGTGCCGACGCCTTCGTTGTTCTTGAACAACCCGAACACGGCCGTTACTTCGTGGACCGACTTGCAGCCGAACGCGGCTGGCAGTGGTGGCATTTGGTACAGCGAGTCCGGCACCGTCGCGACCGTCACCTACGATGGCGTCTACGGCTGGGGCAGCACCGGACTCAACACCTTCAGCATCGAATACGACACGGCCACCGGCACCTTCGCGATGGAGTGGGCCGCGATCGGCCTGGCCAACCCGGAAGACCTGCTGATCGGGTTCGGTCTCGGCGGCACTTCGATCAACCCTGGGCCGACCAACATCTCGGCTGCCGTACCATTCTCGATCACGTTGCCTGCAGTTGCGGCGGTTAGTTCGACCGGTGCCGGTTGTGGTGCTGGGCTTGTCTACGGTTCATTCTACGAAGTGTCGGCGCCCGGCGCGCAAGACCTCGCCGGCATGATCATGACCGGCACGTGGAATGGCACGTCGTACGACGTCACGGTTGCAGCCGGTCAAGGCATCTCGGTCCCGCCTGGCTCTGCGGAATTGCTCGGCCTTGGCGACAACACGCAATTCGATCTGTCGACGATCGGCGGCACACTTGGATTGTACGCAGGCTCGAACGGTTGGTTGGCGACTGGCAATGGCAACAACCCCAGTGGCGTCCCGAGCGTGTCGGTGTTCCTCAACAACCCGTCGACCGGCGTCTACGCCTGGACCGATCTTCAGCCGGACGCGGTTGGCAGTGGCCAGGTCTATTACGACGAGACCGGGACCGTTGGTCGCCTGACCTACGACGGTGTCTATGGCCGGGGCACGACCGACCCGAACGACCTTCAGATCAGCTACGATACGGCCACGGGCGACTTCGCGATTGAGTTTGGTGCTATCGCTGCGACCAACCCCGAAGCCCAACTGGTCGGCTACTCAGCCGCGGGCTCGTACGCTGACCCGGGGGCGACGGACATTTCGGCCGCGCCGTTCGCGGTCTATGGATCTGACGTGCTCGACCTGCAACTCGACCCACTCGGCGCGCCGATCCAAGGCGTGAGCGCGGTCGCGTTTGACGTTGCGACCAACAACATCCCGTCTGGCATCACTTCCCACATCGGGATCGTCGGTCTGTCGGTTCCGGGTCTCCCGCTCGATGCGATTGGCATGACGGGTTGCTTCCTGAATTCTGCCTTGGACTTCGTGACGCTGGATATCGGTGTCGGTGCCAATGGCAGTCACACGTGGAATGTCTTGACGATTCCGCCCGTCTCGTTTGGCGTGCTCAACGGCTTCCGCTTCCACGCGCAAGCCGTCGTCTTCGGTGTGCCCAACAACTCGTTCTTGGGTTTGGGCGCGATCTCGAGCAACGGTCTGACCTGCACGATCGGCGACATGTAGCGCCTCTGCTGCATTGGTGCCTCGTCTGCTTTGGCACCTCTGCTGCTTCGGTCTCGCTTGCCTTTGGGGAGGAGCAGTGGTGAGCGCGTGATTCCCGTAGCGACGGAGCATTCGGCCCAGGGTCATGCAGCTTGTGTGGCCTCTTCCGGCAGCAGCAACATGAGTAGCGAATCGCAGGACTTTGCAGCGGCCTTCCGAGTGTTCCTTGAGGACATGCGTGCTCAGGCTCCCGCCGTCGTCAGTCCGCTGCGCGAGCATCTGCAGGACTTGTTCGGCGTCGATCCATCGACGCTAGCGTTGGTGTCGGAGGAACATCCGAGCTACGACTTGCCGAACGTGCAGTTGGCGATTGAGCAAATCGTTGCCAGCGACGGCATCGAGGCGCGCACGATCGGCATCGTGCCGGATCGGAACATGTGCGGCGACCTCGGCAACAACATCGTTTCGCCGCCAAATCGCCCCGGCGAGTCGGTGCCCCAAGAAGGCCCGATGACCTACAGCAACGTGCACTTGCACGACCAGCAGGTCTTGCCGTGTGCCCGTCTGGCGATGCATCTCATCAAGACGCCCGAGTCTGCGCACGCGATGTTCGTGTCCGTGGAGAATCGTGGCACCATGACGGTGGTCACCGTGCAAGCGATGGCTGCGGAGCGCGCCCGAGCCGTTGCGCTACTCGCGGACTTTCGCGAACGCATGCGCGCCCTCGATGTCTACAAGGGCCACGTTCTGACCGTGACTGCGACGTTCATGGAAGGCCTGAAGATTGAGTTCGCGCGCATGCCCGAGATCCGGCGCGAGGATGTCATCCTGCCGGAAGGCATCATGGATCGACTCGAACAACAGACCGTGCAGTTTTCCGAGCACGCGGACGGACTGCGGTCGAGTGGCTTTCACCTGAAGCGCGGTATGCTCTTGTTCGGTCCGCCAGGAACTGGCAAGACCTTGACGACCATGTATCTGGCCAGCGTCGCGGAGGGCCGCACGGTGATCTTGTTGTATGGGCAGCAGTTCGCGTCGATGGCGGATGCATGTGCGGTCGCGCGTCGCCTGCAGCCTGCGATGGTCATCATGGAAGACGTCGACTTGATCGCCGAAGACCGCGAGACCAACGCGTCTTCGGGCCAACTGCACGATCTGTTGCATGCCATGGATGGGCTCGAGGGGGACGCAGATATCCAGTTCATCCTGACCACCAACCGAGTCGACGTTCTTGAGAAGGCCCTGCGAGAACGGCCGGGCCGCGTCGATCTAGCCGTCGAGATCCCGCTGCCCGATGCCGACTGTCGCCGCCGCATCTTCGAACTGTTCTGTTCGCGGGTGACGGTCGCGGTGCCGGACTTCGAGGACTGGGTGCAGCGCACCGCCGGAGCAAGTGCGACCTTCATTCGTGAATTGGTGCGCCGGGCGGCGCTCGCGTCGTCGCAGGAAGGTGGCAGCATCCGGTTGGAGCAGCGCCACTTTGATCATGCGATCAGGGAGTTGCTCGAAGTGGGCGGCGACCTGACGGGTCGCTTGCTTGGCTTCGGCAAGGAGTCGTAGTCAGTCCCGTGGGCAACCAACGCGCCCGCGCTGGTCCAACTCGAACTGGGCGCGTTGCGCAGTTGATGCGCGTTGCTGCCACGCTCGCTGCAGCAGCACTTCGACCAAGTCCTGGTCGGCGGTTTCGTAGCCAACCAACACGGCGCCCGACTTCTCGTAGTGCGGGGTTTGGAAGAACATCGTCGGATGATTCTCGAGCAACGCGTGCTTCTCATCGATCGACAGCAGCAAGACGAAGTGGTCGTCTTGCTTGCCACAGCACGCAAACATCTTCTTGCGGACTTTGACCGATGGTCGTCGATACGAAGTAGACAGCTCGACGCCGGGCAGTCGCAGGGCGAGGGTGGTGACCTGTGTCCAGGTAATCATGGCCAGCTACTTGTGCGGTGAGAGTTCGATGCGGAGACGATCGTTGTCGGGAGCATCGGGCGCAATCAGGACTTCGGTGGAGTTGTGCATCTTGCCGTCGATGCGCGCAAACGCCCGCACTGCAAAGGTAACGTCGGCAAGCGGCAAGGTCAGCGAGAACCGGCCGTCGCTGCCGGTCGGTGCGCTGGTCGCTCGGCCCAAAAAGGTCATCTCCGCCAAGTTGCGGTCGTCGGTTTTGGCGCGATCCCACTGGTAGACCGTCGCGTTCGCAATCGGCTTGCCGACGGCGTCGACGACGACGCCTTGCACGGTGTAGGTCGGTGAGAGTTTGATGATCAGCGGGTTGATCTGCGCGTCGTCGGCACTGCTGGGAGGCTTGATGCGTAGCGTTGCGACGCCACCGCCAGGAACCCAGGCCCCGATGCGAATCGCCTCGTTCGGGAGTGGGAACTGCAGTCGGCCGACGCGATCACAAACGTAGTTCATCGGAGAGTTGTAGAGGTCTGCCGTGGTCGCGGTCAGGCGTGCACCGGGAACCGGTACCCCGGCATTGGTCGTGACGCGAATCTGCGCCACCGGGATTCGATCCATTCGGATGTCTGGCAGTTGCTGCGGCTTCGCATAGGCCGGCGCGCCAACTGCCAACCAGACAACGGGCGCGACCGCGATGTCTTCACGCAGCTGCATGCCTTGCGCTCGGGCCAGGTCGGGGTCGAGCAGTGCCAGCAAGCGAAAGTCGTATTTGGGATGCAGGCTCGAGAAGTGAAACGCCCCGGCGGCATCGAGCGGTGCTACGCGCGGTGGCACGCCGACGCCGGTCGAAGCGTTGCTCGACCCCATCGCATAGCAATCGGGAAGCAGCGTGACGCCTTGCGCCGCCGAACCATCCTTCGCGAGGATCTTGCCCTGCAGATCGATGCCCACCGGCATCGTCAGCTGCAGCGAATCCTCAACCTTGTCCAGTTGCACCCAGGACAGCAGTCGTTGCCGTCCCGGGGCACTCAGTTGGAAGAGGCACAACATCTGGCTGTCGCCGACGTACATCGGATTGCTGGACGGGATGGTTAGTTCGAGCACTCCTTGCTTGTCCGTGCGTCCGACCTCCGTCATCAGGTCGCGTCGGTGGTAGCCGAACGCGTGCCGCACGAGTGCACTCGCAACGGGCGCCCCCAAGTCATCGGTGACGTGCAGCCGCAGTTGCTTCGGTGCGGACATCTTGACGACCAGCTCGGTTGGGCCATCGGCGCCAAGCTTGGCATTCATCAACATGGCGAGGATGATTCCGTTCTTGCCGCGCAACTCGAAGTCGCACGTGTCGCCTGGCAACGTAGGCAGGTTGCCTATGCCATGCTCATTCAAGACCACTGGCACAACCGCCACGTTGTCGCTCGACGTCATTGCGGTCAGCTGTAGCGGTGCATGTTGCAGCCACTGTTCGCCGCCAGTAACCCGGATCGTGCGTGCGGTTTGCTTGGCAGCTTCCTCGATCGCACGGGGTGGCCCCGGGAACACACCCTCCAAGATCATGCTGCGATGCTCAAGGGAGTGTTCGTCTCGCCAGGTGGCCCAGGCGCTGTAGGCGCGTCCATGCAGCAACGTGGTGCGAAACATTCCGTCCTTGCCGGTGCGAACAAGCAGCTCGTCCGTGGAGCCGAGGTCTGGCCGGCCAGGGAGTGGCCGCGAGATCAGCATGACGGCGGCATCGACAACGCGTTTGCCATCTACGTCCGCTACCCAGCCAGCATAGCGACCACGATTGCCTTGGTCCTGTGCCGGAGCCAGAGCGCCCAGCGCCAGAGTCACGATGATCGCAGCCAGCACGTGCGATGTTCTCATGTGCCGTATGGTACGCTGGCAACGCCGAGATCGTCGAACCTCGCGTGGTGATCCTGCCGATCTCGCAACGACTTGCAGCGCAAGGTCCGATTTGTGCCGATCTCTCGGCTATCCGGCAGCGCGAGAATGGCTTCTGCGCTGGCCGCGCCCGCCCATTGGCCGATACCCTGTCCCCAGTCGTTCCCTACGATAGGCATCCATGAAACTCGTCGTCCCAATCCTTGTCGCCACAGCTTGCTCCGCGCTGTTCCCGCTGCCAACCCTTCGCGCCCAAGACAAGCCGCCAGCCGCGCGGCAGTTCTTACTCGATGAGTACCGCACGGTGATCCACGCCAACTTGAAGCTTTGGCGCGATAGCGGGGTGTGGGATGAGGTGTCCGGAGGGGCGACCAAGTTGATGATCTCGTTGATTGAGAAGGAGATGGCGTTCTCGTTGGATCGACTTGACAGCGTGACGTCGGTGCAAGAGCCGCTGGTCAAGGCGGGTGAAGAGCCGGCGATGCACCAGATGCCGCTGCAGATTACGATCTTGCAAGGCAACGGCGACCTGGGGGACCCCGCCGGCAATGACAACGAACGCCGCTACCAGGAAGCAAAGGTTGGCGACTACCGGCTGTTGCTGGATCAGTGGTCCAACAATGCCGTCGTGCAGGTGTCGCCGCAGTTGCGGGTCTATGGTCCGACCGAGATGCTGAAGTCCGTGCTGGCTGGCAAGCCGCGCACTGGGTTGCCATCGGCGGACGTCTTGTCGTTCACCGCTGGCAAGCAGAACCTGCTGGCCTACATGGTTGCCGATGTGAAGAACCATCGCCAACCACGTGAGTCGATCGAAGCGATTCTGCCTGATGCAGGCTGGCCCGAAGACGACAAGCCGACCCACATGTGTTTGCGCTTGTTGGCAACCGGCGATGAGGATGATCGGCACCTCATGCTCGAGTTGGCGGTGCGTCATGGCAAGGATGGCGAGGGCCTCGTTGCGACCGAGAAGGCGGTCACAGCGGCGATCAAGCGACTGCGCGAGCTACAGGAAGCACGTATCGTGCGCCCTTTGCTGAAGAAGATCGAGAGTGAGCGGGATGGCACCGATGGTGTGTGGCGAGTCGATCTCGGTCGCGCGCGCAACGCAATGAGCCTGCTCGGTACCTTGGCGCCGTTCATGATGTATACAACCGGTGCGCGGGTGCAGCAGGTGCAGCAGGGAGTGATGGTGGTGGAGGAAGTCGTGATCGAGGAGGCCGAAGAAGTGGCTCCGAAACCGAAGCCGGTCAAGAAGTCCGGCGGCAAGAAGAAGGGCCAGGCGAAGGTCGTGCCGGTCACGACCGGCGGCGGCAACTGAGCGCGTTATCTCCCGTGTCAGGTCTGTGAGCAGCTGACTGGCAGGCCCGCGGGAAGTCTGAGGCACGCTCCGGCGTCGGACGTGGCCACCCCGAGGAACCAATGCAAGCATTCGTCACTGTCGCGGCCACCGCCCTGGCCCTAGGTCTCTCTTCCCCAGTCGTTTCGCAACAGCAGAGCCCGGGCAAGGTCGCCCCGGCAGGGAAGATCGCCATGCAGCCGACCGCGCCGGCCGCAACGGCCAAGAAGGCCCCGTTCGTCTTCGAAGCCGGCGAGACCGAGTTACTGGAGCTAGTCGAACGATGTGGCTCCTACCTGCAGTACAATATCCTGGTCGACAGTTCTGAGCTGGCGACCACCG
>TARA_R110002072_G_scaffold2502_1_pt1 | contig 73180 bp, 66 predicted proteins | sample TARA_R110002072 | Tara Oceans TARA_R110002072 (sample SAMEA4397118) | marine metagenome | biome: Polar Biome; feature: [SRF] surface water layer (ENVO:00010504); material: water (ENVO:00002006), including particulate matter (ENVO:01000060) such as... | depth 5 m | reverse complement strand
GGCAATGGTGATGTCATCAGCGGCGGCTTGCGCGCATTCGCTCATGGTGCGCACGCTGTGTCCAATCTCTAAATTAATGTCCCAGAGTAGGGTGATAAGGCCTTCAATATTTTCACGATAGTCACCGCCCTCGTCACTGGTAAGTATGAGTAAGTCGATATCGGAATAGGGGTGTAGTTCGCCGCGGCCATAACCGCCAACGGCGATTAGGGTGATATCGTCGCCCCATTGATAACTTTGCCAAATGCCCTGCAATAACTCGTCTATGCGCAGTGAGCGCATTTTGACAAGCGCGCTAATATGCTCCCCCGCTTCAAAGCGGGTTTTGAGGTCGGCGGCCAGCGTTTTAAGGTAGGTTTTATAGGTCTTGATTGACTGGCCGGGCTGGGGCAGTGCATGAATATCCGGTAAAGCGGATTGGCTCATTATATATTCCGGTAAAAAGGTTCGTCTGGGCGTGCGGTGAGTACTTCAACGCCGTCTGCCGTTACTGCCATAGTGTGCTCCCATTGGGCAGAGAGGCGGCGGTCGCGGGTGGTAACGGTCCAGCCATCTTTGGTATTGAGTTTGGTTTGCTTTTTACCGGCATTGATCATGGGTTCAATGGTGAATGTCATGCCTTCTTTTAACACTAAATCGTTACGTCGGTTATAACCTTCGCCGTAGTGCAGCACCTGAGGATCTTCGTGGAAGACGAGCCCGATGCCATGACCGCAATATTCCTCAACTACGCTGTAATGTTTGCCGCGCGCATGTTTGGCTATCACGGTGCCAATATCACTCAGCGCGCAGCCCGGTTTAACCAGTGCTATGGCTTGATATAGACACTCTTGGGTTACTTCGCAAAGGCGCTTGGCGTGCTCTGGCACATTGCCGACGTAATACATGCGGTTGGTATCGCCGTGCCAGCCATCCTTTATTACGGTGACATCGATATTCAGGATGTCGCCATCTTTAAGTATTTTTTTGTCAGAAGGAATGCCGTGGCAAATAACTTCATTGACAGAGGTGCAGATAGATTTGGGGAAGCCGTTGTAGTTTAGCGGTGCGGGAATGGCGTTTTGCACGTTCACAATATAGTCATGACAAATTTGGTCTAGTTCGCCAGTGCTGATGCCAGGTTTGACGTGAGGTGTGATCATTTCTAGCACGTCGGCGGCAAGTCGACCGGCAACGCGCATGGCGGCAATTTGTTCTGGCGATTTAATGCTTACATTCATAGGGCTATACCGGTGGGCGGCTTCGTCTGGCGTATTTAAAGCCGGCTATTGTAAACCATCGCTTTATGGGTAGCGAAGGCATCGCGGAATTTTAGTCTCAAAAGCGGTTTATACTTTATGTAATAGGGGCTCTGTGGTATAAATACGCGCCCCAATAATGGCTCGAGCTGTTATTGGATTAATGACGCGCAGAAATCGGCACGTAATCCCGGGTGCTTCAACGATAGTTGGGGTTGGGTTATGGGATCTCTGCAAGTTTGTAACCCGATGTTTATTAAGGAAATATCATGTCTCATGTAAGTATGCGTGAAATGCTGCAAGCCGGCGTTCACTTTGGTCACCAGACTCGTTACTGGAACCCAAAAATGGCTCCTTTCATTTTTGGTGCGCGTAACAAGATTCACATTATTAACCTAGAGCACACTGTTCCAGCAATGAACAATGCCCTAGATGCTATTGCTAAAATGGCTGCCAATAAGAACAAGATCCTATTTGTTGGCACTAAGCGTGCAGCGAGTAAGATTATTGGCGAACAAGCTGCCCGCGCTGGTATGCCGTTTGTTAGCCATCGTTGGTTGGGCGGAATGCTCACTAACTACAAAACTATTCGTCAGTCTGTTCGTCGTCTGCGTGAGCTTGAAGCACAAAGCCAAGACGGCACTTTTGACAAATTGACTAAGAAAGAAGCGCTGATGCGCCGCCGCGATATGGAGAAGCTAGAGCGCTCCATCGGTGGTATTAAAGATATGTCTGGTTTGCCTGATGCACTGTTCGTTATTGATGTGGATCACGAGCGTATTGCTATTCAAGAAGCCAACAAGCTGGGTATCCCAGTATTTGGTATCGTTGATACCAACAGCAACCCAGATGGCGTAGATTTTGTTATCCCAGGTAACGATGATGCAATTCGCGCAATCAAGCTGTATGTAACGGCTGTTGCTGATGTTGCTATTAACGCTGCTGCAAACGACGTTGTTGCTAAAGACGAGTTTGTTGAAGTAGCACCAGAAGGCGAAAGCGCTGCCGAGTAATATGGCCGCTAAGCAGTCTGCGAAAGGGGGCAAGGCCCCCTTTTTTTGGATAATGTCTGAGCAGGCGCATGGTTTTGGGTCTGTTCTTGAACTTGAGTTAACCCGCTCAAGGTAATTAAGAGGAATTTAGGATGGCTGTAACAGCATCAATGGTTAAAGAACTGCGTGATCGTACTGGCCTTGGCATGATGGAGTGCAAAAAAGCACTGAATGATGCGAATGGTGATATTGAGTTGGCGATTGAAGAGATGCGTAAGTCTAGTGGTATGAAGGCAGCTAAAAAAGCTGGCCGTACTGCTGCAGATGGCGTTGTTAGCACAAAAGTTGCTGAAGATGGCAGCTACGGTGTTGTGGTTGAAGTTAACAGCGAAACTGATTTCGTTGCACGTGATGCCGGCTTCTTAGCGTTTGTTGCGCAAGTGACCGACAAGGCATTTGCCACTAAGGCGACTGACGTTGCTGAATTGATGGCTGGTGAATTGGAATCTGCGCGTGAAGCACTGGTTCAAAAGATCGGCGAGAACATTTCTGTTCGTCGCGCCGTGATTATTAGCGCTGAAGACGGTGTGGTTGATAGCTATGTGCACTCTAATAACCGTATCGCAGTATTGGTAGCCTTAAAAGGCGGTGACGCTGAGCTGGCGCGTGATGTGGCGATGCATGTCGCCGCAACGAATCCACGGGTTGCTAAATCTGCGGATATGCCTGAAGAAGAGATCGTGAAAGAGCGTGAAATCTTCACTGCTCAGGCAGCAGAAAGCGGTAAGCCAGCTGAAATCATCGAGAAGATGATTGACGGTCGGATCCGCAAATTCTTGTCTGAAAACTCATTGGTTGATCAGCCTTTTGTTAAAGATCCTGAGCAGACTGTGGGTAAATTGCTGAAAAGCAGCAGTGCCGATATCCAGGCGTTTATTCGCTTTGAGGTGGGTGAGGGTATTGAGAAAGAAGAAGTAGACTTTGCCGCCGAGGTGGCTGCTCAGCTGAAAGGCTAAGCCACTAAGTTAGCGGGGCCTGCGGGCCCCGCTTTACTTTAGGCGATATGCAGTGTCATGAAAATATCGTGTAATGTGGTGAGGTAGGGAAATGTCTAGCCAAAGTCGGGATAAGAAATACAAGCGCATACTGCTTAAATTAAGTGGTGAAGCTTTGATGGGAGGCCTTGGGTTTGGTATCGATCCCAAGGTGTTAGACCGCATGGCGCTCGAAGTCGGTCAGTTGGTTGGCATCGGTGTGCAGGTTGGTTTGGTGGTTGGCGGCGGGAATTTGTTCCGCGGCGCGGCGCTGCAAACTGCGGGGCTGGATCGTGTTACTGGCGATCATATGGGCATGTTGGCGACGGTCATGAACGCATTGGCGCTTCGTGATGCGCTAGAGCGTAGTAATATAAAATCTTCGGTGATGTCGGCAATTCCCATGAGTGGTGTTGTTGATCACTACGATCGTCGCAAGGCGATTCGTTTGCTGTCGCGGGGCGAAGTGGTTATTTTTGCTGCGGGCACAGGCAATCCGTTTTTCACAACCGACTCTGCAGCGTGTTTGCGCGGTATTGAGGTAGATGCGGATCTAGTATTGAAAGCGACCAAGGTTGACGGTGTTTATAGTGCAGATCCAATGCGCGACCCCGATGCCGTGAAGTATGATTATCTCAGCTACGATGAGGTGCTGGATAAGAAGCTCGAAGTTATGGATTTAACGGCGATATGTTTATGCCGCGACCATAATATGCCCTTGCGAGTCTTTGCAATGGAGCAGCAGGGAGCTTTGTTGAATATTGTGGTGGGTGGCGAAGAGGGAACTCTGGTAGGCGCTGCTGCAACCCGAGAGGAGAAACGTCGTGATAAATGAGTTAAAGGAAGACGCTAAACAGCGCATGACTAAGACTATTGAAGCCTTAGGCACTAATTTCAATAAAATTCGTACCGGCCGTGCACACCCGAGTTTGTTAGACGGTCTGCGGGTTTCTTATTACGGCACTGATACGCCTCTGTCACAGATTGCGAACATTGGTGTGGAAGACGCAAGAACACTTACCGTGACGCCGTGGGAAAAGAATATCGTTCCCGATGTTGAAAAGGCGATCATGAAGTCTGACCTAGGCCTTAACCCAAGCACGGCTGGCAGTGTTATTCGTATACCCATGCCGATGCTGACGGAAGAAACTCGTAAAGGGTATATCAAACAAGCTCGCCAAGAGGCGGAAAGTGCGCGGGTGTCTATTCGCAATGCGCGTCGCGACGTGCTGTCTGATGTAAAAGAGTTGCTGAAAGAAAAAGAAATCAGCGAGGACGAGGAGCGCCGTGCGCAGGATGATGTGCAGAAAATCACCGATCAGTATATTGCTGAGGTAGATAAAGCGCTGGTGGCGAAAGAAGCCGACCTGATGGAAATTTGAGCGGCGAGCCGAATTGTTTCAATGTCAGTAGCAAAGCGGGAGTCCGCGCCTAAACGTGTCCCCCGTCATGTTGCCATTATTATGGATGGCAATAATCGCTGGGCCAAAAAACACGGTCTAAAGTCCTCCTCGGGGCATCGAGCTGGAGTAGAGGTGATACGTCCTCTATTAAAGCTAACCCGCGAGCACGGTGTCGAGATTGTCACTTTATTCGCCTTTTCTAGCGAAAATTGGCAGCGTCCTACTCTGGAAGTTCAAGCCTTGATGCGGCTCTTTTCGAGTTATCTCGATAGTGAGACTAAGCAACTGCATGCCGATGGGGTGCGGATGCGATTTATTGGTGAGCGCAGTCAGTTTACCGCAGCACTGCGCAAACAAATGGACTACAGTGAGCAGCTGACGCGATTTAACCGCGATACTCAGCTGGTAATTGCCGTTGATTACGGTGGTCAGTGGGATATTGTGAGTGCCGCTAAAGCCTTGGCTGAAAAGGTGAAGGACGGCGAATTAACGACTGATGAGTTTACTGTTGAGCTGTTTGATCGTCACCTTGCACTTGCCGACCTACCAAAACCAGACCTTTGCATACGTACGGCGGGTGAGCAGCGCATTAGTAATTTTTTGTTATGGCAGATAGCCTATAGCGAGCTCTATTTTACAGATTGTTTCTGGCCGGACTTTAACGGCGAGGAGTTGGACCGGGCGCTTGCCGCCTATGCTCGTCGAGACCGACGTTTTGGCGGTCGTGAAAATGATAATAATGAAGATGCGCCAGAGTAGAGGAGCCAGTTTATGTTAAAGCAGCGGATCATCACCGCGGTGTTGATCGTCGTCGCACTGTTGGCGGCTCTGGCGTATTTGTCGCTGCCGATATTGTCGGCGGTGTTTGCCCTTGTTGTGCTATTAGCTGCTTGGGAGTGGGCCGATCTAAGTGGTTTTTCGGCTAAGGGGGCCCGCTTTACTTACGTAATAGTGTGCGCTCTGTTGATGATAGTTGCCGCGTGGACAACAAGTCTTTTTAGTGGCGTGGATCAGCTCGAGGTACAAGAAATTGTTATCGCTGCCAGTCTTTGGTGGTCGATTGCGTTGCTTTGGGTGAAGTCTTACCCTCTCAGTGCTGGGCTTTGGGGTTCTCGCTGGATGCGTGCCCTGATGGGACTATTGGTGTTGGTGCCTGCATGGCTGGCTATCTGTTATTTAAGAAGTTTAAGCGGCGGTGTGTGGTTAATTGTGTTGGTTATTGCGCTTGTCGCCTCGGCTGATATCGGTGCCTATTTTGTTGGCCGTGCCTACGGAAAAGCCAAGCTCGCTCCTGCGGTGAGTCCTGGTAAATCTTGGGCGGGGTTTTGGGGTGGATTGGCCTCTAGCAGTTTGTTGGCGGCGCTGCTGTGGGTGTCATTGGCTAAGTTGTTGCCAGGTGCGATACCAATCGCGATACTGCCCTTATTATGCATGGTGATTGTTACGGTATTAGCCTCTGTATTGGGTGATTTACTGGAAAGTATGGTGAAGCGCCATCGCGGCATTAAAGACAGTGGTCATTTATTGCCGGGGCACGGCGGAATCATGGATCGAATAGACAGTATTACGGCGGCGGCGCCAGTATTTGCGCTGGGCTTGATGGCGACGGGATGGGTGTGATGCAGTCGGTCACAGTCCTTGGTTCGACCGGGTCTATCGGCGTAAACACTCTAGACGTACTGGCTCGCCATCCAGAGCGTTATAGTGTCTATGCCTTAACAGCAAATCGGAGCTTAGATACGCTGTTTGCACAACTTGAACAATTTTCCCCACGCTATGCAGTATTGGCGGATATAGCGTTAGTACAAGCCTTTGCGGAGCGTGTCAGAAAAGCCGGCTTGCCAACCGAGATTCTCGGTGGTGAAGCGGGTTTGTGTACTGTCGCACGTGAGGCTGACGTAACAATGGCGGCCATCGTTGGTGCCGCCGGCTTGTTGCCGACAATGGCAGCGGTTGAGGCTGGCAGAAAAGTGTTGCTCGCAAATAAAGAAGCGCTAGTTATGGCTGGGCCGCTATTTATGGATGCGGTGCAGCGCTGTGGCGCAACGTTGTTGCCCATCGACAGCGAGCACAATGCGATTTTTCAATGCTTGCCGATGCAAGTTCAGCAAGGTAACGGTCAATTAAGCCCCTTTTTACATGGTGGCGTTAAGCGTGTTTTATTGACCGGTTCTGGTGGTCCTTTTCGAAATACGGCCTCAGCGGAATTGGCTGATGTGACTCCCGATCAAGCCTGCGCGCATCCCAATTGGTCTATGGGGCGCAAGATATCAGTGGATTCAGCTACCATGATGAATAAAGGCTTGGAGCTGATTGAAGCGTGTTGGCTGTTTCATACCGAACCTGCAAACATTGATATTATTGTTCATCCTCAGAGTGTTATTCACTCCATGGTTGAGTATATTGACGGCTCAGTTTTAGCGCAGTTAGGGAATCCCGATATGCGTACCCCGATTGCTCATGCCTTGGCGTGGCCAGAACGGGTTGCATCAGGGGTTGGCAGTTTAGATATCATTGCGCAGGCGCGATTGGATTTTGAAGCGCCAGATGAAGAGCGTTTCCCCTGTCTGCGTTTGGCGCGTGAGGCGGCGGTGCGAGGTGGTACAGCACCGGCGGTGTTAAATGCGGCGAACGAGGTCGCGGTTGAAGCGTTTCTTGACGGTCGACTGGATTTTACGTCCATTGCCAAGGTCATAGAGCAGGTTATGGCGGTTGTTGTAATTGTTGAACCGCACTCACTCGAGGATGTCCAACAAGCGGACAGAGAATCTCGCGTTTGTGCGATGAAATTTATTCTAAATAAAACATTGGCTTAACTGATAACAGAGACTCGATAGTGGCCAGAATTACACCGGTCGCTATGCGCTAAAGGGCAAAAACGTGCTGGATATTTTGCAAACTATTTTAGTGACGCTGCTAACCTTGGCTATTCTGGTTGCGGTGCACGAATTCGGCCACTTCTGGGTCGCGCGGCGCTGTGGTGTCAAAGTTTTGCGCTTTTCGGTGGGGTTTGGTAAGCCGTTATTGTCTTGGACTGATCGCAGCGGTACGGAATACGTCATTGCTGGTATTCCACTCGGTGGCTACGTCAAAATGTTAGACGAGCGCGAAGCGCCGGTGCCAGAAGAGTTAGTCGGCCAGGCATTTAACCGCGCATCACCAAAATCGCGAATTGCCATTGCGGCAGCTGGGCCAATTGCAAATCTTATCTTGGCGGTTTTTGTTTATTGGCTGGTGTTTTTAAACGGCGTCAGCGGCGTAGCACCAATAGTGGCAAAGGTCGAGCCGGGCTCGTTGGCTGATCAGGCGGGTATTGTCGCGGGGCAGGAGTTTTTATCGGTAGATGGGCGCTCGACGCCAACTTGGGAGGCGCTGCAGCTGCAGCTTTTGGAGCGTATTGGTGAAGATGGTGATGTCCATATTACTTTGCGCTCCCCTGATTCTGATCTTGTTACGGAAAATGTGGTGGCATTGCGTGACTGGATGCACGATATCGAAGAGCCCAATCCGGTTCGTGAATTAGGTGTCACCCTGTTTGTGCCAGAAGTTGTGCCGAAAATTGAAACCGTTGTAGCTGACAGTCCTGCAGAGCGAGCGGGAATGCGTGCAGGGGATTTGGTCGTCGAGGCAGATGGCAGGCTGCTAGAATCATGGCAGGCGTGGGTGGAATATGTTCGGCAAAAGCCACAGGAGCCGATTACTGTCACTGTAGAGCGTGATACCCAACGAGTGCTGTTAACCATGACGCCGGATCGTAAGCTTGACGGCGAATCTCAGGCATATGGTTATGTTGGCGTTGGTGTGGCCATGCCATCTTGGCCGGAGTCGATGCAGCGAACTATGGAATACGGTTTTGTTGGCGCAGGAGTTGCAGCTGTTGACAAAACCTGGCGGATGAGTGCTTTTACTTTATCGGCAATAAAAAAGATGTTGATGGGCCTGTTGTCGCCGAAAAACTTGAGCGGGCCGATAACCATTGCTAAAGTGGCGAGCTCTTCGGCGCAGTATGGGTTTTTTGCATGGCTAACGTTTTTGGCCTTGCTGAGTATAAGTCTTGCTGTTTTGAATTTGTTACCGATTCCCGTCCTGGATGGCGGGCATATTGTCTACGCTCTGGTAGAGTGGTTGACCGGTAAGCCTGTGGCGGAGCAGGTTCAGGTCTGGGCGAATCAGCTGGGCCTGGTGTTAGTAGTATTTGTGATGATTTTTGCTTTATATAACGATGTGTTGCGCCTTTAGTCTCTAAGATAATGCAATGCTTTTAATCTTACACAGTGGCAGCGTCAGTTTTTATGGCGTTGGCCCAGAGCCTTGGTTTTTAGCTGTTGATGAAACGCTTTTTAGCACTTAGTTTTATTCTGTGGTCGGTGAGTTTGTTCGCTGTCGCCCAAAATTCACTGCCGATTTCAGATATTCGTGTCGAAGGTCTGCAACGGATATCGTCCGAAACGGTGTTCTCTGCATTGCCGATAAGTATTGGCGATAGAGTCAGTACGCGCACGGTGGCAAATGCGTCGAGAGCGCTTTTTGGTACGGGCAATTTTGACGACATCCAGATTGGTATGGATGGCGATGTCCTTGTGGTGCGAGTGGTTGAGCGGCCAGCGATTAGCGGCATTAACCTCGAAGGTAATAAGGCACTCGCGACTGAGGCACTGTTGGATGGTTTGAAAAACGCGGGACTGGCCGAAGGACAGGTTTTTAAGCGCTCGACCCTCGACGGTATGAAGATGGAATTGACTCGGCAGTATGTGTCGCAGGGTCGCTATGACGCAAGTATTGAGACTGACGTGGTTGCCGAGCAACGCAATCGAGTGTCGATCAGCATTAATATAGATGAAGGCAGTAATGCAACGATTGAGCATATCAATATCGTTGGTAACACGGTGTATGACGATGAAACCCTTCTTGACCTTTTTGAGTTAAAAACAGGTGGTTTATTTTCATTCTTTAGTAGCAGCAATAAGTACTCGCGTGAAAAGCTTAAAGGCGATCTCGAAAAATTAAATTCGTATTACCTGGATCGCGGTTATTTGTTGTTTAACGCTGATTCCGTTCAGGTTGCTATTAGCCCGAATCGTCAATCTGTTTACATAACAGTGAATTTGATTGAGGGAGATAAATATACGGTCAGTAGCGCTGAGCTATCTGGCGATTTAGTGCTGCCCGAAGAAGATTTGAAGCGTTTTGTATTAGTTCAGAAAGGACAGGTGTTTTCCCAAGCGCTGGTCACGAGCACTGAGGAATTTATTACCAAGCGGCTAGGTAACGAAGGCTATAATTTTGCCAAGGTTCGCGGTATTCCCGAACAAAACGAAGAAGACAAAACGGTAGACATCAAATTCTTTATTGACCCAGGTAAGCGTACCTATGTGCGTCGTATCGATTTTGAAGGTAACGCAAGGACATCTGACGAAGTACTGCGCCGAGAAATGCGTCAAATTGAAAGTGCACCAGCGTCAGCTGACAAGATTGAATTATCGCGTATCCGCTTGGAGCGTCTCGGCTACTTTAAAGAGGCTAAAGTAGATACCTTAGAGGTTCCCGGTACTGATGATTTGATTGATCTTCGCTATAAAGTTGAAGAGCAAAGTTCAGGTAGTTTGGGCGCCAGTGTGGGCTTCTCGCAGGATAGCGGCCTTCTGCTGAGTGCAAATATTCAGCAAAATAACTTCTTCGGTACGGGTAAGCAGGTTGGATTTGGGGTTTCCCGCAGTGATTTTGCGACCAGCGCTAACTTTAGCTATTTAGATCCGTATTTTACTGAAGACGGTGTAAGCCGCGGTTTCTCAGTTTTTTATCGGACTACCGACTTTGAAGAAATTAACGTTGCTAGTTACACGTCGGATACCTACGGAACAAGTGTCAATTTTGGTTATCCGATTTCAGAAACTGAGCGTTTAGGCTTTGACCTCGGTTTTAATCGCACGATTATCGACGCTGGTGTTAGTGCTGTAAAAGAAATAAAGAGTAGCCCGCGACTGCTGGATGTTATTGACAACTATTTTGTGAGTAAGCTCGATCCAGCTACTGGTACGTACACCGTTGCCGAAGTACTTGAAGATATTAACAACCTGCCATCCAGTGCCTTAGTTGATAGTGGCGAAGAAGGATTTTTGGATAAGTATGGCGAAGAGTTTAATAACTTCACCGCAGGGATATCTTGGCGCCAATCAACATTGAACCGCGGCTTACTAGCAACAAGAGGTGCCTCGCAATCACTGTCATTAGAAGTGGCGGTACCTGGTTCTGATCTTGAGTATTTTAAGCTGGGTTACGAAGGCCAAATCTACGTTCCATTAACGAATAGTTTAACGCTGCGTTTCAGAACGGAGTTAGGTTATGGCGACGGCTATGGTGAGTTAGAGAATTTACCATTTTATGAAAATTTTTATGCAGGTGGTTTCGGTTCGGTACGTGGGTATAGGGCTAATACTCTAGGCCCACGTAGTTCTAATGCAGATATATATCGTATTAGTCAGGCCGCTACAGCGATAGACGCGTCGGGCAATGCCTTGGCATTGTCGGCCCAAGGCGCCTACGTACTCGACCCGGCGACCGGATTGTTGCTGGTGGATAGCGCGAATAACTTTAGACGTGATACTGACCCCTTTGGTGGTAATGTATTAGTAGAAGGTAGTATGGAATTGCTCTTCCCACTGCCGTTTGTTAAAGATCAGCGCTCTGTTCGCAGTGGCTTCTTCTTTGATGCCGGTAACGTGTTTAGCACGCAGTGCGGTGCAACGCAGCTTAACTGTTCTACGCCAGATTTCTCTAGTTTGAGAATGTCGGCAGGTGTTGGTGTCACGTGGATTACTGGTTTTGGTCCCCTCACCTTTAGCTTGGGCAGAGCCTTAAATCCTGAAAAAATAGACGACACTGAGATATTTCAATTCTCGTTGGGTCGTAGTTTTTAAACCTTATTTATATATTATTTAGTAGCACAATAATCAGCAGGAGTTGTATATGAAGTTTTACAAATTAATCGCAGCGGCAGTTATAGTGTTGTGGGCATGTGGCGCGGTGGCAGAAGGCCGAATCGCGGTTTTTGATGTTGAGGCCGCGGTACTAAACACCGATTTGGCTAAAAAGCGTTTGACCGCAATGCGCAATCAAGGTGAATACAAAAAGAATGTTACTGAACTGGAAACATTAAAAAAGAATTATGATAAGCAAGTTGAGCAGTTTCAGCGTGACTTCGATATTTTAAGCGTTGAACAACGTCAGGCCACCAAGAACAAAATTGACACGGCGCGCACCGATGGCGAGCATTTGGCTCGTAAAATCGAGGCCGCGAATCAGCAAGAAGCACAGTCAATACTTCAAGAGCTAGGTCCGAAGCTTCAGAAAATACTGCCGGATCTTATCAAGGCCGAAAATATCGGTTTATTGTTACCACGTAAGCAAGTCCTGCACGCTGATGCTAGCTTCGACATCACTGCAAAAGTGGCTGACAAGCTGAACCAAGCCAAGTAAAACCATGTCTGGACAAAAAACGTTCAGCCTTGCTGAGCTCGCTACGATTTTAGGTCTCGACTTTAGAGGAGACGCAGCGACTCAGCTTTGCGGTATTGCTTCACTGGCAACTGCAGGATCTGAACAGCTAAGTTTTTTGTCCAATAGTAAGTTTAAATCCAGCCTTCAAACTACGTTAGCTGGCGCAGTTATACTTCACCCAGATATAGCGGCGGGCTTTACTGGGAATTGTTTGTTATCCGACAACCCCTATTTAATGTACGCCCGCGTTAGCGCGCTGTTCGATCCCTTTGAGAAGCCGCGTTCTGGTGTGCATCCGAGTGCCGTTGTCGTAGCTGAAAATATTCATGACTCTGTTGCGATCGGCGCTAATTGTGTAATCGAAGCGGGGGCAGAAGTCGGCGAGGGCAGTGTAATTGCGGCGGGTGTCGTGCTTGGCCGTGGCAGCCGGATTGGGAAGCACTGTTATATTCATGCCAATGTGACGATTTATCACGGTGTCAATATCGGCGACGAGTGTATTGTCCATTCCGGTGTGGTTATTGGTGGTGATGGTTTCGGTTTTGCCCCAGGTCCGGCAGGTTGGGAGAAGATCCATCAGCTTGGCGGTGTGCAAATAGGGAACCGGGTCGAGATTGGCGCTAATTCCTGTATTGACCGTGGCGCAATAGAAAATACGATGATCGGCAATAATGTCATTCTTGACGATCAAACTATGATTGCCCACAACGTTATTGTGGGTGATGGAACAGCGATGGCCGGTTGCTGCCAAGTCGCGGGAAGCGCTGTTATTGGTAAAAATTGTACACTGGCCGGTAACGTCGGAGTAGTTGGGCATATTACAATTACCGACAATGTTCACATTACGGCGCGTTGCTTGGTGAGTAAGTCGATTTCAAAATCGGGCTCTTACTCCGGAAGCTTCGCGATGTCTGAATCGACAGAGTGGCGAAAAAACGCGGCACGCTTTAGCAAGCTCGATGAGCTCTATAGGCGAGTGGCATTCTTGGAAAAGCAATTGAAGATTAAAAATGAGGGTGAAAGCTGAGATATGCTGATGGATATTAATGAAATTAAGGAATACCTGCCGCAACGCTATCCCTTCTTATTGGTTGATCGCGTTCTGGAATTAACCTTGGGCGAATCTATCGTCGCGCTAAAAAATGTGACCGGCAACGAGAACCATTTTAATGGTCACTTTCCAGAATTACCGATCATGCCCGGGGTGTTGATCATTGAGGCAATGGCGCAGGCTGCAGGAATTTTGGGCTTCAAAACTTTGGATAAAAAGCCGTCTGAAGGTTCTATTTATATGTTTGCCGGTGTTGATAGGGCGCGCTTCAAACGCCAAGTTATTCCTGGCGATCAATTAATATTAAAAGCGCAATATGTCTCTGACAAAAAGGGGCTATGGAAATTTGAGTGCCAAGCTTATGTTGAAGACAAGTTGGCGGCCTCTGCAACAATTCTGTGTATCGATCGGCAGCGCCCATAGTGACAGATAATATTCATCCATCAGCTGCAGTTGACCCGCGCGCGATTATTGATCCGAGTGCGGTGATCGCGGCCAATGTCAAAATTGGTCCGTGGACAATGGTTGGTGCCGGCGTTGAAATTGGCGAAGGTTCGGATATTCGATCACACGTGGTACTGATGGGGCCGACTAAAATTGGTAAGAATAATCGCATTTACCAATTTTCGACTGTTGGCGATGACACCCCGGATTTAAAATACAAGGGTGAGCCCACCGAGCTTATTATCGGTGATGACAATGTTATTCGCGAAGGTGTAACAATCCACCGTGGTACGGTTCAAGACCGCGGTAAAACGATTATCGGCGATAAAAATCTTTTGATGGCCTATGTTCACGTCGGCCACGACTCAGTTATCGGCAACAACTGTATTTTGGTGAACAACGCTGCCTTAGCTGGACACGTCAATGTCGGTGACTGGGCGATTTTGAGCGGCTTTACGCTGGTACATCAATTTTGTCATATTGGCGCTCACAGCTTTGCCGGTTTCGGCTGCGGTATCAGTAAGGATGTACCCGCCTATGTAACAGTTAGCGGCACCCCTGCAGAAGCCAAAACTATTAATAGTGAAGGGCTTAAGCGACGAGGTTTTAGTGCCGAGAGCATCGCGGCAATTCGGCGCTGTTATAAAATTATTTATCGTCAAAATAATACTGTAGACGAAGCGTTGGCAGCGATGGCACCCATTGCGGTCGAGTTTCCGGAAGTGCAGTTGTTGGCGGATTCATTGACACAATCTCAACGCGGTATCGTGCGTTAATTCGCGCCGTTCGGCCGCGATACATGGCTATTTTATGACTGCAATGCGAATCGGTATTATCGCTGGAGAAGCCTCCGGTGATATTTTAGGCGCTGATTTAATTCGCGCTATTAAACATCGCTACCCTGACGCGCAATTTGAAGGCGTTGGCGGCCCCTTGATGATTGAACAGGGCTGTCGAAGTCTATGTGAGATGGATCGACTGTCAGTGATGGGCTTCGTCGAACCCCTCAAGCGCTTGCCGGAATTACTGCGTTTACGACGTCTGTTGAAGTTACATTTTCTGAGCTGGCAGCCAGATATTGTTATTGGCATAGATTCACCTGACTTTAATTTAAATATTGAGCGCTTTCTGCGCGAACGCGGTATCAAAACGTTGCACTATGTCAGCCCATCGGTGTGGGCGTGGCGTCAGGGCCGAATTAAAAATATCGCCAAGTCGGTTGATCACATGCTGACGCTGTTCCCCTTTGAAGAGCATTTTTACCAAGAACACGGTGTTCCCGTCACCTGCGTTGGTCATCCTTTAGCAGATCAGATTTCTATGGTTGATCAGCGAGCCGAGGCGCGAGCGGAGCTAGATGTTGAAGATGGGCATCCAGTGTTGGCAATTTTGCCGGGCAGTCGAGGTGGTGAAGTGGCTCAACTCATTGCGCCATTCTTAGAAACTGCTCAATGGTTACGACGCGCGCAACCTAATATTGAATTCTTAATTCCAGCGGCGAACATCGAGCGTAAACAACAGATATTACAAGCGGTGGCGGCACTATCTAAAGACTTGCCTGTGCGGGTCGTACTTGGTCAGTCGCGAACGGTGATGGCTGCCGCAGATGTTGTGTTAATGGCCTCTGGTACGACAAGTCTTGAAGCCTTATTGCTGCAGCGTCCCATGGTTGTTGCTTATCGCTTTGGTAAGTGGTCGTACAAGATATTTTCTCGCCTAATTAAAACGCCATTCTTTTCCCTGCCGAATTTATTAGCGCAGCGCGCCCTAGTGCCAGAGTTGCTGCAGGATGAAGTGTGTGCTGAAGTGATTGGTCCGCTGCTATTAGAGCAGTTGAATAATGCGAACCATCGGGAGACTCTTATCGAAGAGTTTCAAATTATTCACCGTCAATTAGCACGGGGCGCAAGTGAGCGCGCCGCTGATGTGGTCCTGCAGTGTGTCGGAGCGCCCAATGCCTAAAATAGACGACCTGTTTGCCGAGTTTGATGTTCCTGATTTAACAGCGGGTGTCGATGAGGTGGGTCGTGGGCCGCTGTGTGGTGACGTAGTGACGGCTGCCGTTATTCTTGATCCTGAAAATCCCATTGTGGGCTTAAACGATTCTAAAAAATTGACTGAAAAGCGTCGCGAAGCGCTTTTCATTGAAATTAAAGATAAGGCGCTGAGTTATTGTGTTGCGCGGGCATCTGTCGCAGAAATTGACGAGTTAAATATACTCCAAGCAAGCCTATTGGCCATGCATCGCGCAGTAGCGGGTTTGGCAGTTCAGCCTGAGTTTGTGCTAGTGGATGGCAATAAAGTGCCGAACTGGCCCTACCGCGCCCAAGCGGTCGTTAAAGGCGATAGCCGAGTGCCAGCAATTGCCGCAGCGTCAATTTTAGCCAAGGTCACCCGCGACCGAGAAATGGCAGAGTTTGAATCTGTCTACCCAGGCTACGGTATTGCGGGTCACAAGGGCTACCCGACCAAAGTGCATTTAGCCGCACTACAAAAACTAGGCGTCACACCTATTCACCGCCGAAGCTATGCGCCAGTTCGAGCAATTTTGGAGGCCGAAGAATGATTTCCGATCAGTTCGTTCATTTGCGGGTTCACTCCGAATACTCCATCGTTGATGGACTTGTAAGGGTTAAGGCGCTGGCAAAACGGGTTGCCGACCTTAATATGCCGGCGGTTGCACTCACTGATCTGAATAATTTTTATGCCCTCATTAAGTTTCAGAAGGCGGCGACAGGCGCTGGTATAAAACCCATTTTCGGCAGTGATCTTTTGGTTCGCGATGACGATGACCCAGATCAGATCAGTATCATCTGCCTGCTAGCACAAAACCAAACAGGCTATCGAAATCTCACCGAGCTGATTTCCCGCGCCTATTTAGAAGGTCAATATCAGGGCCGAGCTTACGTCAATCGAAGCTGGATCGAGCAAGCGAATGAAGGTTTGATTGCGTTGTCAGGTGCGAGAGAAGGGGATGTCGGTCAGTTATTGCTTGGCAGTAAGCAAGATGCGGCGGCGGCGAGTTTATCCCGCTGGCTGCGCGTATTCCCCGATAGATTTTATATCGAATTACAGCGCACTGGTCGCCAGAATGAAGATGATTATTTACACGCTGCGGTGGCGCTGGCTGAACAAGCGGATTGCCCAGTTGTCGCAACGAATGATGTACGATTTTTAGATTCCAAAGAGTTTGACGCCCACGAAGCGCGCGTATGTATCCGCGACGGCCGCGTACTAGATGATCCCCGCCGGCCTCGCAATTACAGTGAACAACAATGTCTGCGCAGTGCAGAAGAAATGCAGGCCCTGTTTGCAGATATACCGGAAGCCTTGGCGAACAGCGTTGAAATTGCCAAGCGTTGTAATCTTACTATACAGCTCGGCACCTACTATCTTCCTGAATATCCGATACCTGAGGGCAAAACCCAGGAAGAATTTTTTCGCGAACTTTGTCATCACGGTTTAGACGAGCGTTTAGATTTTCTGTTCGATAGTGCGGCACCCGAATTTGCGGATTATCAAAAAGAATATCGTGAGCGCTTAGATTTTGAGCTAAACGTTATCCTGCAGATGGGGTTTCCCGGCTACTTCCTGATCGTGATGGATTTTATCCAATGGGCTAAAGATCACGATATTCCTGTCGGCCCTGGACGGGGTTCGGGAGCGGGCTCACTAGTTGCTTACGCCTTAAAAATTACGGATCTTGATCCTATTCAATACGACTTGCTGTTCGAGCGATTTTTGAATCCGGAGCGGGTATCCATGCCGGATTTTGATGTCGATTTTTGCATGGATGGCCGAGACCGCGTTATCAATTACGTTGCCGATAACTATGGTCGCGATGCAGTAAGCCAAATAATTACCTTTGGCACCATGGCTGCTAAGGCGGTGGTGCGAGATGTAGCCCGCGTGCAGGGCAAGGCCTATGGGCTTGCGGATAAGCTCTCAAAAATGATTCCCTTTGAAGTGGGAATGACCCTTGCGAAGGCGCATGAACAAGAAGAAGTATTGCGCGAGTTCTTAGTCAATGACGAAGCGGCCCAAGAAATTTGGGATATGGCTGTGCAGCTCGAAGGGGTGGTACGAGGCGTTGGTAAGCATGCGGGGGGTGTCGTTATCGCACCGTCCAAACTGACCGATTTTGCGCCGCTCTATTGTGACGATACCGGCGGCGGTCTAGTAACCCAGTTTGATAAAAGCGATGTCGAAGATGCGGGCCTCGTTAAGTTCGACTTTTTGGGTTTGCGTACGTTAACGATTATCGATTGGGCGCTGAAAATTGTGAATGCCCAGCGCGCAAAACTAGGCGAAGATCCGCTGGATATTATGGCGATTCCTTTGCAGGACAGACAAACTTTTGATCTGTTGAAGCGCGCAGAAACCACCGCGGTTTTCCAGTTGGAATCCCGCGGTATGAAAGACTTGATAAAAAGGCTGTTGCCAGACTGCTTCGAAGACATTATCGCCCTGGTGGCCTTGTTTAGGCCCGGCCCCTTGCAGTCAGGCATGGTTGATGACTTCATTAACCGCAAACACGGTCGTGCCGAATTGGCCTACCCACACCCGCAGTATCAGGACGATTGCCTTAAGCCGGTTTTGGGCCCCACGTACGGCATTATTTTGTACCAAGAACAGGTAATGCAGATCGCCCAGGAAATGGGTGGTTACACCCTGGGTGGCGCCGATTTATTGCGCCGCGCCATGGGTAAGAAAAAGCCAGAGGAAATGGAAAAGCAGCGGGTCTTATTTCAGGCTGGTGCAGTGGAGAAGGGCTTTACGGAAGTGCTCGCCTCCAATATTTTTGACTTAATGGAAAAATTCGCAGGTTACGGTTTTAATAAATCGCACTCTGCTGCATACGCCTTGGTTTCCTATCAAACCGCATGGCTCAAAACCCATTATCCGGCGCCGTTTATGGCCGCGGTAATGAGCTCGGAATTGGACAATACCGACAAGATCGTTATCTTCATCGAAGAATGTCGGGAAATGAAGCTGGACTATAAATTGCCATCGGTAAACGAAGGCGAGTATATGTTCACTGTGAACGACCGCGGCCAGATTGTGTATGGATTGGGAGCGATAAAAGGCTTGGGCGAGGGCCCGGTAGAAAACATTATTGCCGCGCGGAATGCCGGTGGTCCCTTTGTCAATTTGTTTGAGTTCTGCGAGCGCACAGACCCTCGAAAAGTAAATAAGAGAGCACTGGAAGCGCTAATCCGCTCTGGCGCCTTTGACGACTGGGGTGAGGATCGCGCCATACTTATGGCGGCAATGCCAGAAGCAGTGCAAGGGGCAGAGCAGTCAGCGAAAAATACTGAAAGCGGTATGACCGACTTGTTTGGCGAGACCTTGGCGGTAGTAAGTCGCGATGTGTATGCCCCATTTCAAGACGTGCGTCGCTGGAGCAGTAAAGAGCGCTTGTTGGGCGAGAAAGAAACCCTCGGGCTTTACGTGACTGGGCACCCCATTGACGATTATGAGGGCGAGTTGCGCCGTTTTGTACCCAAAAAGATTGTCGATCTGAATCCGGAAAAACACCCCCAAACCATCGCTGGTCTCGTGATGAGTATGCGGACCATGAAAAATAAGCGCGGTGACACTATGGCATTTGTGCTGTTAGATGATCGCAGCGCGCGTATTGAAGTGGCCCTGTTCAGTGACGCCTATGATGAGTGTAGAGAGAAACTGGTTAAAGACACCGTTATTGTTGTTGAGGGTATTTGCAGCAATGACGAGTACAGCGGCGGTAAAAAAATGCGGGTAAAGGCGGTGCGCAGTATTGCCGAGGCGCGGGATCAGAGCGCCAAGGAATTGCAGATATCTGTATCTGGCGCCACTCTTGAAAACGAGGGCATTGAGCGTCTCAAAGGCGCTCTAAATATTGCCAAAGGTGGCCGCTGTCCGGTGGTTATTAGCTACCAGCGGCCAGAGGGAAAGTGCCGTATCCGCTTGGGCGAGGATTGGCGAATCCTGCCAAACGATGAGTTATTACTGCGATTACGTGACGAGTGTGGCGCAAATAACGTGGTGATCAATTACGATTAACGTATAATCACCCCTGCGAATGGGCCCATATATCTCTATGAATTGTGGGCGGTACCGGAATTTGACGAGCGAATAAAATAGAGCAATGAATCCGAACTATCTTGATTTTGAACAACCTATTGCCGAGCTGGAAGCCAAAATCGAAGAGCTACAGCTAGTCGGAAGTGACAACGACCTCAACATCAATGAAGAAATCACCAAGCTGCGTGAAAAAAGTAGCAAGCTGACGGAGAAGATATTTTCAAATCTAACTCCGTGGAATGTCGTCAAGATTGCTCGGCATCCAATGCGGCCCTACACGCTTGATTATATTCGCCGTATTTTTACCGATTTTGATGAGCTGCACGGTGATCGCCATTTTGGTGACGATTCCGCAATCGTTGCCGGTATTGGTAAGCTTAATGGCAAGCCGGTGATGGTTATTGGCCAAGAAAAAGGCCGCGGTGTTACCGAGAAAGTGAAACGCAACTTCGGTATGCCGAAGCCGGAAGGCTACCGCAAAGCGCTCCGCTTGATGGAACTGGCTGAACGCTATCATTTACCGATTGTGACTTTAATTGATACCCCTGGCGCATACCCCGGTATAGACAGTGAAGAGCGTGGAATCAGTGAGGCTATCGCGCAAAATCTGGCGGTCATGTCTCGTCTGAAAACACCGATTGTTTGCGTTGTTATTGGCGAGGGTAGCTCAGGTGGCGCACTGGGTATCGGTGTGGGTGACCATATCGCCATGCTGCAATATTCAACTTACTTTGTTATTTCTCCAGAAGGCTGCGCAAATATCATTTGGAAGAGCTCTGAGTTTGCGCCGGATGCGGCAGAGGCGATGGGTTTGACCTCTACCGTGCTTGAAGAGCTAGGTATCGTTGACGCAACTATTCCGGAACCCCGTGGTGGCGCCCATCGTGATATCGACTTGAGTGCTTCTCGAGTTCGCGATCACATTGCAGCTCAGATTACCCGCCTGCAGGGCTTGTCGGAGAAAGAGCTGCTAGATACCCGCTACGAGCGCCTAATGTCATACGGTGTTAGTTAAGCTTCGTCGACATAAGTCCGCCAACTAAGCAGTTTAGGGGCGCGGAGTGTTTATGACTGATCTGCTGTCCACTGCCTCGACTGCGCTGGCACCCTATTTGCGGTGCCGGCGTTGGGTTATCGCCTATAGCGGCGGACTCGATTCCCACGTTTTACTTCATCTTGCTTGGTGCTTGCAGCAGAGCGCGCTGCGCCGCGGCGACACTTTCCCTGAATTATCTGCGATCCACATAAATCATCAATTACAGTCTGCGTCGGGAGATTGGGCGGAGCAGTGTCAGGCTGTCTGTAAACAATATGGTATTTCATTTCAGGCTCGCTTGGTTGAAGTCCACGGTCATCGTCAAGGGATCGAAAGTCTTGCCAGAGAAGCGCGCTATCGGGTCTTTGAAGAGCTTATTGACGATGATAGCGTGTTGTTATTAGGGCACCATCAAGATGATCAAGTAGAGACTTTTTTTCTGCGTCTGCTTCGCGGCGCGGGTGCTGCCGGTCTTGCCGCTATGCCGGTGACTCGCCGTGTGGGGAGCGGCGTCTTGGTTCGGCCGCTACTGGATGTCAGTCGCGCTGTGCTTGAGTCCTATGCTAACTCTCAAGGTTTGGCGTGGATTGAAGATCCCAGTAACAGTGACTCGCACTATCGCCGGAATTTCTTACGTCATCGGGTGATGCCTGTTGTCGCTGAGGCTTGGCCAACGTACCGCAATACAATTGTTGCTGCAGCGGCCTTGCAGGCTGAAACATCGCTACTGTTAGACTCCTATCTCAATGCCGATATTGCTAAATTAAGTGATGAGGACGGTAACCTTAAGCTTGCTGAACTGAGGGAGTTTGATACTAGTCGTCAGCGGGCATTGCTTCGTCAATTTGTATTGTTGCGCACTGAGCAGCGTTTAGATCAGGCTCAAACTCGCGAGTTGGCTGAACAGTTTTTGCATTCGAGTAATGATAGCCAGCCAATATTTGTCGTGAATAAGGCGATGACATTAAGGGCCTTTCGCGGCCGTCTTTATTGTGTGCCGGAGTCTGTTTCAGGGCGCTTTGATAGTGAGCGCATTTTCGATTGGCGTGGTGGTGAATGCGAAATTAGTGGGCTGGGGCGTCTTAGCAGCAGTGCCGGTGGCAAGTTTGTTCCCCGTGGGAATATGACCGTTCGATTCCGGCACGGCGGTGAGCGCTGTCGTATTGCGGGTCATGCGCACAGCAAATCCCTAAAGAACTTATTGCAGGAGAGGGGTGTACCGCCGTGGCGGCGCGACATCTTGCCGCTTATATACTGCGATGACGAACTTGCCGCAATTGCAGATATCGCGATTTGCGAGGGCTTTTGGGCAGCTGATCAGGAGGTCGGGCTTATCTTGCACTGGCGTTGGAGTCGCTGACCTAGCTGCTAGCTTCTGCTAGAATGCGCGGCTCCTAAAAAGAGCCCCTACTATGAGTTCACAGAATTTGAGCCCGCAATCTTCGTCTGTCACTGCCCTAGATAACATCCGCATCGTGTTGGTGAATACCTCCCACCCCGGCAATATTGGTGCAGTGGCGCGGGCGATGAAAAATATGTGCTTGTCGCAGTTGTATCTGGTTGAACCTCAGAAGTATCCCCATGACGAAGCCACTTGGCGTGCAGCAAGCGCTGGCGATTTACTTGATTCCGCGGTGGTGTGCGACTCCTTGGCTGAAGCGATATCTGGGTGCCAGCTCGTTATTGGTACCAGCGCTCGTGAGCGCACGGTGCCCTGGCCGCTATTAGATCCGCGTCATTGCATGGAAAGGGCTTATAAAGAAGCTGAAGCAAGCCATAAGGTCGCTGTGGTATTTGGCCGCGAAGATCGCGGTTTAACTAATGAAGAATTACAGCGCTGCAACTTGCACGTCCATATCCCTGCAAACCCTGACTACAGCTCACTGAATATTGCGATGGCGGTTCAGGTGTTGAGTTACGAACTGCGAATGGCGCAGCTTAGTGGCGAATTAACTAGCAATGAGATGGCTGAGTGGGATGTGCCGGTTGCCGGCGCCGACGATTTAGAGCGCTATTTAGTACACCTAGAAGAAACTTTGCGCGATATCAATTTTTTACGGCCAGAAGCGCCTAAAAAACTGATGACGCGACTGCGGCGTTTGTATCAGCGCACTCGCTTAGATGAAATGGAAGTGAATATTTTGCGCGGCATTCTTACGTCGACCCAGTATTGGGTTCGCAAGGCCAAGCTAAAGGATGGTGATAGCGGCGGCGACTCTCTATAATCCCTGACCCAAAGTTGGGCTATATCCTACTAAAAGCATCGGATATAAAGTTGACTGTTTTGCTAGGTTATTGCATAATTGCAGCGTGGAAAAACGTAGGTGAGCTTATGCGATTAACGACAAAAGGGCGTTACGCAGTGACAGCAATGTTGGATTTGGCGCTGTACGGTGACCGTGGCCCCATTAGCCTAGCTGATGTGTCGGGGCGACAAGATATTTCGCTGTCGTACTTAGAACAACTGTTTGCCAAGCTGCGACGCAAAGACTTGGTATCTAGTATTCGAGGTCCAGGCGGCGGCTATAGGCTGAGTAGGCCTAGCGAAACGATTTTCGTTGCAGAGATAATCGACGCCGTTGATGAGCGAGTGGATGCCACAGGCTGCGCCGGTAGTAGTGATTGTCAGGATGGCCAAACCTGCCTGACACACAATTTGTGGTCTGATTTAAGTGACCAGATTCACCATTTTTTAAGCGACATCAGCTTGGCTAGTTTGGTTGAGCGGCGCGATGTGCAAAATGTTTCTGCACGCCAGTTACAGAGGGCGCGCAGTGCGCAGTCGATTACTTTAACTGCGATAGATTAGTGTATTTCTCGACTGAGGTCGGGAGTTTGGAGATAAGTTTATGCAATTGCCGATTTATTTGGATTACTCCGCAACCACCCCGGTTGATCCGCGGGTTGCAGAGAAAATGATGGCCTGTCTGACTACCGAGGGTGTGTTTGGTAACCCGGCATCGCGCTCGCATTTATTTGGCTGGAAGGCTGAGGAAGCGGTGGAGAATGCCCGTCGTCAGGTTGCCGATCTGTTGAATGCCGATCCGCGTGAAATCGTGTGGACCTCTGGCGCCACTGAGTCAAATAATCTTGCTATCAAAGGTGCAGCGCACTTTTACAGTAAAAAAGGCAAGCACATCATCACCTCCAAAATTGAGCATAAAGCGGTGCTAGATACTTGCCGTCAGCTCGAGCGCGAAGGTTTTGAAGTGACGTATTTGGATCCCACCGATAAAGGTCTGATTACACCGGAAGCTATTGCTGCTGCACTGCGTGAAGACACCGTTGTGGTTAGCATCATGCATGCAAACAATGAAATCGGCACCATCAACGATATCGCAGGCATTGGCGAAGTCTGTCGTGCCAATGGCGTTGTTTTTCACGTTGATGCGGCGCAAACCGCCGGCAAAGTGACTATCGACATGGCGACGATGAAAGTCGATTTGCTGTCGATGTCTGCACATAAAATGTATGGCCCGAAGGGCATTGGCGCGCTGTACGTAAGTCGCAAGCCCCGCATTCGTCTTGAGGCGCAAATGCACGGCGGTGGTCATGAGCGCGGCATGCGTTCAGGTACCTTGCCAACTCATCAAATAGTGGGAATGGGTGCAGCGTGTGAAATTGCGCGTCAAGAAATGGACCAAGATGCGGCGCATTCAATGGCATTGCGCAATCGCTTTTGGGATGGTCTCAAAGACATTGAACAAGTGCATATTAACGGCGATTTTGAACAGCGCCTGCCGGGCAATCTGAATGTCAGCCTTGCGTATGTTGAAGGCGAGTCATTGATTATGTCGCTGAAAGACCTGGCGGTATCGTCTGGTTCGGCGTGTACATCGGCCAGCTTAGAGCCTTCTTACGTGCTGCGTGCGCTTGGCTTGAATGACGAGCTAGCACACAGCTCGCTGCGCTTTTCTTTCGGGCGTTTCACGACACCTGAAGAAGTGGATTATGCGATTAAGCAGGTTCGTGGCGCAGTTGATAAGTTAAGGGAATTGTCACCTTTGTGGGATATGTACAAAGATGGCGTAGATTTGGACAGTATTGAATGGGCGGCTCATTAAGCTACTCAGAGAGAGGACGACATCATGGCATATAGCGAAAAAGTACTCGATCACTACGAGAATCCGCGCAACGTCGGTAAATTTGACGATGGCGCAGACGAAATTGGTACCGGCATGGTGGGTGCGCCTGCTTGCGGTGACGTAATGCGCTTGCAAATTAAGGTAAATGAGCAGGGTATTATCGAAGACGCCAAGTTTAAAACCTACGGATGCGGTTCTGCGATTGCGTCTAGCTCACTGCTAACCGAGTGGGTAAAGGGTAAGACTTTGGAAGAAGCTGAACTCATTAAAAACACTGAAATAGCGCAGGAATTGGCGCTGCCACCGGTGAAAATTCACTGTTCAGTGTTGGCGGAAGATGCGATCAAAGCAGCGGTATCAGATTATCGTAAGAAAAAAGCTGCGTCCTGAATCGCAGCTGGGGAGAGATAAATGCCAATTTCAGTAAGTAGCGCGGCGGCAGGCCACATTAAACGGCAGATCGACGGTCGTGGTCGCGGCTTAGGTATTCGTATCGGTGTGCGCACGTCTGGCTGCTCCGGTATGGCCTATGTGCTGGAGTTTGTTGACGAAGCGCAGGCCGAAGATCAGGTCTTTGAGCGTGACGGCGCAGCGGTTTATATCGATCCTAAAAGCATGGTATATCTCGATGGCACCGAATTGGATTTTGTGAAAGAAGGTCTAAACGAAGGCCTGAAATTTAATAACCCCAATGTGTCGGCTGAGTGTGGCTGCGGCGAAAGTTTCACCGTCTAGCGGCTCCGCCGGCCGGCCATAATCCTATGTCAGAATTTAATCCTCGGGAAAATTACTTCGCTTTGCTGGCTGTGCCGCAGAGCTATGAGGTCAATCAGGCGGATCTCAGTCGTCGTTATCGCGAGCTTCAGCGTGAAGCTCACCCAGATCGATTCGCAGGTGCGAGCGAGCGGGAGCGCTTGCGTGCCGTGCAATATTCGTCGCAAATTAACGAGGCGTATGAAACCTTGGTTTCGCCCACACGTCGTGCGGCTTATCTTCTGAAGTTGGCTGGGGTGGATAGTGACATGTCGTCAACCACGTTTCGCGATCCCGAGTTTTTGATGCAGCAGATACAGCTTCGTGAGGAGTTGTCGGAATTGCAAAGTGCCAGCGACCCAGAGGCGGCATTAGACGCGTTTTATCGCGACCTAGACGCCGCGGCAGATCAGCAAAAATCGATATTTTCCGCATCTTACCTTGAACAGCAATTCGACGAGTCCTTGGCCAGCTATGCCAAGTTGCAGTTTTTAGAAAAATTGCGCAGTGAAGCGGAATTGAAAGAAAGTGAATTGCTAGATTATTAAATAAGGCGCTTATCGTCGCCGGGAGCCCAAACAGCACTTATGTTGATGCAAATTTCAGAACCAGGACAAACCCCCGAGCCGCACCAGCGTAAGCTGGCGGTTGGAATTGATCTGGGTACCACCAACTCACTAGTGGCCACGGTCAGAAATGGCTCGGCACAAACGCTGGCGGATATTGATGGCGCGCATTTGCTGCCGTCGGTGGTGCTTTATGGCGAAGAAGCGAGCATCGAAGTCGGAGAGAAAGCGCTGGCGGGTGCGAGTAGTGACCCTGTGAATACCCTGATGTCGATTAAGCGCTTAATGGGGCGTTCTTTTGCTGATGTGACGGATGTCACTGGTGTGAAATTGTCACCGTATGAACTGCTCGATTTAGGGCAGGATATGGTTAAAATTCGCACACGGGCGGGCGATGTTTCACCGGTGCAGGTGTCAGCGGAAATTCTCAAATCCCTTGGCCAGCGAGCGGAGGAAACGCTTGGTGGAGAGCTGACTGGTGTGGTCATTACCGTACCGGCCTATTTTGATGACGCCCAACGCCAAGCAACAAAAGATGCGGCAAGAATCGCCGGCTTGAACGTCCTTCGTCTGTTAAATGAACCCACCGCGGCGGCGGTCGCCTATGGGCTTGATCAGCAGGATGAAGTTGCCGTTGCGGTATTTGATTTAGGCGGTGGCACCTTCGATGTTTCGGTGTTGCAGCTCACTAAGGGTGTCTTTGAAGTGCTCGCTACTGGCGGCGACTCAGCCTTAGGGGGCGATGATTTCGATCACGCGCTGGCACAGTGGTTTGTTGCTGAGCATAAACTCGACAGTCTCGACGTGTTTCAGCAGCGCAGTTTATTGACCGCAGCGCGGCAGGCAAAAGAGCAGCTTTCTAGTGCAAACGAGGTTGAGTTGGCCCTGGCGGATATCAGCTCTACGCTTAGTCGGCAGCAGTTTAACGACTTGGTTGATCCGCTGATAGATAAGGCGATCCGCGCCTGTAAGCGCGCCGTGCGCGATGCCAAGCTGCGCAGTGGCGATATTCATAATGTGGTGATGGTGGGCGGCTCAACTCGGGTGCCCCGTGTTAGGGAGCGGGTTGCAGAATGGTTTGGTCGTGAACCGCTGATCGATTTAGACCCTGATAAAGTGGTTGCCCTAGGGGCGGCCCTGCAAGCTGATCAATTGGTCGGTAATCGCAGCGGCGACGAAATGCTGCTGCTGGATGTCATTCCATTGTCCCTTGGTATTGAAACCATGGGCGGGCTCACTGAGAAAATTATTCACCGCAATACCACTATTCCGGTTGCCATGGCGCAGGAGTTTACAACGTTTAAAGACGGCCAAACGGCGATGGCTATCCATGTTGTGCAGGGTGAGCGAGAGTTGATAGATGACTGCCGCTCATTGGCGCGCTTTGAGTTGCAGGGTATTCCGCCGATGGTTGCCGGTGCGGCGCGGATTAAGGTGATGTTCCAAGTTGATGCCGACGGTCTGTTGCGCGTGAGCGCTAGAGAGGAAAGCACGGGCTCTGAAAGTCGTATCGAAGTGAAACCGGCCTACGGCTTGAGTGATACCGATATCGCCGATATGTTGCAGCAGTCATGGGCCTCTGCGGCAGATGACAAAGAGGCGCGAGCCTTGCGCGAGCAGCAAATCGAGGCCGAGGGTCTGCTGCAGGCATTATCTGCGGCACTGCTTAAGGATGGCGAAGCCATGTTGAGCGAAGATGAGCAGCGTGAGTTGTTGGCTAAGATGGAGGTTCTGCATCGCGAGCGTGAGCAAGGTTCGGTCGCCAGCATAGCTAAGCATATTGAAATTGTCGGTAAGGCGAGCGAAGTCTTCGCCGAGCGCCGTATGGACGCCAGTATTAACCAAGCACTCGCCGGTCGGCGAGTCGATGAAATTTAAGGAAGCGGGCATGCCACGCATTGTAGTACTACCCCATGAAGCACTGTGCCCGGACGGCGACGTGTTGGACGCCACCTCAGGTGAAACGGTGTGTGATGTTATGTTGGCGAACGGTATCGATATTGAGCACGCCTGCGAAAAGTCCTGCGCATGTACCACTTGTCATATCATTGTTCGAGAAGGCTTTCAGTCACTAAATGAAGCGGATGAGCTTGAAGAGGATATGCTCGATAAAGCGTGGGGCTTGGAGCCTGACTCACGTTTGAGTTGTCAGGCTGTGGTTGGCGATACCGATTTAGTTGTGGAAGTGCCGCGCTACACGATAAACATGGTTTCTGAACGTCATTAAGCCGTGGGCTTTGTAAAAAAGGTGTGTCGAAATGAGTCTGAAATGGACTGATGTATTAGATATTGGTATTGAACTTGCCGATAAATTCCCAGAAGTAGATCCAATTCATATCAACTTTGTAGACTTAAGAGACAAGGTGATGGGCTTGGACGATTTTGATGATGACCCAAAGCGCTGCGGTGAAAAGGTGCTTGAAGCCATTCAGGCAGCATGGATTGAAGAGCAGGACTAGTTCGGCGGTTTTTGCTTTTCGAGCGCTGTTCAAGCCGTCCGATCACACTAAAAGCGAGATCTGGGAGAAGTTTTCCGAAACGCAGCCCAGAACTCGCTGTCATACTCTCTCTCGCGTACCTATTTGCTATTAATACGCGTATAATTCTACGATTTTTCGTAACGGGCAATCTTGTTGCTCGAATTGTTCTTGTTTTACTTTTTGGAGAAAGACCGATGGGCGTTCAACGCACCCTTTCCATTGCTAAGCCTGATGCTGTTAGCAAAAATGTTATTGGCGAAATTTACAGCCGCTTTGAAAAAGCCGGCCTGCGCATTGTCGCTGCAAAAATGTTGCGCTTGAGCCGCGAACAGGCTGAAGGTTTCTATGCCGAACATAAAGGTCGTCCGTTTTTTCCGGCGCTGATTGATTTTATGACTTCTGGCCCAGTTACTGTGCAAGTTCTTGAAGGCGAAGGCGCGGTTTTACAGAATCGCGAACTTATGGGCGCAACTAACCCTAAAGAAGCGGCGCCTGGCACTATTCGCGCAGATTTTGCTGAGTCAATCGACGCTAACGCGGTACACGGTTCAGATTCAGAAGAGTCAGCTGCACGCGAAATCGCATTCTTCTTTTCTACCAGTGAGTTGTGTGAACGCGTTTAATCACGTTTTCGCTCATTGCAGGGCACGATAATGGAAGCACCAACAGCGGTCGTTCAGCAGAGCAAAGTCAATTTGCTCGGCATGTCGCGCAAAAATATGGAAGCTTACCTCACTTCTATTGGTGAAAAGCCGTTTCGTGCCCAGCAGATTCTCAAGTGGATTCATCACTCGGGGATCGACAATTTTGATGAGATGACCAATCTCGGCAAGCCCTTGCGCGCCAAGCTTCAGGAGCTTGCCGAGATTCGTCCGCCCAATATTGTTAAACAATTAGATTCCATCGACGGCACTCGTAAATGGGCTGTTGAAGTTGGCGGGAACAATCTGGTTGAAACGGTGCTTATACCAGATGGCCAGCGCGGAACCTTGTGTGTGTCATCGCAGGTTGGTTGCAGTTTAGATTGCAGCTTTTGCGCAACCGGTAAGCAAGGTTTTATGCGGGACCTGACCGCCTCTGAAATCATTGGCCAGGTCTGGTTGGCGATAAAGTCCTTTGACGGATTTAATTCCGGTAGTAAGCGTATTGTCACCAATGTCGTGATGATGGGTATGGGCGAGCCACTGCTAAATTTTGACAACGTCGTTGAAGCCATGAGCTTGATGCTGGATGATTTCGGCTACGGTCTGTCCAAGAGACGTGTCACCTTAAGTACATCAGGTGTTGTGCCAATGTTGGACAAGCTGGGTGACGTGTCAACAGTGTCGCTTGCCATCTCACTGCACGCCCCGAATGATGAATTGCGTAGTCAGCTTGTGCCTATTAACAAGAAATACCCTATCGCGGAATTACTTGAGGCGTGTAAGCGGTATCTTGCTAAGCAAGAAGACACTCATCGTGTAGTGACTATTGAGTACACATTGATCGCAGGCGTTAACGACGGTATCGAGCACGCTAAACAATTGGCAGAAGTGCTTCGGGAGCTGCCTTGTAAAATTAATTTAATCCCGTTTAACCCTTTTTCTTTGTCGAATTACGCGCGCCCCAGCAAAAATGCGATTAACCGCTTTTGGCTGACTCTGACGGAAGCGGGCTATGTAACTACTGTGAGAACGCCGCGCGGTGATGACATTGACGCTGCCTGCGGACAGTTAGCAGGGCAAGTGCAAGATCGTACCAAGCGTAGTGAGCGGCATCGCCAAAGGGCGGAGTTAGAACAGCCTATTCGCTTGGTCTAAATTTTTGGGAGCATACTGCATGTCGTTGTTAAGAATAAAAGGCATCAAGGTATTACCCCTGATATCGGTAATGCTCATCTCTTCGTTGTTATTGTCTGCTTGCGTGACAACCAAAAGCGGCGGCTTCGCATCGAAATTAGATGATAAAAAAGCCTTTGAAACTTCTTTGCAACTTGCGCGAAGCTATATCGCGCAAGGTAATTGGGATCAGGCTAAACGCCACTTACAGTATGTTGAGGCGGAAGACAAAAATAACCCCGAAACTTTAGAGGCATTAGCCTTAGTTTTTCAGAATACCGGCGAGCTTGAGTTAGCTGAACAATATTATTTGCGATCAATTAGCGCGGCACCAACAGCCTCTAGGGTACGCAATAATTATGCAGCCTTTTTGTATGCTCGCGGACGCTATGCGGAAGCGGCGACGCAGCTTGAAGTTGTAGTGCAAGAGCTACTGTATGAGCGTCGTGTTGAAGCTTTTGTCAATCTGGGTCGCTGTTATTTGCAATTAAATGAGTTAACTAAAGCCGAAGACGCGTTCAAGCGTGCTTTCCTGATGCAGGGTGACGATGCGGCGGTACTCATGTCATTGGCAGAAGTGTATTTCCGTATGGAACGATTTGCGGATGCGCAGCGTTTTTACGATGCCTACCTAAGCAAAAATCCAAGCCAAAATGCCGCGGCGCTGTGGTTGGGTATTCGCTTGGCAGACAAGTTTGATGACAAAAATTCGCATGCTAGTTTTGCCTTGGCCTTGAAAAATTTGTATCCAAAATCTGAGGAATACCTGCTGTATAAAGCGTATATGAAACAAAAACAGCAGGGTAGCCGCTAAGGATTTAATATGCCGGGACCAAAGAATAGTTACCCCGGGCCGCCGGGATCAGTATTACACGAAGCGCGCATAAGCGCGGGTAAGTCGGTGCTCGAAACTGCCGAAGCACTGAATTTATTAAATAGCTATGTCGAGGCGATAGAAGAAAACGATTACTCCCGTTTCAATTCACCGCTATTTGCGCGCGGTTACATAAAAAGTTACGCGCGGTACATGGGCTTGGATGAAGCACCTTTATTGAGCGACTGCGATCGGATTTGCCGTCGTGAAGAGCAGAGCAACCAGCGAAGCCATGTTCAAGTCCCCGGTAAGGTTCAGGCGCCTGGCCACGCGGGTTTTATTTTGGCGCTAATTGTGGCGCTGTTAATTTGGTCGTTGTCCTATTGGATATTTTCCGGTCCGGAAAAAAAAGCGCTATCCGTTGTTGTTTTAGAGCAACAGCTACCGGTACTACCGGTGTTGCGGAAGTCGCCGTCGCTCGGTGAATCGCTATTGGGAGGCGAGCCAGTTAAACCCGAAGAAGTTGATGTGCCGGTAGTTGTAGGTGAAATTGCCGAGCTTTCCTTCAAGCTCACTGAGGATGTGTGGTTAGAGTTACGTGACGCTTACAACAGTGTGGTGGTAAGTGGTGTGCAGAAAAAGGGCGAGGTTTTGCAATTCAAGTTGCAGGGCCCGGTCACGTTTAGTACAGCATACTGGCCTGCGGTGTCGATGTATTACAATGAGCGTTTGGTTGAGCTAAAAGAATTGGCAAAGAGTAACGTGGTGCGTGTACAAGTAGGTGAATTATGAAAATGGCATCTCCGATAAAACGCCGAGTATCTCGGCAGATTCATATCGGTAATGTAGCTGTTGGCGGTGATGCGCCAATATCTGTACAAAGTATGACAAACACAGAAACCTGTGACGTCGCTGCAACTGTCGCGCAGATCCGGCGTTTAGAGGCGGCGTGTGCTGATATTGTGCGTGTCTCGGTTCCCAGTATGGAGGCCGCGGAAGCATTTCGTGAGATCCGTAAACAAGTGTCTGTGCCACTAGTTGCTGATATTCATTTTGACCATAAAATTGCGCTGAAAGTATTGGAGTACGGTGTCGATTGCTTGCGGATAAATCCGGGTAATATCGGCCGTGAAGTAAAAGTCCGTGAGGTTATCGATGCCGCGAAATTTCACAATGTTCCGATTCGAATCGGTGTTAACGCGGGCTCCTTAGAAAAGGAACTGCAACGTAAATACGGTGAGCCGACGCCTGAGGCCTTGGTCGAGTCTGCTATGCGCCATATCGATATTCTCGATAAGCTGAATTTTCAAGATTTTAAATTAAGTGTGAAGGCCTCCGATGTGTTTATGGCGGTGGCGGCTTATCGGCAGATTGCATCTCAGATAGAGCAGCCTTTGCACCTTGGTATCACCGAGGCGGGTGGTCTGCGAGGCGGCACGGTTAAGTCGGCGGTGGGCTTAGGATTACTGCTAATGGACGGTATCGGTGACACGATCCGCGTTTCATTGGCGGCAGACCCAGTAGAGGAAGTGAAAGTTGGCTATGAGATATTAAAGAGTCTCAAGCTGCGTACCAAGGGCATTAATTTCATTGCTTGCCCGAGTTGCTCTCGGCAGAATTTCGATGTGATTAGCACCATGAATGAATTGGAGTCACGACTTGACGACGTGACCACGCCACTGGACGTTGCGGTAATCGGCTGCATTGTAAACGGCCCAGGTGAAGCAAAAGAGGCGGAGATTGGCCTCACTGGCGGTACGCCGAATAATTTAGTGTATGTGGGCGGCAAGCCAGATCACAAAGTAAAGAACGATGTATTGATCGACCATCTTGAAAAGTTAATTCGCGAAAAGGTCGCTCTTAAACAAGAACAAGACAAAGACCTTATAGCGCGCAGCTAAGCCATGTTTTGGCGCTTTTATTCATAAATTTGGTCGATAGGGAATAGTTTTGGCACGTATTCAATCAATTCGCGGTATGAATGATATTCTGCCCACCGAAACGCCGGTTTGGCAGTATGTGGAAGCGCGCGTGCGCGATGTACTTGCTCGTTATGGTTATAGTGAAATTCGTTTTCCGATTGTTGAGCACACCGAGCTTTTCAAGCGATCTATCGGTGAAGTCACTGATATTGTAGAAAAAGAAATGTATACCTTTGACGATCGCAACGGCGACAGTTTGACCTTGCGTCCAGAGGGTACGGCGAGCTGTGTTCGCGCATGTGATCAAAACGGTTTGCTGCATAATCAGATTCAGCGTTTATGGTATACCGGCCCGATGTTCCGCCACGAACGTCCACAAAAAGGCCGGCTGCGCCAATTTCATCAAATTGGTGTTGAAACCTTTGGGATGGTTGGTCCAGACATAGACGCAGAGCTTATCTTGCTGACAGCTCGTTTGTGGCGAGAACTTGGTATTAGTGATGCGCTGACTCTTGAGTTAAACAGCATCGGTAATGCCGAGTCGCGCGCCAATTACCGCCAGGCGCTGGTTGACTACTTGCGCGGCTTTCAAGATGAGCTAGATGAAGACAGCAAGCGGCGCTTAGAAACTAATCCACTTCGGGTACTCGATAGCAAAGATCCTAAAACTCGGGAACTGCTAGTCGCTGCACCGGTACTAAGTGACTATCTAGATGACATTTCGCGCAGCCACTTTGAGGGATTGTGCGCACGCTTAGACGCTGTGGGTATTCCTTATACATTGAACCCTCAGTTAGTGAGAGGCCTAGATTATTACGGTTTAACAGTGTTTGAATGGACTACCGATAGCTTAGGTGCACAGGGCACGGTGTGCGCCGGTGGTCGCTACGATGGTTTAGTTGAGCAGCTGGGAGGCAAGGCTACCCCAGCCGTTGGTTTTGCAATGGGTATTGAGCGCTTGGTACTGATGCTTGAAACCTTAAATGTCGCACCTGAAATTCAGCCTCAAGCTGATATTTTTATTGTGTCAGTGGGTGAAAAAGCGGACATTGCGGCTTTGCAAATTGCAGAACAATTACGCGATGCCATGCCGTCGGTAAAAGTGCTGATTAATTGCGGTGGCGGCAGCTTTAAAAGTCAGTTTAAGAAAGCGGATAAATCAGGCGCTTCACTGGCGGTGGTATTGGGAGAAGATGAATTGCAAGGCGGCGAAGCGGCGGTTAAACCACTTCGCGCTGGGCAGGGTGAGCAGCAGTTAGTCGCATTGGCGGAACTGGTTAACCATATTTCTAAGAATCATTTTTAAACGCGACCGGACAAGTCGGAGAGGAAGTTTAGTGGAAACGTATCGCACAGAAGAAGAACAAATCGAAGCCATTAAAAGATGGTGGCAAGAAAATGGAAAGTCCACCGTCTTTGGTATCGCGCTCGCGTTGGCCATTGTATTTGGTTGGAGGGGCTGGCAGGGGCATCAGGAAACGCAAGCAGGCGAAGCCTCAGCATTATTTGATAATTTGTTGATAGCTGACGCCGCCGTGCAGCGCGATGGCAGTAGTTTAAGTACGGCTCAGCATTTGGCTGACACATTGAAAGACCGCTTTGCGAGCCTGAGTTACGGCCAATTCGCTGCCTTGTTTAAAGCGAAATACGCGGTAAAAAGCGGCGATTATGCGGCGGCAACGGCTGAGCTCGAATGGGTTTTAAAACAGGGCCCGAGTGCGCAGATAAAGGCGCAAACTGAAATTCGTTTAGCGCAGGTACTGTATTCGCAAAAAGAATACGGCAAAGCGACTGCTTATTTGAGCGGACTAGCCAGCACGGGTTATGCGGCAGAGGCGGCGGAACTTGAAGGTGATGTTGCGTTTGCACAGGGCGATAAGGCAGCTGCCTTGGCAGCATACCAGCGTGCTAGATCCTTGGCTCGCACGCAGGAAGCACCGGTTAATAATGCAATGTTAGAAATGAAAATTAATGACTTATCTGCAGCCAAGACTGCTGTAGAGGGGGCGAAGTAATGCGGTTTATTTCTGCGGTCAGTATATTGCTGGCAAGTGCGATGATGGTGGCCTGCGCCTCCGACCCTACTAGTCGTGAGCCGGCTAAATTGACTGACTTCAAAGCAGAAAAAAAGCTCAAAGAAGTGTGGTCCTATTCATTGGGTGACGGTCAAGCTGAGGCATACCATCGTATAACCCCGGTGATTGATGGAGATGAGATTTTTATCGCTTCGTCCAACGGTAAAATGGCCGCTCTGAAAAAGTCCAGCGGTAAGAAGGTTTGGAAAAAATCCTACGATCTTAGAATTGCCGGTGGTGTGGGCGTCTCTGGAACGCTGCTGTTCATTGGTACGTCTGATGGCGAGGTTGTCGCGATTGATCGTATCTCCGGTGATATCGTCTGGCGCGTACCGGTAAACAGCGAAGTTTTGGCTGCGCCGCAAAGTAACGGCAGCGTCGTTGTCGTGCAAACCTATGCCGGTGAAGTGCAGGGGCTTAATTTTGACGATGGTAAATTGCTGTGGAGCTACGCATCTCAAGTTCCACGCTTGACCTTGCGCGGCACGAGCACTCCTAAAGTAGTTGGCGATATCGCGATGATCGGATTTGCGAACGGTCGCGTTATTGCGTTTGATATCGATAACGGAAGTGAACTATGGGAACAGCGTATTTCCGTGCCGCAGGGCAGTACTGAAATTGAGCGTTTAGTTGATGTTGATGGTCGTTTGTTGGTAATGGAAGACGGTCAGACCGTCGTCGCTACCGGCTACCAGGGACAAGTCATGGCGATCGATATTCGTAGCGGACGCCCATTGTGGGTGAAGGATACCTCTAGCTACGTCGGCGCGACAGATAATTTGGGTAAGGTATTTGTAGTGACCTCAGATGGTAGCGTAAACGCTATCGACGACAACGGGCAAGGCGCACTGTGGACGCAAACCGTTTTAGCGCGCCGTGAACTGACCGAGCCTGTCGCCTTCGAGGGCGCCATTGGGGTTGGCGATTTTGAAGGATATTTGCACATGTTGGCGCGGGACGATGGCCATTTGCTTGCGCGCACTAAAGTCGACGGTGATGGTCTTCGCGCGCCGATGACGGCTGATGGAAAACTGCTCTACGTCTACGGCAATAGTGGCGAGCTAATCGCGTACAAACTGCAAGACCGTTAAGTAAACATATTGTTATTCGGCCGAGTGCTGATCAGAGTTAAATAGAATTATGGTTCCTGTTATTGCCTTGGTAGGCCGACCCAATGTCGGTAAATCAACTCTGTTCAACCGGCTTACCAAAAGCCGCGACGCTTTGGTGGCGAATTTCCCTGGATTAACGCGCGACCGCAAATACGGCGAAGCCAGTCATGGTAATCGCCGCTATATTGTTATTGATACCGGCGGTATTAATGGCGATGAAGTTGGCATTGACGGTCCAATGGCGCAGCAATCTAAACAAGCTATCGATGAAGCCGATGCTGTCTTGCTTATGTTAGATGCGCGAGCCGGTCTCATGCCGGCGGATGAGGGCTTAATCAAGCATATTCGCAGTTGCTCAAAACCGGTGTTTTTCGTCGCAAACAAGGTTGATGGCACCGACGCGGAAGTGGCAAAGGCCGAGTTCTACAAAACCGGCGCCGCAAAAATTTATCCATTAACGGCGACCCAAGGTAAGGGCGTGCGCTCCTTGATGGATGATGTGCTCGCGCAATTCCCTCAGGAGGCGGAGGACAAGCAGGCCGCGCTGGCAACCGGAAAGAAAATTGCCGTGGTGGGGCGTCCTAATGTAGGTAAATCGACCCTGGTGAATCGAATGCTGGGAGAAGATCGCGTTGTTGTTTACGACCAGCCAGGCACAACTCGCGACAGCGTATATATAAATTACGAGCGAGAGGGTGAAGCGTATACCCTTATCGACACCGCTGGGATTCGTAAGCGTAAGCATATCTCTGAAGCCGTAGAAAAATTCTCAATTGTAAAAACCCTGAAAGCGATTGAAGACGCCAACGTGGTCATTTTGGTTATGGATGGCCGTGAGAGCATTGTTGATCAAGACCTACATCTCTTGGGCCAAGTAGTCGACTCTGGGCGCGCTGTGGTCGTGGGCATTAATAAATGGGATGGCCTTACCGCTGATCAAAAGGACAAGATTAAAAAAGAATTGGACCGGCGTTTACAGTTTATCGATTTTGCCGAAATTCACTTTATTTCTGCACTTCACGGCACAGGTGTTGGTCACCTTTACGAGTCGGTCGAAAAGGCCTATGAGTCAGCGACTCGTCAGTTGCAGACTCGGATGTTAACAACGATATTAGAGGGCGCGGTGCATGATCATTCGCCGCCAATGATTAACGGCAGGCGTATCAAGCTTCGTTACGCGCATCCCGGTGGACAGAATCCACCCATTATTGTGATTCACGGTAACCAGACCGAGAAAGTACCGAGCAGCTACACCCGCTATTTGGAAAAGACCTTCCGGCGCGAATTAAAGATGATGGGTACGCCGATTAAAATTGAATTCAAAACCTCTGAAAATCCCTTTGAAGGTAAGAAGAATGAGCTTACCAAAAGGCAAGTAGAACGAAAGCAGCGCGTTATGCGTTTTGCTAAAGCCAAGTCGGAAAGAAAGAAACGATAGTCGTCACCTGCGAGCAATATTGACACGTCAATCTTGCTCGCTCAGCTCAATGACAGAATCTAGCTAGTATCATGTCTTCACATAGTCCGCAAAATAGAAAGCCAGATCTCGATACACCCGAGCATATCGCCGCGTTCGTCGAGGCCTTCTATGAATGTTTGTTGAACGATGATCGCTTGGCACCGATATTTACTGACGTTGCTAATATCGATATTCGCGAGCATTTTCCACGCATAAGGGCGTACTGGGAAAAACTGTTATTAGGTAAAAATGACTACCATCGTCACACAATGAATATTCACCGAGAGTTGAACGCCAAACAGGCTTTGTTAGCTGACGACTTTACGCAATGGTTAGGTTATTTTATCTACGTTGCCGATCGTGATTTCAGCGGTCCAAAAACAGAGCGTGCGAAGCAAATTGCTACGACAATCTCACAAAATATGCGTAAAGTTATTGATCTTACATAGCCATCTTGGCAATTGATTACTGCCGCTAAAGCATTGCTCACTTTGCAGAGCATCACGATGTGCGCTAGCCAAGAAAAAATTGCTATTTCCAGCCCGCAATGCCACTTAAAAACACCGTCCGAATGGGTGGTGCCCGTTCTCGGTCACTCCGCTAAGATATACTCTGTTTTCCTAATAATTTTAAATAGCAGGGTTAAATTATGCTTTTACAAGGCAAGGTAGTCATTGTATCGGGTATTGGGCCTGGGCTGGGTCAGGAGTTAGCGGTAGAAGCAGCGAAGCAAGGGGCTGTCGTGGCCATGTGCGCGCGTACCGCAAGTAAGCTAGACGAGGCTGAGGCAGAGATCATGGCCTTAGGTTTAAATACCGAAGTATTAAAAGTTGCTACTGATATCAGTGATCGACAGCAGTGCGCAGCTTTAGTTGAAAAAACCATCTCCCGCTTTGGTCGTATCGATGTGCTTTTTAACAGTGCCTACAATCCAGGGGAATTTGGCCCGATTGAATCTGCGAATTTGGACAGTTGGCGTGCCGCAATGGACGTTAACTTATTTGGCACAATGGCCTTAACGCTCGAAACCATCCCGCAAATGAAAAAGCAGGGCGGCGGTGCGATTGTCATGATTAACACTATGGTTACCCGCAAACCTTTACATACCCAAGGTGGCTACGGCGCATCGAAAGCTGCATTGGCGAGCGCAACCTCACATCTAGCACTAGAGCTTGGTGGCTATAATATTCGCGTGAATTCTGCGTATATGGGGTGGATGTGGGGGCCAGCAGTTGAGGGGTATTTACAAATGAACGCCGATGCAGGTGGCCCAAGTGTTGAGCAACAGGTAGCGGCAGTCTCAAAAAATATTCCTCTAGGCCATATTCCAGACGACGCCGACTGCGCCAAAGCAGCGATATTTCTCGGTTCCGACTATGCCTGCGCAGTGACTGGCGCCGCTCTTGATGTAAATGGTGGAGAATATTTACCCCACTAGTGCTCCTTCAATATCATGTTGAAGGAGTACTAGATGTTTCGTTTAGCAAGGGGTAGTGAATTCGGAACGGAGAGGCTTTAGAATCGGGTCACATTTTACAACGTGGCCCGCGCACCTTATGGCTGATCTAGAGCTTTCTTCGCAGACCGATGCGGTAATTCATTCGATTTACCACGGCTTGTTGGAATCGCCACCATGGCAGCAATTTCTGGGTGAACTAAGAGCTCTCCTAGACGGCAATTTTGCGACCTTGCTTTTGCGTCCTCCCAGTGTGCGTGAACAAGGCGTAGTTTTAAATTCAGTTGTATTTTCCCCCGGAGTTTACCAGGCATACAACCAGACTTATTTTGCCCTCGATCCCTTTGTCAATTTACCCGATGGTGAAGTCGTGACCATTGCGGAATTCCTTGCCACTGAGGATTTTCAGCAGTCTGAATATTTTCGTAGCTACCTACAGCCAAGCAATGTGATGCATATTTTGGGTGCGGATCTTTGGTGTGAGGAAGGTTTGCTGGCACGTTTACGTGTTACAAGGCCAGCAGGCACTGATAATTTTGGCGACAGAGAGAAGGCCCTGTGTAGGCAGCTACTGCCGCATTTGCGGCAAGCTATACAAATACATGCTCGGCTTCGGGATTCTGAGACTGAGCGAAGTTTGTATGCTGATACCTTCGATCAGCTGGCAGTCGGAATTGTGACACTAGATGCACTAGGTAATGTAGTGAGCACGAATCCAGTCGCTAGGCGGTTAATTGATAGTGCTCGGGGTTTAATTTTGCGTCAGGGGTGTTTGAAGCTGGAGAGTGTTCACGAGCAAAAGGCGTTCAAGAGTTTGCTGAGCGAGGTTGTTTCTGCACATCATCAGCAGCTAGCCGGTTGCGTTAAGGCTTTTCGAATCGCCGAAGTAGGGCAATTGCAGGGACTAAATTTACTGTTACGGCCACTGCCGCTCAGTGATCGCAGTGGTGAGTCCGCGCCCGCCGTAGCGGTATTTTTGAGCGACCCGATGGCGCCGCGGCAGGCCACAAGTGATGTCCTCATTGCGCTATTTGGCTTGACCCCCGCTGAAGCGCGTTTAGCGATCAGGCTGGTGAATGGCTTAAGTTTAGATGAGGCTGCAATTAGTTTAGGGGTGTCGCGCAACACTGCTAAGTCGCATCTTCGGGCAGTATTTTCGAAAACAGGGGTAACTAGGCAGCCCCAGCTTATTCAATTAATACTGAATAGTGTGGTGACGTTGGCTGGAGAGTAAGTGTGAGTTGCAGATTGGCTTTGCAACTCACACGTGTTTCACGTTAATCGCGAAATTTAGCTACTTTTGGTGGCGGCTTTTGCTGCGGGGGCCTTTTTAGCTGCGGCTTTCTTAGCGGGCGCTTTTTTAACAGCAACCTTTTTCGCTGGTGCTTTCTTGGCCGGAGCTTTTTTCACTGGAGCTTTTTTGGCAGCGGCCTTCTTCACCGGTGCCTTTTTAGCTGCGGCTTTTTTGGGGGCCGCCTTTGTTTTGCTATCGAAACTTTTCGCGGCATCTTGTGCTGCCTTTGCTAACGCTTTGGCACGTTGATAGTCGCTCTTTAGTTCAGCCAGTTGGTTTTTCGCCATAATCATGACGGCTTTGGCATCTAGCTCGAGCTCTTTCGCGCCATTTACTGCTGAGTGGGCCCGATCTACTTGTTTCTGAATTCGACTGTCCATTTTGGCTTTGGCTTTTTTCTGTAAATCACCAAGCTTTTCTTGTTCGGATTTTAATTTTTCACGGGCGCGTTCGGCTTGAGCTTTTGCCTTGTCGATTGCTTTATTGGCATCGGCCATTAAGCGATCTCGCAGCTGTTCAACCTTGGATTCTAGAGATTCAATTTCCTTGCGGATCAATGCAACGGGATCCATTTTCTTATTTGTCATATCAGCGAGCCTCGGTAAACGTATTTATGATGATTAATCGACGAACTTCACTACTTGTAACAGTCATAACATAGCAAACTTTGCGATAATACACAGTGAAACTTTGATATATGGAGATGAACGATGGATAAAGTACAAACTGATGCGATAGAAGCGGCGGTATTTCGGCGTCTGTTGGCACATTTGGACGAGCGCAAGGACGTTCAAAATATTGATCTGATGAATCTAGCCGGTTTTTGCCGCAACTGCCTATCGAAATGGTATGTCGCTGCTGCAGAGCAAGAATCTATGAGTATCGATTACGAAGCGGCGCGAGAGCGTGTGTATGGTATGCCTTATTCTCAGTGGAAGACTGAATTTCAGCAAGAAGCTAGTGCGGAACAATTGGCTGGTTTTGTTAATAAGAGCCCCGATAAATAAGTTTATTATCGGGGGAGGCTATTAAAGACCACCGTTGGGAATAAAGCGATTGTCGGTATTGTTGCGAATCCATAGGAGCATATCACGGTCCAGTTTTTCACCCCGCTTACGCAGTACTTTAGTTAGCCATATCGCCGGGGACTCTTTGCCGGCATCCCAGCCGCTAATGAGTTTTTCTGCGCGGGTAAAAAAGCGTATCAGCGCTAGAATATCGTCATTGCTAAGTTCTACCGCTGCCTGTTGCCACTGATCTTGGCTCACTCGCATAAACACGCCATAGCGTTGCTGTTCTTCATCGGTAAACGGCGCAGGCAATTCTTCTAGGCGGTCTTCGCGGCTAATCGCAATGCAGCGTTGCAGCCATTGTAAATCTATTGAGAGTGCGCTTTTTTCATTCTCGGGTGTCCAACTGCCAATTGCCATTTTCAACGATCCAGATTGCCAACAATGCCGCTAGTATAGCGCATAATCACGGGTGACTTCCGTGATGGTATTTGCTATTTTACTGTGCTTTTATACAGCTATAAGTGCGTGTGTAATGGGTGGTGGTTTTTGCGTAAAATTATTCACTGCGACTGCGATTGCTTTTATGCTTCGGTGGAGTTGCGAGATGACCCCAGCTTAAAAGGTCGTCCAGTTGCCGTTGGCGGAGCGGCAGAGCGCCGAGGCGTAGTCGCCACTTGTAACTATGAAGCGCGAGCATTCGGTATTCATTCTGCGATGCCAACTGCCAGCGCCTTGCGACGCTGCCCAGATTTGATCGTTCTCACACCCCGCATGGACAAGTACCGCGAAGTTGCTTTACAAATACGTGCCATTTTTAGCCGATATACCGAGCAAATTGAACCCCTATCCTTAGACGAAGCTTACTTGGATGTGAGCGATTGTGATGCGTTTCAGGGCAGTGCAACGCGCATTGCGGAGGCGATACGTCAACAGGTTCGTGACGAGGTTGGGATCACGATTTCGGCGGGGGTGGCTCCGAACAAGTTTTTAGCCAAAGTGGCCAGTGATTGGGATAAGCCGGATGGACTAACGGTGATAACGCCCTCGCAGGTTGATGAGTTTGTACTGAGCTTGCCCGTAAAAAAAATTCACGGTGTGGGAAAGGTCATGTCAGCTCGGATGGCGGCAGAGGCCATTTTTTCTTGTGCCGATCTACGACAAAAATCCTTGGATGAGTTGCTTGGCTTGTTCGGTAAATTTGGCCATCAGTTGTTCGATTATGCCCGAGGTATTGATGAGCGCGCAGTAAAGCCGCATCGAGAGCGAAAATCGCTCAGTGTCGAAACAACCTTTGCGCAGGATGTTGTCGGAGTCGACGCGGCGAAGAGCCGAGTCGCTCCGCTATTACTTGAGCTTGAAACAAGACTGCTCCGGCTTGGCGACAAGAAATTTAGTGGTGCTTTTGTAAAGTTAAAATCTGATGACTTTCGCCAAACGACAATTGATAGGCGATATGAGGGCGACTTAACGAGTGTGCTATTTGAACAATTACTCGAGGAAGCCTGGGTTAGGATGGCGTCGCCTTTGCGCCTGATTGGCATCGGAGTGCGCTTTGCGAGTAATGAAGAGAGTGCTAATTCAATTGAGGGCGTTGCAGAGCAACAGCTGGATTTATTTACTGATATTGAGTAGCTAGGTTGAATTAAGGCGTGTCGAGCTAAGAAATTAGGGGCGTAAAAAAGGGCGGTAAAAACCGCCCTTTTTACAGTCTATTAGCCTTATTTGTTCGGGCTGATAACCTGTAGCTCAACGCGACGATTGCGCTCACGGCCTTCGTCAGTGTTGTTGTCAGCTACTGGCTTACTTTCACCGTAGCCTTTCGCTGTTTGACGCGAAGGTGAAATGCCTTGGGTAGCCAAGTAATTCACCACTGACTGCGCGCGCTCTTGCGACAGTTTCTGATTATAAGCATCACTGCCGACAGAGTCGGTGTGGCCCATAATTATAATACTGACGTCAGGTTCGTTTGCGAGTGATTCCGCGACCTTGCGTAGAATGGTTTGTGAATCCAGCATCAAGCGCGATTTATTGAACTCAAAATGCACGCCAGTCAGCTCAACGGTTTGTGAAATAACACAGCCGCGTGAGTTCACTTTCAAACCAGGCAGTGTGCCAGGACATTGATCGATCTTATCTGGTACGCCGTCGCCGTCGCTATCCAATGGGCAGCCTTGCGCATTTACAGGCACGCCGCGTGGGGTGTTCGGGCACTGGTCAATATCGTTTGGTACGCCGTCACCATCGTCGTCAATAGAGCAACCATTTACGTTAACTCGTGCACCTGGTGGTGTATTGGGGCACTGGTCACGGAAGTTTGGTATGCCGTCATTGTCGCTATCGAGTGGGCAGCCGGTAGAATCAACCGGTGTGCCACGCGGTGTATTTGGGCATTTGTCTAAACGGTCTGGCACGCCATCGCCGTCAGAGTCATAGTTATAGGGCAGTGGTTTGTCGCCAAACGGCACTGATATACCAATTAATAATGCGTAGGTATAGAAGTTGTCGTCATCTGGAAATAACGGTGCTTGACGTTTAATAGAGTCTAGCTGGTAGCGCACCTCGCCGCGTATGGCGACAGTATCCAGTTCATAAGTAAAACCGGCGATCGCGTCACTACCGTAGTCTGATTGACTGGCCGTAATGCCCGGTGCTTCGTACTCAACTTCATGGTATGTCAGGCCAATACCTAAATAGGGCTGAACTGGATCGGCATCTAACATGAACGCGCCGCGCGGGAAGTATAGTAAGTCTACGCCACCAGCGGTACGACTATAGGTGTCGTTTTTGGAGTTTTTAAACTCACCGTAGTTAATGTGAGTATCGAACATAACGTAGGAGCTAATTGGCTTACCAATACCAATTTTGCCTTCATTCCCTGAATCGAAGTCACTTTGATCGGCGATTGTAGAACCTAGCATGCCGTGCATGCGCCAGCGGTTATCAAACACGGAGTCTTCGTCGTTTATATCGGCTAGCACCGGTGTAGAGAGTGCGGTTGCGGCTACTATCAGCGCAAGAGTACGCAAGTTCATTTAGTATTCTCCTAGAATAACTACTCAATGGCAAAGCGCGACCCGTAGGCCGCGCTTCTTCCTTTTATATTACGGTGCTAAACCGTCGAAAAGATTAGTGCATTCATCAAAGGTGATATTGCCAAACTCCGAGAACGCCTCCTGATCAAGGCCGAGGATGCCGCCGAGTAGGGTGCCGACCACAGAGGTAACAGGGTCTAGCAAGCAGGCGTCAACAACATCAACCAGTGCACCAAGACCAGGTACGGGGTCTGAGCCACCCAATAGCAAACTGGTGAGTGTACCAAGGCCCACGCCTAAGTCGGGTGCGTCTGGGCTGAGCCCAGTGAAATTACCGGTTATTAGCGCTTCTATAATTGCCTCGGCGGGGATGACCCCTCCGTCATCATTACTGATTAGGGTGGCTAGCAATGGATCAGCTACAAGGCTTACCCCATAGATAACTGGCAGTAAAATCCCTGGAGTCTCGAAGCCTGCGCCTGGAATTGAGCCCAAAGTAAGGACGGGCTCAAGTATTTCACATAGGTCGTTTGAGAAGTTAAACAGGTCGTCGTCAGTGACCGGCAGTACAAGTATTGTTGAGCCGTCCACCGACTTAGTTGGTGGGACATCATTAGTGGTATCGACTTCCGCTTGAACGCACACGGTGCTAAGGCGAAGCAGGCCATTTGCTTTTAAGCGACCTTTCTTGTTTTCGTCGAAACTGGCAGCGGCGGTGGCCGGCGTGAGCACGGCGCCACCTGTTGCGTCGGTAATGTCCTGAAGAGGCACCGCGTCAATAACGGCTGTTTGGCAACCTGCGGGGTCTTGATAGTCACCACTCCAGAAGCCCGGTATAGCTGAAAATCGGACTTTGCTCTCATTGGTAACCCGAACAAGTTTAGATTCAGCGCTATTGGGATCGTCTAGCCACGCTTGGGGCGTGGTTTCGTTGCCGCCGCCGATATCCTCAAACAGTGCGTAGGCTTCGAACTGCTGTCCGCCACGTACAAATTGCTCACCGTCTTCAAGAGTTGTAATTAAGTCATCGCGGCCGACGCAAGCAAATTCGTCGACTTTAAGCGTTTCAGGCTCATTGTCATTGGGGACCATGAACATGCGCAATTCTTTGAACTCGCCTGGATCAACGGCATTAATAATGCGCTGTACACTAAATGGCTCATCACCGCCTGTGTAAGTTAGCGTTAGGTCGAAATCGCCTGCAATTGCGTTTTCTTGCGCGGTGAGGGTGGTGTTTACGGTGTTGTCTGGTACGGGTAGTGCGGTGACGGGATTGCTAAAGGTCCATTTAACTAGCCCGTTGGGGCAGGCTTCAAATGCACCGACGTCTTTGAATTTACAGAGTGCGCGGTATTCAATGCCGTCCAAGAAACTATTTATATACAGTGTATCTGGGCCGTTAGTGTCGTTGTTTTGGCCATCAATACGCTCAATTTTTAAACCTTCAACACGGGCGCTAACTAAGTTTAGCTCAAGGGTGTCGGTGAGCTCTGGTACATTGTTACCGAAGTTGCCTTTCACAACACTTTTTAGCGCGTCGCCTCCAAGTGCTTTCAGTTGCTCATAAGTTTGGCGGTCTACGGTGGTGGCAAAGCCTCCAACCGAGTCTAGCTTGGGCGCGCCGTCTTGGCTGCTGTAAATTAGATCGCCGCTCTCGATGCTCCAGACATCACGACTATCGTCGCTGCATTGGAATCGTAGGATAGTTTTTTCAGGGTTATTTTGGTCATTGAAAGTTTTACGCCCTACCAACTGTAAGCGTTGTTCTGCCGGCACGGATATGGCGGCCGAGTTTAGGCCTTTACAGCTGCTGATTAAACCTTCATTAAGGACACCATCGTCGCCACAGGCTTCAGGGCCAGGGTTTATTACAGCGCAGATGTCTACTTTAGTGAAGGTAGCTGGTTTTAGCTTGACCTCTAGCTCACGAACGCCATTGCCGTCGGGCGTTGCACCATCGCAACCGCCGACTGCTTTATCAACGGCAAATAGTTTCACTGTACGCTCGGTGTTATTGCCGTTGGAGCTAAATGGGTTAATGAAGGTGACCGGTACGGAAGCGTTTTTGGCCACTGGCTGCTGCTGCGAAACAGTAGCTAAGTTAGTATTGAGGCTACAAATGTAAACCGTATCCGTTATGTTCTCTGGTGTTGGTGCATTAGTAAAGTACTGAACTAATTTGTAGTTTTCGACTTTGCTATCGCCGGTAAGTGGATCGAGAAGGATTTCTGGTTTACCAACGATTTTTGGAGAGCCATCGGCGATTGGGGGTACAATTGTGAACGACAAAGGGGCATTACTAGCGGTGTAGGTCTTGCCTGATTGAGTAAAGGTGGCTGTGACGGTAGCATTTATTGTTGCGTCATTAGTGCTCATCTGCACGCGATTCAGAATATCCTGAACTTTGCCATCTCTTCCGGCGTTTCTGAATTTTGGGGAGCCGTCAGTATTGACATCAAGCTCTGCTTTTTTAGGAGAGCCAAGATTCGAGCTTAGCTGCCAATTAACTTGATCGGTTATTACTAGCTCAGGACCCACATTTTTTTCGATGCCGTCGGTGCGAAGGGCGAGCATTCGTACTGAAATCCTACTACCGTTGCCTGTGCCCGGTAGCGTGGAAATATTATCTACAAACTCCATGCGTAAGGTAGTTGGGTCAATGGTGAGTCCTGGACGGTCTGGACTGCGGGCATCGCCACCGCCACCGCAGGCAACGAGTAAGCTCGCTGCAAGTGTCAACGATAAGGCTAAAATTTTCGTTTTCATTTATTCCCCTCCGGGAGAGTCAAGCTGAAACACAATCGCGAAAAATAGTGAAACTTATTCTGTACGTAGTTTCACGGATGTTATTACTAAAAACAACACAATGTGCGGTTAAGCCGCCATGTTAGAGCTAAAAGTGTGAAAATTTCTGTGATCTAGTCATGAAAAAAAGCTTTTGCCCTAAAAAAGGCAGCAAAAATCGATGCTTAGAAACAGTTATGCCCTCAAGGAGGGCATGATTTTAGTCTTGGAGATAGCTTTCTATAGGTGGGCAAGAGCAAATTAAATTGCGGTCACCGAATACGTTGTCGATTCGGTTGACGCTAGGCCAATATTTGCTGTCCCGCAAGCTGGCAACAGGGAAGCCTGCTTCTTCACGTGAGTAGGGGCGATCCCAGTCAGCAATGATATCGACCAGGGTGTGCGGTGCATTCACTAAGGGATTGTTATCTGCCGGTAATTGTCCGCTCTCAACGCGGCCAGCTTCGCGGCGGATGTGAATCATCGCTTCGCAGAAGCGATCCAATTCCATTTTAGATTCACTTTCGGTTGGCTCAATCATCAAGGTGCCGGGCACAGGAAAGGACATGGTGGGGGCGTGGAAGCCGTAGTCCATTAAGCGCTTGGCGATATCCTCTTCACTGATGCCAGTGCTTTCTTTGAGAGGACGTAAATCGATAATACATTCGTGGGCAACACGACCATTGCGTCCGGTGTAAAGCACGGGGTAGTGCTCGTTCAGGCGGGTGGCAATGTAGTTGGCGTTGAGAATGGCAATTTGGGTGGCTTTCTTTAAACCCGCTGCACCCATTAGGGAAATGTATGTCCATGAGATTGGCAGAATACCGGCGCTGCCATAGGTCGCGGCTGATACCGTGTCGTTTTCCTGCTCTAAACCCTCGACCGGGAAGACCGGGTGGTTTGGTAAAAACGGTGCCAGGTGCGCTTTAACGCCGATGGGCCCCATGCCGGGGCCACCGCCGCCGTGGGGGATACAGAAGGTTTTGTGCAAATTAAGGTGCGATACGTCGGCGCCGAATTCGCCTGGCGCGGCAAGCCCAACCAAAGCGTTCATATTGGCGCCGTCGACATAAACTTGGCCACCGTATTGGTGGGTGATGTCGCAAATCTCGCGGATGCCTTCTTCAAAAACGCCGTGGGTTGATGGGTAGGTCACCATCAGGGCCGACAGTTGATCTGCGTGGCGTTCGGCTTTCTGGCGCAGATCTTCAATATCGACATTGCCAAGTTCGTCACAGCCGACAATAACAACGCGCATACCGGCCATCGCCGCAGAGGCGGGGTTGGTGCCGTGTGCTGAGCTGGGAATCAGGCAGATGTCGCGGGCGCTGTCGCCGCGGCTTTCATGGTAACGCTTGATCGCGAGTAGGCCGGCGTACTCGCCTTGTGAGCCGGCGTTGGGCTGCATTGAAAATTTGTCGTAGCCGGTGCAGGCCATGAGCTGCTGTTCGAGCTCGTCTATCAATTGCAGATAACCGCCGACTTGGCTGCGCGGCGCAAAGGGGTGCATATTGCCAAACTCTGGCCACGTGATCGGAATCATTTCTGTGGTGGCGTTGAGCTTCATGGTGCAAGAGCCCAGTGCAATCATCGAGTGATTCAGCGCGATGTCTTTGCGTTCCAGGCGGTTCATATAGCGCAGCATTTCCGTCTCAGAGCGGTGCTGATGAAACACGGGGTGTTGAAGAAACTTACTTTTTCGCTGCAAGCTTGCTGGAATGCCGGGGGTGTCTTCCAGGCTTTGGTCAATCGTGTCTACCGATGGTATCGCTTTGTCGCCGCCAAAAATCTGCCATAAACGTTCTATGTCGTTAGTCGTGGTGGTTTCGTCGAAACTAACGCCTAGGTGGTCTGCACCGCGTCGCAAATTAAGTAATGCGGCCTCGGCTTGGTCGGCAATGGTATTGGTTTTGTCGCCGGTATGAGTTGAGACGGTATCGAAAAACGCGGTATTGCTCGTGTAACCGAGTTGCGCCATGCCAGCGGCAAAGATCCCCGTCATACGGTTGATGCGCAGGGCGATGGTTTTCAGTCCCTCGGGGCCGTGATAGATGGCGTAGAACACCGCCATAATGGCGAGCAGGGCTTGCGAGGTACAAATATTGGACGTGGCTTTTTCGCGGCGAATATGTTGTTCGCGAGTTTGCATTGCCATTCGCAGCGCCTTGTTTCCGCGGCTGTCGACAGATACGCCGATAATGCGTCCAGGAATGGAGCGCTTGAAACTGTCACGGGTTGCGAAGAATGCGGCGTGAGGGCCGCCGAATCCCATCGGCACACCGAAGCGTTGTGCACTTCCGACCACAATATCAGCACCTTGCTCGCCGGGTGGTGTGAGCAGAATCAAGCTCATAATATCGGCGGCGACAACGGTCATCGCGTCTTGGGTCTTAGCTTGATTGGCAATGTCTGTTAAGTCAGAGACGGTTCCATCGCTTGCGGGGTATTGCAACAATACGCCAAAGCAGGGGGTGTTGGCGAGCTCGCTTGCGGCGTCGCCCACAACAATATCAAGCCCCAAAGGAAGTGCGCGGGTTTTTAATACGGCGATAGTTTGCGAGTGGCAGCTCTTATCGATAAAAAATACGTTGCTTTTGTTTTTGCGTGCAGATCGTTTGCACATGGCCATCGCTTCAGCTGCAGCGGTCGCTTCGTCTAGCAATGAGGCGTTGGCGAGTTCCAAACCAGTGAGGTCGATGACCATTTGCTGAAAGTTAAGCAGAGCTTCTAAGCGACCTTGGGCGATTTCTGGCTGATAGGGCGTGTAGGCTGTGTACCAGCCTGGGTTTTCTAGCACATTGCGTAAAATAACGGGCGGCGTAATGGTGCCGTGGTATCCCGCGCCAATAAAAGAGCGCGCGATTTGGTTTTTTGCGGCGATTGCGCGCAATTTACTGAGTGTTACAGTTTCGCTTTGCGGGGCGGGCAGCGGCATATCGCCCCGTAAAATCGACGCCGGCACGGTTTGTTGGATCAGCTCATCGAGTGATTTGGCGCCAACTGCGTGTAGCATCGCGGCAGTTTGGCTGTCGTCTGGGCCAATGTGGCGGGTCAGAAAGTCATCATTTTGCGAGAGAGCGCTGAGATTTTGGGTCATTCTTTGAGTTGCCTGCGTGGTCTGAAGTGCGGCCGCCATTAAACCATATTGAGGCTTTCTTTTCCTTGGCAATTTTCCGCGATCAGCTCAGTTCTTCGCTGCTGATAGCGACACATTCACGATACAAATTGGCATATTCACATCTGCTATATGCTGAGCAAATTTGGCGCAATTCCACTTTGGCCGCCGAGATTCAAAAACCAGTAAAACACGGAATGATTTAGTGTGCCTTAGTCGTTGAAAATAATAGGATTTAGTGGGTTTAGGCTCTCGATATATTTAGCTTTCGCGTTATAAGATGATGCGATCTAACATCATTATTAAGAGGCTTGCGGTGGTTTTGGCTAGACAGGGCAGTACACCAATAAAATGGTGCAGGCTAGTGATGCGAGTTGTTGCAGTGCTGGGCATATTGGGATCTGGTGCTTGCTCATCACTTTCGTCACCAATAGTCGGCCAATTAGCCACTGAGCCCAGCCCGAAGGAGGAGCGTATTTCCTCTTTGGAGGCCTCGCTGGCGGACGCCTTGATCGAAATTGAGAAGATGAAGGCGCGAGCGCCCAGTGTTGATGGCAGCGATATCCTCCCCGCGATTCCCCCTGACGCAGAAACTGGACGTTGCTATGCAAAGTTAATGGCGCCGCCGGTATATGTAGACCGCATTGAGCGCCGTTTGGTAAAAGAGGCCAGCGAGCGCAAGGAGCTTATTCCCGCTGAGTTGGAATGGGTAGATGAAAAGGTATTAGTCAGCGAGGCCCATGTCCGTCTTACCGTTGTGCCCGCAACGTATAAATGGCAGGAAGAGCGGACGCTGGTGTTACCTCCCAGGAGTACGCAGGTGTTGGTGAGTCCGGCGCGCTATGATGTTGTCATTGAAGAGGTGATTGAAACGCCAGAAGAATGGGTATGGCAGGTAGGCCGAGGCGATATCGAAAAAATTGATGAGGAAAGTGGCGAGATTGTTCATCAAGTGCGCATCCCCGCGCGGTATCGGCAAATCAAGAAACAGGTGCTTGTTGAGCCAGCTAAATACCGCAAGACGACTGAACCTGGTGTTTATGAAACGCTGCGTAAAAAGGTAGTTGATGTTCCCGAGCACACCATAGAGGAACGGGTGCCAGCCAAATATAAAACCGTAAAAACGCAGCGGGTACGCCAAGCTGAGAGGGAGGTTACCCATCAGGTAGCGCCGGTGTATAAAGATTACGCCTATCGTGAGAAGGTCAGTGATGCGCGATTGGCGTGGCGTATGGTGCCGTGCGAGCGTGAGATGAGCAAAGAGCTCGGCTATAAAGTGCAGCGGGCTTTGCGTAAATTGGATTACGACACCGGTGGTTTAGATGGCGTATTTGGCAAGCACACACTGGCGGCTATCCATGATTTTCAAAAGAAAAAGGGCTTGGCGACGGGGCGTTTATCCTCAGAAACTCTGTCTGCTTTAGGTATAACTGACGAGTAAACCCGTCTTTTTAGCTGAATTAAAATAACACTGGGCTTGCCGCCATCAAATTAGGCAGCGCACAATACCGGCATGGAAACCTTACCTGCCCTATTGTCCGCTGTCCGCGGTTGCCAACTTTGTGCGGAATATTTGCCGCTTGGGCCGCGCCCCATTGTCATTGCGAATGCGTCTGCGCGATTACTTATTATCGGTCAGGCACCGGGGATGCGTGTTCATGAGAGTGGTATTCCATGGAATGACCCCTCAGGCGATAGATTGCGACAGTGGCTCGCGATTGACCGCGATCAGTTCTACAGCGATACGCGCTTGGCGATTATGCCGATGGGGTTTTGCTACCCTGGCAAAGGACGGTCCGGTGATTTACCACCCCGTAAAGAGTGCGCTCCGCAATGGCATGCGCGTTTGCTTGCGCAGATGCCGGCGGTCGACTTGGTCTTGCTCATTGGTCAGTATGCACAAAATTATTATCTGCAAGATAATTTTAAAAATCTAACTGATCGGGTGCAAAATTATCCTCCTAACAGTAAGTTTTTCCCTCTTCCTCATCCTTCGCCGCGCAACCAAATGTGGTTGCGACGCAACCCATGGTTTGAGTGCGATGTACTGCCTCGACTTCGCGAGCGAATAGCGCCACTACTGGAGACAATATGACCAAAAAACTGGGCCCTTGGCAGCAAGTTAGTCGCCAAGTCGTTTATGAAAACCCCTGGCTTAGACTAGAGCACCACGAGGTTAAGACCCCTGCCGGCACCGATGGAATTTACGGCAAAATTTGTTTTCAGAGTGTAGCGGTAGGCGTGATTCCTATTGATGACGAGGGGAATACGTTTTTAGTAAAGCAGTACCGCTATACATTGGAAGAAGATAGCTGGGAAATTCCAGAAGGGGGTTGTCCATTAGGTAGCTCGCCGCTGCTCACGGCATCTAGAGAATTGGCTGAAGAAACCGGCTTAAGCGCAAAGCGCTGGGCAAAATTAATGGATTTGCACACCTCGAATTCGGTCACCGATGAGCGAGCAGAGGTGTTCTTGGCGATGGAACTAGTGCAGGGTGATGCCGATTTAGAGGCGAGCGAACACGACATTGAGGTCTGTCGGTTACCGCTGGGGGAAGCTATTGCGATGGCGTTGGATGGCCGAATTACCGACGCCATTAGCGTATCGGCCCTATTGAAATTACAGATATTGTTGCACAGCGAGGCAGGTGATTCGCGGCAAGTCTTTACGTCGCTCAGCGAGGAGTTTTTGTAAATTGTGCTATAAATATACAATACACGGATAAGTGGGAATTAACGGTGGAGAATGAAATGCGATTTTTAAATGCGAAATTTCAGTACCTGATACGTAGCTTTATGTTCATTGTGGCGATGAGCTCAGTGTCTGTTCTAGCTGACGATCATGCGAGCAAAACCAAGTCCACAGAAGGTTTTACCAAGGAGCAGGTATTAGAAAAGGCAGATGGCTTCTTTGGTGAAACCACTGCTGGCTTGGCTAAGGCAATTGAGAAGGTGTTTGCTGAGCAGGGCAGTCCTAATGCCATTATTGCGGGCGAAGAGGTGTCTGCAGCCTTAGGTGTTGGTGTGCGTTATGGACAGGGCGAGGTGCAGCTATACAGTGGCGACGTGCTGCCGATTTTTTGGCAAGGGCCGTCGCTTGGTTTTGATATGGGTGCTAACGCATCTAAGGTCTTTACGCTGGTTTACAATTTGACCGATATGACGCAATTAATGCAGCGTATCCCCGGCGTTGATGGCAGTTTTTATGTGGTCGCGGGTGTTGGTGTGAACTATCAAAAAAATGGTGATCTCGTTCTGGCGCCAATTAGAACTGGTGTCGGTTTGCGAGCGGGTGCCAGCGTCGGCTATGTTCACTACAGCGATAAAAAGTCGTGGATACCGTTTTGATCTAATTAAGTGGCAATAAAAAGGGGAGCAGTGCTCCCCTTTTTATTGTGCGGTTTTTAAGTCTGATCTTCGAGTTGCTCTGTTTCTACCGGCTCTTCGTCAACAGCGGGTGAGGTGGTTTTATTTTCTAAGTGGCGGCGATAGAGCTCGTTTAAATATCCCGTTAAATGGTTCACAACAATCTGTGTGCGCAGTGATATCGCTAATTCAAATGCGTGCTGTGCGTCGGGTAATTCGGCAAAGCTCACAGCTTGATTCGACACTTCTTTCAGCGCGCTATATAGGACGCGCGATTCTTCTACCGGCACCAGCGTGTCGGCCTCGCCGTGAATAATTAAGAATGGCGGAGCATCTTTGTGCACCCAGTACAGAGGGGAGGCTTGGCGCCACAACTCCGGCGATTCCGCGCGCGTCTTTTTCAGCACCTTGGCAGAAACCCACTGACTTAAAGATTCACTGCTGCGTTGACCTTGGCTATTTAAAAAGTCGTAAACTCCGTAGAACGGTATACAGCCTTGCACCGTGGTATCGGCGCTTTCAAATCCGGGTTGGAATTCCGGCGCGTTGGCACTCAGTGCAAGTAGGCTGGATAAATGGCCGCCTGCGGAGCCGCCGGTCGCAATTACAAAGTCGGGGTTGCCGCCGTATTCGCCGATGTTTTCTTTGATCCAGTGCAGGGCGCGCTTGCAGTCGATAATGTGTTCGGGGAATGTTGATCCTGGGCTAAGGCGGTATTCAACCGCGACACAGACCCAGCCATTGGCAGCCATTTGCGTCATAAGCGGCAAGGCCTGTTCGTTCTTGCTCCCCATGTTTTCCAGCCACGCACCACCGTGCATCTGGAATAGCACGGGCGCGTTTTGGGGAGCGTCGTCTCTTTGATAAATATCGACTCGCAGTGAGCGACCGTTTACCCGGGAGTATTCAATATTTTTGTGACGTTTTACGTTTGCCAACTTGTATGAAAAGGGCTTGGCGAGGCGCTTCGCGTCGGGTTCTATCAGCAGCGAGCTAGATGTGTCCAGTGTTTGCTCCGGCCCTAATTGCAGTGCATAGCGAACGGCTTGAGCCATGATGGGGTCGGCGCGCTGGGCTCTAAAGTAAAAGACGGCGATGGCGGTCCAGCTGCAGAGCGCAATGGCAAGGCCCAGTGCATCGCTTAGGCCGCTGAGCTCGCCGAGCATGATAATGATGAGTGTTAAGCCGACTTCAATGGCGATTACGTGCAGGGCGAGTTCGCCCGTTATGTAGCCAAGGATAAAGCTTAATATGCCCAAAAATTCGGGTTTAGATTTGTGGGGGTGGTAGACATTCCACGCCGTCCAAGCCCAGATAAGTGATAGCAGCAACATAGTGTGTTCTCTATTGGATGGAGATTTAGTGCGACCATAATAGGTCATGCGTATGGCGATCTCTACTGCCGACTGAGTGGCAGTCCTTATACCAAGACGCGTCTTAGCTTTATAAAGCTGCGGTCTCATTGTATCGAATAGCCGTGATGTAATAGCTCTGTTGACCTTTTGGGGTGGTGACAATGACCTCGTCATCTAGTCGTTTACCTAACATCGCCTTCGCAAGTGGTGAGTCCATCGATAATTTGCGCAGACTTAAGTCAAATTCATCGGGACCGACGATACGATATTCACTCTCTTCGCCGCTGTCGTTTTCAATGGTGACCCACGCGCCAAAATAGACTTTGTTTTGGTCGCTGGGTATGTGGCTGACCACGTTCAGCTCTTCTAGGCGCTTAGTGAGAAAGCGCACGCGACTGTCAATTTCACGGAGACGGCGTTTGCCGTAAATATAATCACCGTTCTCTGAACGATCGCCGTTCTTTGCCGCTTCGTGTACGGTGGCGGTGACCGTTGGGCGCTCTACTTTCCAGAGTTGACGAACTTCATCGCGCAAGGCTTTTTCACCCTCGGGGGTGATATAGCAGGCGCCTTTGGGGCTTGGGGGGCGGTAGCGAGTCATTGTTAGTGGCGTCGGCGGTGTATTTAAGGAATCATAGCGCGGTATGGTAGCGCAGCGATCGTGATTAAAGGATAGCGGAATGATGAAAAAGTGGTTTGCGGCAAGTGTTCTCTCATTAGCTTTGGCGCCGATGTCCTACGGTGGAGAGCTTGAGCTGAACGGTAGCCTGGAACAGGGCGGCTTGATTTGGGCGACGGTTGAGCTTGGGAGCACGGTTAGCCTGGACGGTAAGTCTGTACCGGTGGCCGATAACGGGTTGTTCGTGGCGGGCTTTGATCGTGACGCTAAACCAAGTGCTGCCCTAAAGGTATGCAACCCAGCGGGCGCCTGCGAAAACCAGGTACTTAGCATTGCGCAGCGCAGCTATGATATTCAACGCGTTAATGGCGTGCCCCAGCAAACCGTTACGCCGCCGGCCAGTGTGCTGGAGCGAATTAGGCGTGAAGGGGCGTTGGTGAGTGCGGCGCGCAGTCAATTCTCTACGCGACAAGATTTTGTTAAAGAGTTTACGTGGCCGCTATTGGGGCCGATCACGGGTGTATTCGGCAGTCAGCGTGTCTATAATGGCAGCCCTGGTCGTCCTCACTACGGCTTAGATATTGCCGCGCCGACTGGCACCAGAGTGTCGGCACCCATCGATGGCGTCGTGACCTTGGCCTACCCAGATATGTTTTATTCTGGCGGCACCTTGATTATCGATCACGGTTTGGGTGTATCGTCGACCTTTATTCACCTGAGTAAAATTCTCGTGGAAGAAGGCCAAGTGGTGCAGCAGGGTGATGCTATTGCGGAGGTCGGTGCGACCGGGCGAGCGACTGGGCCGCATTTAGACTGGCGAATAAATTGGGCAGATCGACGCCTTGATCCCGCCTTAATTATAGGGCCGATGCCGCAGCAGCAAGGGGCAGAATAGCTGTGTTGCCAGCTTGGGCTTTGCGACGAGCTGCACTAAACCTGAAATCAATGAATTTTGAGTGTATAAAAACCAATGATTGATAAGAAACTATTAGAAATACTGGTCTGTCCCGTTAGCAAGGCGCCGCTGGATTACGACGAGCAGCGCAATGAATTAGTGTGCCGTGCAAGCGGTTTAGCATACCCCATTCGCGATGGTATTCCGGTGATGTTGGAGTCTGAGGCGCGAGTTTTAAGCACGGATGAAAAACTCGGCTAGTCTAAATTCTCTGCCAGTGTAGATGCGTCGCACGGCCAAGCTGTGCGCACGCTGTGAACAAGATACAAATACCCGTTATTTCGATATACTTGGCGTTTTTTCGCCGCAGATCCATCTGTGGCGCGTGGCTGTTATGCAATTTTTGCCAGCCACCTAAAATGCCCACGGAGTGAGAAAGTTTCAATGAAAAGCGCCGCCATTCGCGAAGCCTTTATTCAATATTTTGAAGGCAAAGGACATACCCACGTTGCCAGTAGTTCACTTGTGCCGGGTAATGATCCGACCTTGCTGTTTACCAATGCGGGGATGGTGCAATTCAAAGATGCCTTTCTTGGGCGCGAAAAACGCAATTATGTTCGGGCAGTAAGTTCCCAGCGCTGTGTGCGCGCGGGTGGTAAACACAATGATTTAGAGAATGTCGGTTACACCGCCCGTCACCATACCTTCTTTGAGATGCTGGGTAATTTCAGCTTTGGCGATTACTTTAAACACGACGCGATTACTTTTGCGTGGGAGTTTTTGACCTCGCCAGCATGGATGGGTATTCCCGCTGAAAAACTGTGGGTTACTGTGTACGCCGACGATGACGAGGCGTATCAGATTTGGAATGAGCAAATCGGTGTTCCCGCCGAGCGGATGGTACGTATCGGCGACAATAAGGGCGAAAAGTACGCCTCAGACAATTTTTGGTCGATGGGTGATACCGGCCCCTGTGGCCCCTGTACTGAAATTTTTTACGACCACGGTGAAGACGTGTTCGGCGGCCCGCCGGGCAGCCCCGATGAAGATGGCGATCGCTATATAGAAATCTGGAATAATGTGTTTATGCAGTTTAACCGCGACGCTGATGGCACGATGGCGCCGCTGCCTGCGCCCTCGGTGGACACCGGCATGGGCTTAGAGCGTATCTCTGCCGTAATGCAACACGTGCACAGCAATTACGAAATTGACTTGTTTCAAAACCTGATCGCGGCAACCGCTGCTGTGTTAAATGTGGCCGATCTTGAACATACCTCACTACGCGTGATCGCTGACCATATTCGCTCCTGTGCCTTTTTGGTGTCGGATGGTGTTATGCCGTCTAATGAAGGTCGCGGTTACGTACTGCGCCGGATTATTCGCCGCGCGGCCCGTCACGGTAACAAGCTCGGCGCTAACGCGGCGTTTTTCCACAAATTAGTCGCGCCACTGGCCGCCGAAATGGGTGAGGCCTACCCGGAGTTAATTACTCGGCAGGCACAAATAGAGAAAGTATTGCTGCAAGAAGAAGAGCAATTCGCTAAGACCCTCGAGCAGGGTATGAAAATTCTCGAGCAAGATTTACAGGATTTAAGTAGCAGCCAAATTCCCGGTGATACCGTTTTCCGTCTTTATGATACCTATGGCTTCCCGGTTGATCTCACCGCTGATATTGCCCGTGAAAAGGGCCTGAGTGTGGACCTTGATGGCTTTGAGTCGGCCATGGAAGCGCAGCGTAGCCGCGCTCGTTCGGCCTCCAATTTCAAAGTCGATTTGAGCGACGAATTGGCACTAGACGGTGAAACCACCTTCTCTGGTTATCAAGACTTGGCCGGCGACGCCCCAGTACTGGCGATTTTGCGCGACGGTCAACGTGTGAGTTCGCTGAAAGAAGGTGATGAGGGGATTATCATTTTAGAGCGCACCCCGTTCTATGGTGAATCCGGCGGTCAAGCTGGTGATACAGGCTATTTGACGGCGGATGGCGTGCGCTTTGAAGTGCGTGACACACACAAGTCAGGTGGTCACCATTTGCATCACGGCGTGGTCTTGAGCGGTGTTATCGCTGAAGGCGAAACCTTGCAGGCGACGGTTGATAGTGACGTTCGTCAAGCGACGGCCCTAAATCATTCGGCCACCCATTTATTGCACGCGGCCTTGCGCCAAGTCCTGGGCGAGCATGTTAGCCAGAAAGGGTCTTTAGTTGACTCGCAGCGACTGCGCTTTGACTTCTCCCATTTTGAGGCGGTCACCAAACAGCAACTCGCTGAAATCGAGGGCTTGGTAAATCAGCAGATTCGCTTAAATACCGAAGTTAAAACCGAAGTGATGGACATGGAAAGTGCCGGTAAGCGAGGCGCTATGATGCTTTTCGGTGAAAAATATGGCGATAGCGTGCGGGTTCTTAGCATGGGTGGCGATTTCTCTATCGAGCTTTGCGGTGGTACCCATGTTCAGCGCAGCGGCGATATTGGCGTGATGCGTATTACCGCTGAATCAGGCATTGCGGCTGGCGTTCGCCGTATAGAGGCAGTGACTGGCGCTGCGGCGCTGGCGGCATTTGACAGCGCAGAAAACGAATTGAGCCAATTGGCCGGCCTGTTAAAAACGGGTCGCGACAAGCTTGGCGACAAAGTCCAGCAGCTGCTTTCTCAGCAAAAGCAGTTGGAAAAAGAGTTAAGTGCGCTAAAAGGCAAGTTGGCCAGCTCCGCCGGAAATGACCTAATGAGTCTGGTTGAGGAAATTAATGGCATTAAAGTATTGGCGACCAAGCTCGACGGCGCCGATGCCAAATCTCTGCGCGACACAGCAGATCAGCTGAAGAACAAGATGGGTTCAGGTGTTTTATTGTTGGCGGCGGACGAGGGCGACAAGGTGTCTTTGGTTGCCGGCGTGACAAAAGACCTTACCGGTCGTTTTAAAGCCGGAGATATTATGAAGCTTGCCGCTGAAGCGGTGGGTGGCAAGGGCGGTGGTCGCCCCGATATGGCCCAGGGGGGTGGAACAGACAGTGCGTCGATACCCGCGGCGCTGCTGGCGGTGCGGGAATATTGTCTTGCAAAATAGCGGCTGGCTACGTAAATCACGTATAGCCGGCACTGAGCCATTTCCTTTAAATTTGATCTGGTGTTTAATGAGCGCCCTCTGCGGCGGGTGTTCATTAAGTAGAAGCGAATCATGAGTCTGATAGTTCAAAAATTTGGTGGTACCTCGGTCGGGACAGTCGAGCGTATAAAAGCGGTAGCTCAGAAGGTGGCGGGCTTTCGCGAACAGGGACACGATATCATTGTTGTGGTGTCGGCAATGAGTGGCGAGACCAATCGACTGATCGAATTGGCTAAGGCCATGCAGACAACGCCGACTCCCCGTGAATTAGATGTGCTGGTGTCGACTGGCGAACAGGTGACCATTTCCCTGTTGTGTATGGCCTTGCATGATCTGGGGCAGGGTGCAAAGTCGTATACCGGTACGCAGGTGCGAATCCTGACTGACGAAGCGCATACCAAAGCGCGGATTCGGGATATCGATGATGTCAAAATCAGAGAAGACCTAGCGGCGGGTAATGTCGTTGTTGTTGCGGGTTTTCAGGGTGTAGATGAGAACGGGAATATCACGACCTTAGGTCGCGGTGGCTCAGATACAACCGGTGTTGCCTTGGCTGCGGCATTGAAAGCAGACGAGTGCCAGATTTATACGGATGTTGATGGGGTGTATACCACTGACCCTCGGGTGGTGAGTAAAGCGCGTCGACTAGATCGTATTACCTTTGAAGAAATGCTGGAAATGGCCAGCTTGGGATCGAAGGTATTGCAAATTCGCTCTGTGGAGTTTGCGGGTAAATACAATGTACCGTTACGGGTACTTCACGCTTTCCAGGACGGTCCCGGTACATTGATTAGCTTAGAGGAACAATCAGATATGGAAAACCCGGCAATTTCGGGTATTGCTTTCACCCGCGATGAAGCAAAGATTACCGTGTTAGGTGTACCAGACACCCCGGGCTTGGCCTATCAGATACTCGGCCCAGTCAGCGATGCAAATATTGAAGTCGATGTAATTGTTCAGAACGTAGCAGAAGACAACACCACAGACCTTACTTTTACGGTAAGTCGTGGCGATATGGCAAAGGCTGAAGCCATTGTGCGCAATCTGGTGAAACAAACAGGTGCGCGAGAAGTCAAAACCGATGACAAGATTGCCAAAGTGTCTTTGGTTGGCGTAGGAATGCGCTCCCATGCTGGTATTGCCAGCAAAATGTTTAAAACTCTGGCAGAGGAGTCAATCAACATTCAGTTGATCACAACATCTGAAATAAAAATTTCGGTGGTGGTTGATGAAAAATATTTGGAGCTAGCCGTTCGGTCGCTGCACACAGCGTTTGATTTGGATTCGGAGCCCACTATTTAATCTAAATCGCTTGAGCTCTAGGTTGTCGAAGGATTGGCAGTAGAGTGAAGCAGTGGGCTCTTACAAGGAGATGCCAAAATGTTAATTTTAACTCGTCGTATTGGTGAGACTTTAATGGTTGGTGATGAAGTCACTGTCACTGTACTCGGTGTAAAAGGCAACCAAGTTCGTTTGGGTGTTAATGCACCGAAAGATATCGCTGTTCATCGCGAAGAAATCTACGATCGCATTCAAACAGAGAAAGACGGCAACAAGTAAAACGCCGAAAAATAGGCTCTAGGTCTTTGCTTATTTTCTCAGTGTGGTATCATGCCGCCCGATTCGTTAAACAGCGCTATGTGCTGATTAACACTCTACTTTTTGGATAATTGCACAATCGGAATTACCAAGCAGAGAGATATCCCGGAGAGGTGGCCGAGTGGCTGAAGGCGCTCCCCTGCTAAGGGAGTATGCGGTTAATCCTGCATCGAGGGTTCGAATCCCTCCTTCTCCGCCATTATCAATGAGTTAAGCCCGCTAAGTGCGGGCTTTTCTTTGCCTGAAATTTGGTGAGTACGGTAGTTGTACGGAAATTAATACCCTCTATAGCGTAGTAATTTCTTTAGGTTTGAAATCCTCTTATCTTAATACCCTACCAAGCTGAGTTTGGCTTTGGCACCAAAATCTAATCTCTAATATCTGCAAATATCCGCGACTAGACTCATCTCATTTATATAAGTTTTTGCTGCATCGAGGCTCCCTTAAAGCGTTCTAGGCTCAAGTAAAATGCCTTTGGTGGATATGCCTGAAGATAAGCCTAAAATTCGTATGTAGTTAACTCTGGGGCGAACAAAGTCTATGACTAGACGTATGCTTGAGAGGTGTTTTTGAGTAAGTGATAAACGGTAACGTCTTCACTTAAGGTTTGCTTAGGTGGCGAGCTAAGGGATGCGGCTAGGTTCTAATAGTAAAGCCCGTTCATCGCTGGTAATCTTGCCCTTAATAAAGCGAGGTAAGGATAGCCCGGTTTTCCAAGTGATTTCAGCTATTTAAGCCTCTTTGTTTTTTTAATTGGATGTTTAAGTGGCGATCTATGACGAGTTCTGAAGAACAGCAGTTCCTTAATGACCTAGAGAAAAAACTCTGGACCAGCGCCAACAAACTTCTGCCATCCCTCGACGCCTCTCAGTACAAGCACGTGATGTTGGGCTTGGTGTTTCTCAAATACGTGTCCGATGCCTTCGATATTCGCCGCGACGAGTTAAAAACTCAATTTAAGAACCCCGATTGCGACTACTATCTAGACCCAGCCGATTTTGATGATGCCGCAGCCCACCAAGCCGAAATCGCCACCGAGCTAGAGGTTCGCGACTACTACCTGGAAACCAATACCTTCTGGGTGCCACAGCAAGCGCGCTGGAAATTTCTGCAAGACAATAATAAAACCGTTATTGGTGGCGCAGAATTAGCACTAGGCGAGGGGGCTGCCTTAAAAATTAGCTCCGTTGGTCACCTTATCGACAACGCCCTCGACGCTATCGAAACTGACAACCCCAAGCTCAAAGGCGTACTCAATAAGCGCTACACCCAGCTGCAAATAGACCAATCCAAATTGGGCGAGTTAATTGACCTTATTGCGACCATCCCCTTTAATCACGCCACACTGAGCAGCAAAGACATACTCGGCCACGTTTACGAATACTTCCTGGGTCAGTTCGCCTTGGCCGAAGGCAAAAAGGGTGGTCAGTTCTACACACCCAAATCCATCGTTAGCCTTATTGTACAAATGCTCGAACCCTTTAAAGGCCGCGTTTACGACCCCGCCATGGGTAGTGGTGGTTTCTTTGTGCAGTCTGAGCACTTCATCACCGCCCACAAAGGCAAAATAGGCGACGTTTCTATTTACGGGCAAGAGGCCAATCACACCACATGGCAGTTGGCCTCCATGAATATGGTCATACGCGGCATCGACTTTAACTTTGGCAAAGAGCCCGCCAGCACCTATACCCACGATCAACACCCAGACCTGCGCGCCGACTTCGTTATGGCCAATCCGCCCTTTAATATGAAAGAGTGGGACACCGGTGTGAGCGATAACGACCCGCGCTGGGTCTACGGCAAGCCGCCCAGCGGCAATGCCAACTTCGCGTGGTTGCAGCATATGCTCTACCACCTAGCACCCAATGGCAGCTTGGGCTTGTTACTCGCCAACGGCTCTATGAGTTCTAACACCAGTGGCGAAGGTGCTATTCGCCAAGCACTGATCGACAACGACCTAGTGGAATGCATGGTCGCCTTACCCGGCCAGCTATTTACCAACACCCAAATTCCCGCCTGTATCTGGTTTTTAAGCAAAAACAAAAACGCCCGCACCGCCGCCAGCGGCAGACAACTGCGCGACCGTCGCGGCGAAGTCTTGTTTATAGATGCCCGCAATTTAGGCTATATGAAAGACCGCGTATTGCGCGACTTTACCCAAGACGACTTAAACAAAGTCACCGAGACTTACCATCGCTGGCAATCTACGCCCACCGTCATTCCCGCGGAGGCGGGAATCCAAATGGATGAGCAAGCAGCTTATGAAGACGTCGCTGGCTTCTGTAAATCTGCAAAACTAGATGAGTTGCAAAAACACGACTACGTACTCACCCCCGGTCGCTATGTAGGCGCAACCGAAGAGGAAGACGATGGAGAACTCTTTGCCGATAAAATGGCGCGTTTAACAGGGCAGTTAAAAGCCCAGTTTGAAGAGTCGGATCGCTTGGAGGCGGAGATTAAGAAGAATTTGTTGGGGTTGGGTTATGAGTGCTGATTGGCCCGTAGTGACGCTTGAAGATGTCACATCAAAACTAGGTGATGGCTTGCATGGAACCCCTGAGTATGACGAAAGTGGGGAATACTACTTTATTAATGGTAATAACTTAGGGAACGGGAAAATAACAATCGACGCTAAAACAAAGCGAGCTTCGGAAAAAGAATTTTTAAAGCATAAGAAAGATCTCAATGACAGAACAATCCTTGTCTCAATAAATGGCACCATTGGTAATATTGGTTTGTATAATGGCGAAAAAGTATTTCTTGGTAAAAGCGCATGTTACTTTAATGTGAAAGAGGGTGTGGATAAGCAATTTATTCGGTATGTGGTTACGAGTAACTATTTCCAAAATCACATAAGTTCTCTAGCAAGTGGGTCTACCATAAAAAATGTATCTCTCAAGTTAATGAGGGGGTTTACATTTAGGCTGCCACCTTTGGTGATCCAATCAAAAATATCAAAAATTTTAGTCGATATAGATGATAAAATTGAGCTCAACCGCCAAACCAACCAAATCTTAGAACACATCGCCCAAACCATTTTCAAAAGTTGGTTTGTCGATTTTGAACCCACCCGCGCCAAAATCGCCGCCAAACAACACTGGCAAGCCTTGCACGGCGTGGTCGAAACCAGCTCGCCGACGTGCTACAGCGAAACCGACGACACCGCTAAGCCAAACATCCAAGGCCTCGACGAAGCCATGAACCAAGCCGCCATGACGGCTATCAGCGGTCTCTCTAGAACTGACGCCGCAGGCGCACACTTAGAAGAACTACAACAACTCAGCCCCGAGCAGCTACAGCACCTGCAAAGCATCGCCGCCTTGTTTCCTGATGCCTTGGTTGATTCTGAGTTGGGTGAGATTCCGGAGGGGTGGAACTGGAGTGAAATAGGTAAAGAAGTGACAGTTGTTGGTGGGGGGACGCCGAGCACGAAGAATCAGGCGTTTTGGGAGGATGGTGACATTAACTGGACATCCCCAAAAGATATGTCAAATCTAACAGATAAAATATTACTTGAGACGGGGCGTAAGATTACCTGTGCGGGATTAGCCAAAATTAGCTCAGGTCTGCTACCAACGAATACGGTTTTGTTGTCATCCCGTGCCCCTGTAGGTTATTTGGCGATTGCTAAAATTCCAGTAGCAATAAATCAGGGGTATATAGCGATGAAATGTGAGCACATGCTAACTCCTGAATATGTAATCCAATGGGCTGACTCTGTTATGGACGATATTAAGCAGCGCGCCAGTGGAACCACCTTTGCGGAGATAAGTAAAAGTAACTTCAGGGTTATTCCTATAGCTTTACCAAGTAACGAATTGGTGATGGAGTACACCTCAGTGGCTTCGGGGCTGTATGAGAAAATTACTAAAACGTTACAAGAATCGAAATCTTTAATAGATTTAAGGGACTCGTTGTTGCCTAAATTATTATCCGGCGAATTGGAATTGGAAACTTAATAAATGGCTCAAAGGGATTTTGTTTTACAGAACTCGACATTTGCACTATTGGATGCCCGAGATGCCGTTCATCTAATCGAACAGAAAGAACGGTTAGAGCTGGCTGTGATGAATGAAGATGCTCCACTTACATTAGATACTGCCAAGTCGTTTTTGGAAAGTATTTTTAAAACGGTTTTGACGGATAGAGTTTCAGAGCCAAATCTTGGTCAAGATTTTAGGCCGTTGTATAAAAATGTGCGTGATGAGCTTCTGTTTAATAAAAATGATACGGCAAATGCAATTTTGGGGAACTTGGGAAGCGCTATTGTTCATAATGTTTCTGAGTTAAGGAATAAATTTGGAGCGGCTTCGCACGGTGATGATGGATATTTTGAAACTCCGATCCTAATGAATGAGGCTGAAATGATCGCTCATGTGGTGGATGGGTTGGCTGGTTTCGTGTTTAGAAAGCATAAACATTTAAACGATCCTGAATCTGCTCAGCGTATTTACTATACAGATTACCCTGAGTTTAATAGTTATCTTGATGGCCAGTACTCAGGCTTTAATCTCGAGCTGGGTGAAAGAGGCGGTGTTAATTTTTTATCCAGTGAAATTATCTTTCAAACAGATCGCGTATTGTATCGTGAAATGTTAGTTCAATTTAGGGCGACTGAGGAATCCGACGAAGAGAATGCTGGTGCGGAGATATTTGACGAACCTCAGTATCAAGAACTTATCGAGAAGCCCCAGGAAGAATATAAGGAATCCGAATTATCCGCCGTTGATACTGCAGCGCCTGAGAAACCTCAGGTATTTGAATCAGACGAAGATGATGTGCCTATTCTTGCCGCCATATTAGATTCGCAAGCTGAGAAGCGCGTAGAGCCAGGCCGAATCCAGCTAATTGCAGAGAGGATCAATAAAGAGATACAGCAGTTGCAGGTGGTTGATTGGTACGAGCGCGAGACGATTCTGGCGAAAATACGTTCTACTTTAAGGATTACATTGAGAAAGCTAGGTTATCCAGCTAATGCTAGGGATGCGGCTATAGCAAGTATATTGGATGTGTTGACTCAGAACGCAAAGGCTAAAGGCGTAGCTATCGATGACTGGTAATCATCAAATCCAGCTATTTCAAGCCGCTGACGGCAAGGTAGAGCTGGAAGTCTCGCTGGATCAGGATACGGCTTGGCTTAGCCTGGACCAAATGGTGGATCTGTTTGCGCGTGATAAGTCGGTAATATCCCGCCATATATCAAACATCTTTAAGGAAGGGGAGTTGGTGCGGGGTTCAGTTGTTGCAAAAAATGCAACAACTGCGGCAGACGGCAAGATCTACCAAGTTAGCTACTTTAATTTGGATGTGATTATCTCCGTCGGCTACCGAGTCAAATCCCAGCGTGGCGTACAGTTTCGCCAGTGGGCTACAGGGGTGCTAAAACAGCATTTGGTAGAAGGCCATACCCTCAACCAGCGCCGCCTACAGGAACGCGGCATTGAGTTTGAGCAGGTTGTACAGCTGCTGTCGCGAACACTGGCTAATCAGCAGTTGGTCACGGAACAAGGTGAGGCGGTATTGCAGGTGATTCATGACTATGCCCGCAGTTGGTCCTTGTTACAGGGCTACGATGAGCAGAGTATAGTTGATCAAACGGCCCGTCAAACCGACATGGCAGGTCTGGAACTGGAACAGGTATTACCCGCCATTGCGGAGTTGAAGCAGGCCTTGATTGCCAAAGGTGAAGCCACCGAGCTGTTTGCTCAATTGCGCGGCGATGGTCTGGCCTCGGCGCTGGGAACATTAGAGCAAGGCTTTGGCGACGAATGGTTTTACCCTAATGTGGCTAGCCGAGCTGCCCACTTGCTGTATTTTGTTATCAAGAATCACCCCTTGGCAGATGGTAACAAGCGCACGGGTTCGTTTCTGTTTTTGTGGTATCTGCGCAATAATCAGCATTTGCTGGCCAAACCGGTTGAAGCGCTGGTTAACGACAATACCTTGGTGGCCTTGGCTTTATTGGTTGCTGAAAGTAAGCCGGATCAAAAAGAACTGATTATTCGCCTTGTGCAGCAGTTTATAGTGCTTAAGGCTAATTAAAGGATTAATAAGTGATCACAGAAGATCAGCTGGAACAGCTCTGCCTCGCGTGGTTTAAAACCATCGGCTATGACTATGTGTGCGGCTACGATATTGCCCCTGATGGCGAAAGCCCAGAGCGCAGCGACTACCGGCAGGTCGTTTTGCATGATCGCCTGTTGGCCTGCCTGCAGCGTTTAAACCCCGCTATTCCGGCCAGCACCTTAGTGCAAGTGGCGTTTCAGGTCGCTAAACCAGAATCCCCGAGCTTAATTAAAAACAATAAGGCCTTTCATTCTTGCTTGCTGGAAGGCGTTAAGGTGAGCTTTAAGGATGCGGCAGGGGAGGAAAAGACCGATTACGTTAAATTAGTCGATTTTGCCAATACCGCGAATAACCAATTTTTAGTGGTAAACCAATACACTATTGCCGGCAGCAAGGGTAATCGACGCCCCGATGTGATTGTGTTTGTTAATGGCTTGCCGCTGGCGGTCTTAGAACTTAAAAACCCCGCCGACAGCAACGCCGATATTTGGTCGGCCTTCCAGCAGCTGCAAACCTATAAAGATGAAATCGCTGATCTGTTTATTTTTAACGAGGCTCTGGTGGTTAGCGATGGCCTAAATGCGCGAGTCGGTTCGCTTACGGCGAGCAAAGAGCGATTTTTGCCTTGGCGGGTGGTGAATAACGAGCACGATAAACCCCAGTTTGAATATTTTTTAGAAACTTTGGTAAAAGGCTTTTTTAAACCGGAGCTTTTTTTAGACTATCTGCGTCACTTTGTATTGTTCGAGCAAGCCGGTGACGTAACGATTAAAAAGATTGCCGGTTACCACCAGTTTCACGCGGTGCGCGAAGCGGTACGAGCTACGGTTATTGCCGCCCAGCAGCAATCTAAAAATCTGACGGAGCCAAGGGCAAACTATGCCGCCAATGTGGTACCAGGCTCCGGTAAGGCCGGTGTCGTTTGGCATACTCAGGGTTCGGGTAAATCAATCTCGATGGTGTGTTACGCCGGTAAATTGCTGGCCCAGACAGAGATGAATAACCCCACCATTGTTATTGTCACCGATCGCAATGATTTAGATGGCCAGTTGTTCGACACCTTTAGCATGGCCAGCGATATTTTGAAGCAAACCCCAGTTCAGGCCAGCGACAGGGATGATCTACGCGATATTTTAGCCGCTCGCCAATCAGGCGGTATCATCTTCACCACCGTGCAAAAGTTTGCCTTAGCCAAAAATGAAGACGGTAGTGAGGAGTCTAGCCACCCAGTACTGAGCACCCGCCATAACATTGTGGTGGTAAGCGATGAAGCGCATCGCAGCCAATATGGCGACAAAGCGAAGCTTGTTAATGTCAAAGACAAGGCGGGCAATGTCGTCGATATGAAGTACACCTTCGGCTATTCCAAACATATGCGCGACGCCTTGCCGGAAGCGTCGTTTATAGGCTTTACCGGTACGCCGATTGATTCCGCCGATAAAGATACCCGCGCGGTATTTGGTGACTATGTTTCTATCTACGATATTCAAGACGCGGTAGACGATGGCGCTACCGTGCCAATCTATTACGAGTCGAGGTTGGCCAAGCTCGATATTAATGCTGCAGCGATGGAAGCCTTAAACGATGAAGTAGACGAGGTTATTGAAGACGAGGAGGATGTCTCCATTCGCGAAAGCACTAAATCGAAATGGGCGGCACTGGAAAAGCTCGTTGGCAGTGAACCGCGTATAGCGCAAGTGGCCAAGGATTTAGTCACGCATTTTGAAGACCGCACTAACACTATGCCGGGTAAAGGCATGATTGTGTGCATGAGCCGCGAAATTTGCGTGGACATGTATAACGCGATAATCAGCGTTAACCCGGACTGGCACGACCTTGATCCCGCCAAAGGTGCCATTAAAGTGGTAATGACGGGGTCGGCCTCTGATAAAGCCAAGTTGCAGCCGCATATCCATAACAAGATTACCAAAAAGTTGTTTGAGAAGCGTTTTAAAGACGTTAATGACCCACTGCAATTGGTGATAGTGCGGGATATGTGGCTGACGGGTTTTGACGCGCCTAACTGTCACACCATGTATATCGACAAGCCAATGAAAGGCCACAACTTAATGCAGGCCATAGCTCGTGTTAACCGCGTGTTTAAAGACAAGCCCGGCGGTTTAGTGGTGGATTACATCGGTATTGCCAATGAATTGAAGCAGGCCCTAAAAACCTATACTGGCTCCCAGGGCAAAGGCAAGCCTACACACGACACCCACGAAGCCTTTGCGGTGCTGCTGGAGAATATCGATAAACTGCATGGCATGATGCACGGCTGCGATTACAGCGAGTTTAAAACCAAGGCGTTAGAGCTACTGCCAAGGGTGATGAACCATATTCTCTCTTTAGAGGGCGCCAGCGGTGAGCTGGACGGTAAAAAACGCTTCCTCGATGTTATGGCAAGCCTGCGCTCAGCCTATACCCTGTGTGGCACCTTAGACGAAGCTAAAGCTTATTCTAAGGAAATCGCTTTTTTTGACGCCGTAAAAAATGCGATTAGCAAATTTACCACTGTCGATAAACGCCGTACTGATGAAGAGAAAAATTCGGCCTTAAAGCAAATTATCGACAATGCCATTATTGCCGATGGCGTAGATGATATTTTTAAGCTGGTGGGGCTGGATAAACCGAATATTGGTTTGTTGTCTGCTGAGTTTATGGAAGACGTCGCCAACTTTAAAGAGAAGAACCTTGCTGTTGAGCTGCTAGAACGCCTACTGCGTGATGAAATAAAGGCGAGGATGAAAACCGATGTGGTCTCCGAGAAGAAGTACTCCGACCGTATTATGGAAACCCTACGCAAGTATCATAACCGTGCTATTGAAACGGCGCAGGTGATTGAAGAGCTGATTAAAATGGCCAAAGACATGGCCGTAGACGCGGAACTAGCTGAGAAGTCAGGCCTGTCGTCGGACGAAATTGCCTTTTATCGCGCATTGATTCAAAACGAAGCCGCGGTTAAGGAGCTAGGCGATAACAACCTGCGTGAACTCGCCAAGTACGTGACTGAGCAGTTGCGTAAATCCACCACGGTAGATTGGCAAGTTAGGGATAGTGTAAGAGCTAAGCTAAGAAACTTAGTGCGCCGCGCACTACGACGCTGGAAATATCCGCCGGATAAGTCGGAAGAGGCGATTGAACTGTGTTTGAAGCAAGCAGAAGTTTTAAGCCAAAACTGGAGTGTGTAGATTAAAACCTTGTTGCGCGTTGTATCCCTCTGGGGGTATTGCGTGCACAGGTGCTTAATCGCCGAGCGGCCAGCCACAAATCAAATCCATCGTACACCAAGACCTCCAAGCGATTGGCGCGTTTGTTGGCAACTTAATAAAGGCGGGCTTCGCCGAAGCTTTGCACCACACGCGCCAACCAAGCATTCATCAATGCGGATCATGATTGAGACGTCAGCCAAGAAGCTAAATCGGCAAGAACGGACATTGGGGGCGGCGCGTGTGACTGCATTATCTGCCGTTTTACATTATTTTTTATTTGTACATTCGAGTTTGAAAACGTATTCGGAGGCATCTTGTGCAATTTCAGTGAATGATACTGGGTTGGGGGTAGGGCGAGATTCGAGATATTTCACGTTGTGAATACTTAGGAATGACTTTAGTACTTCAGCTTTTATCGCAAATCCTATGTTTTGAGGGAGTTGTCCGTATCTGGCAATGAATGTGTGTGGATTGGCAATCGCTCGCACAACTCCAATAACAAGACCGCTGGAGTCTAATAGTGGTCCGCCACTATTCCCACCGTGAATCGGAGCTGTAACTTGAAGCCCGTTAGAGTCGTCTCCTATTCCTACAACTGAGCTCACTATTCCCGTGGTCACCGTCAGCGTCGATGAGAAATTTCCCCCTAATGGAAAGCCGGCAACAGTGCATGTTTCTCCAATCAATGTGGCGGAAGCTTGCCTGAATAATGCTACGGATGGCCATTTGTTGGATTTGGCTTGCAGTAAGGCTAAGTCGTTAAGTGCGTCATAGCCAAGCACCAAGCAAACTACTCGTTCCCCACCCAAAATAACGTATACGCGTTTGGCGCCATTTATTACATGATGATTTGTTATGATATGCCCGTCATCAGATACAGCGAAGCCTGTGCCTGAGCTGTATGTTATTTCTGATGTGTTTTCCGGAGGTTCTTCGGCGGTTTCATAATTCACGACTCTAGATTTTGCTACCAGTAGTATTAGTATTGATAACGGTCCGAGAAATAAACCTAATACATAGCCAGCTGTTGGAACGCCTTTCCGGTTAGCGATGTACTCGGCGACCAAAATCGAGAATATCCATACCATTGGGATGTTGATATTTGAAATTGCATCCATTCTTTTTTTCTCAGGGTAAAATCAAGTAGTGACACTTAATCTATATGCAGTGGTTTGACGCCCACATTTATATCTTTCGATTGCTATGCTTCAAGCTCACCGGTCCAGCGACTGTTTTCACGATAAACTGGATAAAAGGTAAATAACATCCAAGAGTGTAATATTTCAGCCGACCAAGTAATCAGCCCTACGTGATAGGGGCCTGGTTTGGGAAACAGCCATTCAGGTATTTCAAGGTATTCGTAATCATCATCCTTTTTCATCGTTGCTGTCCTGTAGTGGTGGTTTTAGGTAATCCAAGCAAGTGATATTGTCCGGCTAAGTCTAAGTTTTTGTAGTTCCTTGCTGATTTGGTTGCTTGTCATTGGTCCTTCTTTTTCCGCCAATCTGAGCTACCGTTAAGCTGGTCTACCACAACAGACAATGCGCGTACTGCTTCGTCTTTTGCGTAGAGATGTTGAATATAAAGTCTATCCCTAGTTCTCTTCCACATGCGGGGACGGCAGTTACCATGCAGTTTTTCATATAGCTTATTGCGCTTGGCGCAGGCTCTGCCGTGTGTGCCTTCCAATTGCGTGGGGTAGAGCAATCGGCAACATTGCCGACAATAGAAAGAGGTGTCGTGCATATAAACTACTTCACAGCGCCGCATGCAGCGAGGGCAGTTTAACCAGTGCCGAACCCCGCCAAATTGGCACGGTGTAGTCGACAGCGGGATTACGCATTCCCGCTTTAGCCAGTTTTCGTCCTCGAGTCGGTTCCTGTAGTAAAAACTTAGGATAATGTGTTTCTCAGATTCTACACGTATGTTGAAGTTGCCTGCTGATTGGCCATTGCGTGTCCAAGAAAGAGTGCCACGCCCGTCCGGCACTAATAACCCTTGTTTGCGCAGAAACCGAATATCTATATGTTTTGAGTTACCTGTTGTTTTAGGGAGGGATGATTGTCTCCCGCTACCGATTCCGCCCATCTCATATCTCCTTTTTCTCGAAATACATAGGGGATAGTGTTTTTAAGTTTGTAGTCCTTATCCAAGTGTTAGCTACAAATCTGCCCCTGTTTTGCTTCCTGTGCCCGGCTGGCTCTGCTGCCATGGCCTCAAACCATATCTCTCGATAACGAGCTAGGGCAGTGTCACGCATGCCTGGATCGAAGGGTAAGTGGTGGCGTAGAAATAAGAGGTCATCGTGCGTTAGCTCTAAGCCGTCCTTATTGAATGCGTCGATACTCAGTTCAAAAATAGCAAGTGTGGCGGATTTGGCGGATTGGTGCGTATTTTTGCCCACTATGAACACCGATTTTCGCCCATCG